>ENA-UOUZ01001282-UOUZ01001282.1-mixed-culture-metagenome-genome-assembly--contig:-NODE-1282-length-16727-cov-99.534249_pt1 | contig 16727 bp, 12 predicted proteins | sample MGYA00238154_ERZ761575 | MGnify/ENA primary metagenome ERZ761575 (study PRJEB28896, sample SAMN07631632) | mixed culture metagenome | isolation source: Freshwater growth medium | place: USA...
GCTATTGACGCGCTTGGTCAGTGTGATCAAAGAGGTTTCCGTTAGTCTTTCACGCAAGTTGTCGCGTCAAACTCGAAAAGCCCATGCGTACCGAGGTTCTCTTTCCTTTCTTACTCGCGGCGCTCGCCCGTGCGTTGGACAATGGAGTCGGGCTCACACCTGCCATGGGTTGGAATAGCTGGAATCGCTTTCGCTGCGAAGGCCTCCATGAGACTTTGATCATAGAGGTCGCTGAAGCGATGGTGTCCTCCGGCCTGCGCGACGCGGGCTACGTGTATGTCAACATCGACGACTGCTGGCAGGAAACGCGCGGTGCCGACGGCCATATCATCCCGTTCAAGAGCAGATTCCCATCGGGCATGAAGGCGGTTGGCGACAAGATCCACGCGCTCGGGCTGAAGTTCGGCATCTACAGCTGCGCGGGAAAAACAACTTGCGAGGGCTGGCCGGGCTCGTACGGGCACGAGACCGTGGACGCGAACGATTACGCGAGCTGGGGCGTCGACTACCTCAAGTACGACTTCTGCGGCTTTGAGAAGGTGGAGGAGAAGAAGAGCCCGGAGCACTACTACACGCTCATGCGCGATGCGCTGAATGCGACGGGGCGGCCGATCCTTTACTCGATGTGCAATTGGGGTGTGGGTAGCCCGCACCTGTGGGGTCACAGAGTGGGCAACTCGTGGCGCACCGGGCGCGACGTCTTCGCCGTGTGGGACGAGCACGAGTGCCGGCAGGAGATGAAGCTTCCAAGCTTCCTGCAGTCGATCGAGACGGCCATAGAGCAGCAGGCGGGCGCGGCATACATCGAGGGCGCTGGCCCGGGCGGCTTCAACGATCCCGACATGCTCGTGGTCGGCCTCGACGGCATGACGCCCTACGGCATCGTGGACGAGTGCCCGCCGCACCTGCCCGCCGGAACGTGTAAAAAGGGCGACTACGTGTCGCGTGAGGTTTGGGGCGTGGTGGGCGGGCTCACGCACACAGAGCAGAAGGCGGTCTTTTCGTTTTGGTGCATGCTCGCGGCGCCGCTCATGCTCGGCAACGACCCGCGCACGATGAGCGCCGCCACCAAGCGCATCCTGACCGCGCCGCAGCTCCTGCGCATCTCGCAGGACAAGCTCGGGAAGCAGGCGAGCCGCGCATTCCAGTCGGGTGGTGGCGAGAAGCTGTCGGTGTGGGTCAAGCCACTAGACGACGGTACATACGCGGTGTTGCTCTTCAACGGCGGCGCGCGCCCGGCGGACGTGACCGTGCGCTGGAGCCGCGACCTCGCCGATGCGGCCAAGCCATGGCTGCGCGAGACGGAGCGCATGCCGCCGTGCGCCGACAAGCCCGAGGTGAAGCAATGTGGGGAATGGACGAAATCGGGTGAGTGCACCAAGAATGCAGGCTTCATGAGGGCCAACTGCCGAAGGTCGTGCGACGCGTGCCCGCCCGCCATCTACGACGGCCCCCAGGCGACAGCGCTGGTGCGAGACGCTTGGGAGGAGGAGGACCTTGGCACACACGTGGCGCTCTACACGGCGCGACACGTCGAGGCACACGAGGCACGCGTGCTCATCGTCAAGTTTGGGGAGCCGTCGAAGCTCGAGGCCGAGCTCAAAGCGCACAGGCGTCCGGCGGCGCAGCGTGGGCACGAGATCCGGGAGATTCGGAAGAGGGCCGAGGAGCCGCCCGGCGCGTTCACACCCGGCGCGTTCACACTCGGCGCCGCGGCGGTGACGCTGCAGGGATGCGCGTCGGAGCATATGGACAGCCTGCTGCTGCTCGTCCTCGCAATCGTGGTGGCAAGCTGCATGCTCCTCGTCGGGTTGCAGAAGCTTGTGCAAGGCGAGATGGGGCGCTCTCAATCAAAGGTCGGCAAGACGACGCCGGCAAAGGGACAGCACGCTTTGTGATAGCACGCTTTGTGACCCCACACACGCGTATGATCCGGCACTGTGCAACCGCTCGAGGCTGGCACGCATTTCGGGCTGCGCGGCCGCGGCCGCAGCCCGCAGGGCGCGGAGCGCGCGAGCGGGCGATGTGGGCGCTCACCACCGGCCCCACGCCACTGTTTCGACGCCCGTTCCGTTCGCTCCGCTCTCACTCTCAGCAGTTTAGCGTTATAGGACTTGCACTCCGGAGCGAGAACATCTTTCGGTCAAAATTCAAGAGTTCCATCGCGGGTCTCTCACTGTGTTCACGTACATCGTTCACACATCGACGCCCGCTCCGCGCCAACGGGCGTCCCGGACAAGTTCGCGCACTCATTGCGCTGCCTCATGTGTTGGTAACCGCATCCGTATGTACGCCGGTCCGGTGTTTTGGGATTGCTTCCTTGTTGGGTACGAAACAAATCCATTCGCTGTGAAGTGTGAACACAAATCCAAGCTCCTCATATGGAAACGAGATCCGTACAAACCATCCCGCTTGCCGTGAGCGGCGGCCCCGCGGAGAAACGCGAATGAGTTCTGCCCCTTTTGTGCGGGCTCCTGCGCCGCCCTCGCACGCAACTTTGTCTTCGAGCAGGGCAGCCGCCGCATCGGCGCGCTGCCGCCTGCTGCTGCGCGTGCGGCCGACTAGCTTGCCCTCGCTGCTGCTCTGGGCGGCCAACGAGACAGCGGCCACCATGATCAGCGGGAGCGAACGACGACGCACACGTGCGTGCACCCGGTGGTCACGCAGGTCCTGTGCCAGCAGGGCAACGGGCGGTGGGAGCCTGTGCCTCAGGTGGGTAGCCTCGGCGCTGGCTTGCCGCTTGAGCTGGGTGGCATGGTCTGCGACGCGTCTGTCGGAGGGTGCCGGGTGGCCGTGCGCACGCGCGACGGCGAGCTGCGCAATGCGACTCTCGACGGCAGCAGCAGTTCAGGCAGCAGCCACAGCGGCAGTCACAGCAGCAGCAGCAGCACCAGCAGCAGCAGCAGCACCAGCAGCACAGAAGGCAGCAGCCGCACTGCCGCCTCGGTCGTGGTGACGCCGCCGACGCCCCAGATGCCGCCACGCTCGCCCGGCCATCGCGTCGAGCTCATGATCCGTCCGCCACTCCCGCCGCCTTTCGCGGCGTCAGCCCACGCCTTCGTTGACGCTCTCGTCAGCGCCATCTCGGACGAGCACTTCATGGTGCGCTCCTGCCCACCAGAAGGATGCGAGACGGGGCACGAGAGGCTGCGCTTCGTCGAGGTGTCGTCCACGGGCGCCTTTTTGCAATTCGACGTGATGCCCGAGGACATCAACAGCTACATTTCGGGACCGGACGTGGCGCGCATCCTGCTGCGCCTGGCGGTCCGAGCGGACGAGTTCCACATCCGCCTCAAGGGTGAGAGCCCCGAGGCGGAGCGGCACAGCTTAGACCCGCGCTTCGGCCTGTGGCGCCAGGCAAGCCCGAAGCACGAGCTGTTCCATACACCAGAGCCTGCCAAGCTGCTGTGGCCGTTGGTGAGCGCCGTGGTGGGCGCCTCGCACAGCACGGACGTCGTCGACGCCACCGCGCCGGGGGGCAGCAGCTTGCGACGTCCACCGCCTCCGCCACCGCAGCCACCTTCGCTGCCGCACCCGCCACCTACACCGCCGCAGCCGCCGCGCCACCCTAGGCACGCGCCGCATGGGACGCTCAGCACGGCGCCCAGCACGGCGCTCAGCACGGCGCTCGGAGCACTCGTCGAGGAGCGAGCCCAGATGGGCGCCGTGATGGGCGCGACCTGCTCACTGGCGGCGCTCGCGTGCGTGCTCCTCGTCCGTCGACGATGGTACGTCAGCAGCGACTACGGCGAGACTAGCTTTGGAGGGCACAGCATAGGCGGCCGCCGCGGCCGCTTCCACACGAGCGTGCTTCAAGCGGGTGGCTTCGACGGCTGGGCCGGTCTCCCCCAGAGCCCTCACACCCTGTGGAGTAGCCCTCGTGGCACCCACATGCCGCTCAGTGCAGTCGATCTCGACTCGCCATCCTTTGGCGTGGGCTCAGGTAGCAACGGGGCCAAGAGCTCGACACGTGGCCGCATGCAAGACTTCTGGGCCGATCCGTAGGGCGCGTCCGCTACGTAGTAGTATAGCCACCCTAGACCGGACATCTCTCTAGTATCGTAAACAGTCGTAGCCGGACCGACTGCGACTCGTGCGGCGAACATCACGTCAACATGGCGGCGCGGAAACGGGAAAGTCCACGAGTCGCACCCACGCGCGGTGCGCGGCGCTTGTACGGTTTTGTGGTGTACCGGTCGCGGCGGCGACTATACGTGAACGCGAACGTAAAGCGTACACGGCTTTACGGCCGTGTTGTATTACCGCCAGGCTGGCTGCTCGCTCTCCCGAGCGAGAGACTCTGCACACGCTGGTCTCAGCGTATACGGCGTTATGGCGTTGTATTGCCGCTAGAGGTGGAGCTAGTCGCTCTCCCGAGTGAGAGACATCTGCACACGCTGGTCTCAGCTAACAGAGCACGTCGAGCTGCTGTGGCCCGCGGCCTCGAGCGAAATGAGCGCAGCTTTGCTGAATCCGTCGGGCGTGTGGATGGCGTGACGGAATCCAGCACGCTGGCAGTCGCGAACATTCTCGCCGTCGTCGTCGAAAAAGAGGACAGCGCTCGGATCCACGATGGCAGGCGACAAGCGCTCACACAAAAGCTTGAGCATCTGTGACTTGCCGGATGGCACCGACGTGCCGTCTGGCAGGCCGAGTGCTGCCGGCGTGACGATGTTCGTCACGACCGAAAACGGAACTGGATCTCGGCCGGCAAAGATCTGGTCCATGTACTCTGCGATGACCTCGCGCCGACCATAAGAGGCGATCCCGACCGAGACGCCGAGCGCTTGCGCTGTGTCCACAAAGGCTCGGAAGAGGTCAGCATCGCGCACGTCCGCCTGCCACCTGCCTGCTACCTGGGCTACCTCGACGCCTTCCCCGAAGGCATGGCAGTTCAGAATCGTGAGGTCAAAGTCCCACACGACGAGGCGTGGCTGCCCTGAGAACCAGCGCTTGCACCGCTCAGCGTCGGCCTCGCTCAGGTCGACCATCGCTTCGATGAGGTTGTTCGTCAATCAAAAAACGCGAAGGGCGAGGAAGAAGTCGGGCCCTTTTGCAAGGTCTCGAGAGAGCTCATCAACTTGGACCCAGAATAGAAATAGATTGTACTCCTACCCAAAATGGCATTAGGGGTCGAGCTAAAACTGCTTGCTGGCGCTGGTGCGCAGCGCAGGTGTTGGAGTGTGTGGGCTGTCCGCTGGCCGCGGGCTCGGCCTCGGGGGCACTTAGCAGACCTCCGGCACGGTCGGGTTGGCGAATCCCCACACGCACCAGGGCTCGTCGCCTCGCCGCGGCTTGCCAGCCCTGTCGACGGCAATCCACTCGGGGGTCATCTCAGCGGGTCGGTAGCACCATGAGTGCTGAAAGAGCATCTCGCCGAGCTGTTTCATGGCGCGCGCCTCGCTGCTGGACTCGTAGCACTTGAGCAGGCGCTGCGCCTCACTCAGGGTCACGCGCAGCAGACGCACGTGCTCGTATGGCTGCAGCGCCTGCCGCAGCTGCACATCGCTCCGGCCGCTCGGCACCTGCAGGTGCGGGCCGTCGGTGCCGGCGACGAAGTCGTGCGTGAGCAACTTGCGCTGCTCGAGCGCCTCTCTGGAGGTGTCTGTCGGAGCGGTACGCGTGACGACGAGCAGGGCAAGGTTGCGAGTCTGCAGCTTGCCTGGGATGCCGGCCTCGCTGTGCGCCGACGAGCTCAGCGTGGCGACGGCTAGGCCAATGCGTGGATGGCTACCGAGCTGTCGCAGCCAGTAGCGGCCACGGAAAGGGAGACCTTCGTCATACGGACCGTCCACGCGGTCAGCCAGCATACCCGGGCGGGGGCGGCGTGCGCGTGCATGGCCCTGGCCGTGGAACCATGTCGGGTCGATCACGTGGTCGAGCGGGCACACGAAGGGCAGCGGCTGCGAGTTGAGCGCGTTCGAGATTGCGCATTGGCTCAGCCGGTGCCAGAACTTGTCGCAGTAGCACCACAGCGTCGGAAGCACGACGGTGCGGTTGAGCGCGCGCGCGAGCGCGAACCCGTATGCGAGCCGCTGGCGCAACCGCTCGAGGTGATCTACGTGCTGCCGGCCGCGTACCTGATGAGGCGGGCAATTAGGGGTCATCGGAGATCATCTGTGGTTTGAGCGCCGTCTCGAGCGTGTGTCCCTGGTGAGGGAGGCACTCAGAGACACTCAGTGGCACTCCCAGGCAAGCACTCAAGATGCCGCCGCGGGCCGCGCGTACGTGGTAGTCTGCCTCGCCGACCCATGCCTTGCGCGGCTCGAGCGGTGCGTCATCCTCGAGGACCAGATAGCGCGAGCCAGTCACAAGCTCGTCGTCGTCGTCGGCGAGCCACATGCCCCAGTCGCGGAAGCGCTGCCGCTTCCCAAACGGGTAGTCTTGCTGGTCGCCGAATTGGTAGGTCGCATGCACGGCCATCGGCCACTTGCCCGTGAGCGTGTGAAGCTGCTGCACGAAGAACGTGTGCCCGCCCGCCACGTCAGCGATCGGGAAGACGCCCACGCGCGCGTGTCGCGTCGAGTTGGGCAGGCACACATCGTACACGCGCCGCGAGCCGGGCGTGTGCCGCGTCGCGCTCGTCGCCTCCGCGTCTCCTTCCCACAGCCTATTGAAGCCACGCGACACTTTTGGCCCGCGTCGACACCACTCGGTGGCGAACTTCATAAACTCGGAGCGCTGCCACCCATCCATGCCCCAGCGGTGGCCGCGCCCGTTGCCGTCGAGCAGGTCGTTGAACGTGGTCTGGTCCTGCTCGTCTTTCTGACCGACCGCGAGCCGAATTCGCCACTCCGCCATGGCGGCGATGCCGTTGGGCGTCGCGCGCACGGCGAGCACGCCCGTGTTCTTATCGACCGTGTCATGGTAGCAGCCATGGTTGCGGTGGTCGTCCTCCGGGTCCATACAGTCGGTCGCCACGAGCAGGTCGGCGTGTGCGAAGTCCTCAAAGCCCGAAATCTGGCCGTGGAACATGGGAAGCGGGCTCGACGACCATACGCAGTCGACGTCCGAGAGGACGACGTGCACGCCCGCGCGCAGCACCGGCAGCAGCGCGTCGATCTTCCGCACGCCGAGCGCGCGGAAGCCATCGAAGCTGCCGCGCACGTACTGTCGGTCCGCGCCCGTCGCCGTGTGCGACCAGTCGAGGCAGTCAAAGTGCTTCTCAACGGCCATGCTCACGACCGCCTTGTCCATGGCGGCGACGAGCACGGGCAGCCCGAGGCGCTGCACGTGCAGCACCCAGTTGTGGAGCATCTCGCGCACGCCGCCCGTGGCGTACGTCATCATCATGAGCTCGCCTGGCTTGGCCGGGATCGACTCGATCGTGTGGACGTATTGCCGGATGGCGGCAGAGGCGGAGGCGGCAGAGGCGGAGGCGGCAGAGGCGGAGGCGGCGGAGGCGGAGGCGGCAGAGGCAGAGGCGGAGGCGGCAGAGGCGGAGGCAGCAGCGGCGGAGGCGGCAGGAGCGGCGGATTCGGCAGCCGGAAGCATCGCGGAAGCCTCTGCAGCAACCACAGACAGCCGGCGCAGCTCCGCCTCTGCGGTCGTTGAGCGTTGCTCGGCTTGCTGCAGCTGCGCTCGCAGGCGGGCGACGAGCTCGGTGTGGTCCGCGCTCGGCGCGCTCAAGGTCGATGCACTCAGCGTGAGCTCGGCGCCTTGCAAGGAGATCAGGCCTAGCAGACTAGCCACGAGGACGAGGACGACGAAGACGGGAATGGGCCGCGGCATAGAACGAGTATTAACAGCTATTTCACACTCCCAAGACGGTGAGGCAGTTGGCTAGTGCGCTTCGTATCGCAGGTCGTCGCGAGCATGGAGCTCGAGCACGCGATTGGGTTTAGCGGCAACGTCGCGAGCGGCTCGGTGCACGTGCATCCTAGCGGCGACTACATCGTGTACGCGCTCGGCGGCAATGTCGTCGTCGCTAGCCTTCGCGATGCGCATCAGCAGCACTTTCTCCGCGGCCACGACGACCATGTCTCATGCGTCAGCCTCTCCAAGAGCGGGCGCTACATCGTCTCTGGGCAGCATGGCGAGAACTCGGACGTCCTCATCTGGGATTTCGATAGCCGCCAGATCATGTACCGACTGCAGGAGCACGACCTGGGCATCAAACTCGTCATGATCTCGGACGACGAGCGCTTCCTGTTGACGGTGGGCGCCGACAAGAAGATGGTGGCGTGGGACATGCAGACTGGCATGATCGTGGCCAGGCAAACGGGCATCAAGGACACCGCGTGCGCGTGCTGGGGCGGCCGCCGGCTAGACACGAAGCGGCGCCCGACGACCGACTACCAGCTTGCGACCGGCGGGGTCGCCAACCTCACCTACTGGACACTCAACCCGATGGAGGGTTCGTTCACGAGGGAGGACTGCACGCTAGGCAACCAGGTGCGCAACTTCACCGCGATCGCCTTCTCCTTCGACGAGGACTACTTCTTCGCAGGCTCCTCCTCGTCCGACTTCACGGCGGTGCACGTGAAACACAAGGTGCTCCACTCGACGACGGGATGCGGCTCGGGCGGCGTGCTCTCGATCGTGGCGATGCGGACGGCCAACTCGGGCGACCGCGTGATCGTCGGGTGCGGTGACGGCTCGATCAGCGTCTTCGAGGGGCAGCGCAACGGCGCGCAGACCTGCCGCACCTACCAGCGCGGGTCAGCAGAGGCATGCACGATCACACTCGATGGCGGCGTGACGGCGCTGGTCCTGCGTGCCGCGGACGACCGGAGCGGCGAGATCAAGTTGCTCGCGGGCACGTCGCATGCCAGGGTGTACGCGGTGCAGCTCTCGATGGCCGACTTCCGCGCCATCTCCGCGCCGCCCGCCGAGTGCAGGATGCTGACCGAGGGGCACTACGATGCTGTCACCTGCGTCGCGTACCCACCGGACTCGAGCGAGTACTTCGCCACGGCGTCGGCGGACGGCACAGTGCGCATGTGGGACGTGAACACGTACGAGGTGACCTGCATGGGCTCGTGCCAGACGAGGATTACGGGCAAGCCGACGTGCCTCACGTTCACGGGCGACGTCATCTTCACAGGATGGGAGGATGGCAAGATCCGGGCGCACGAGGCTGAGAACGGTCAGGAGCTGTGGGCCATCGACCATTGCCACGTCGACGGCGTGACGTCGCTGACGTCGTCGCGCAACAAAAAGTTCCTCGTGTCGGGCGGCGAGCACGGCGAGGTGCGCGTCTGGGAGATCCGCACGCGCGAGATGATCGTGAATCTCAAGCAGCACACCTCGGCCGTCACATCCCTCTGCCTCTTCGCCGACGATTCCCACGTCGTCTCGGGCTCACGCGACCGAACGATCTACCTGTGGGACCTGCAGACCGAGAGCCGCAAGGCGTCGCTCACGCAGCGCATGGGCGGCATCAGCGCGGTCATACTGCTGCCCGACCACGTGCAGCTGGCGACGGTCGGTCAGGAGAAGTCGCTCACCTTTTGGGATCTACGTGAGCCGGAGCCGCTCAAATCGATGCCGTGTGGGACGGAGTTCCTCGCGATCGCGCAGTACTCGCCGCCGCTGCCGAGCAACGCCGACCCCTCCGCCGACGCGTGCGCCTCCACCATCGTGGCCACCGGCGGCGTCGACGGCGTCGTGCGGCTGTGGAGCTTCGTCAAGGCAGGCGTGATCGCGGAGGGCCGCGGCCACTCGGGGGCAATCCGCTCGCTCAAGTTTGCACCCGACGGGCGGCAGCTCGTCTCGGCGGGCGACGACGGCGCCGTGCTCGTGTGGAACGTCTTCCTGGACGAGGAGGGTGACCTGGGCGGCGCACCCGAAGGGCGGTAGTCAGCGCGGACTCTCAAGCGCACGCATGTGACTGCCCCCCATCGAGCGCCGCCACGTCGAGGACCGCCACGTGGACGGCACGAGGGGCGCGTGTGTGCGCGTGCGCGCGCGTGTGTGCGCGTGCGCCCCTCGTGTGGCTGGATGGCACGCCCGCTTGACGGAGGAGGGGTGGGGGAGGGGTGCGACTGTGCTACGTGGGTCCATGGGGAGATCCAGCCGAGGACAGGCGCGGCTCGAGGCGCGGCGAGCCCGCGAGCGGAGAAAGCGCATGCGATCCGCAGGCATGCACAGAGAGAGAGAGAGAGAGCACTGACTATCACGCTATCAGAGCCCACGCGGGTGGGCCCCCGCGGCTTCGCTCGAGGCGCTGCGGCCTGCGCCTCGATCGGGCAGTGTCTCGACTTATAACCATGCTTTCCGCTGCCTCTCCCCTCTCCGTCTTATACACCGACTTCGATACGGAATTTGCATCAACCTGTACTTGTAGAGTCATCAACCCTCAACACGCCTCACCAGATCCGCCGCATTCGCGTATTGCGACGCGGCGGTGGCGGGTGGGCGGCCGCGCCGCGTGGAGGATGGTGCTGGTCCGTCCGAGGTCCCCCCGTATCCGACAATAGAAAAACCGAACCTCCGATCCCTTCGGCCTCTCTTCGAGGCTTCCCTCCAGTTGTCCAGTAAAGAGCCCCAGCACATGCCGCCGCCTAGCCGCCGCCGCCTAGCCGCCGCCGTCGCGCGCCGCCGCCGCGCGCCACGCGCCGCGCCGATGCTGCCAACGGCCGCGCGCGCTCAGCCGTCGAGCATCGCGTCGATCTCGCGGAAATCTCGGAGGAAGGCGGCGAAGAGCTCTTTGCCGTGCGTCAGGTCGGCGACCCCCATGACCTCGCGCACCGAGTGCATGCTGAGCATCGGCATGCCCACGTCGACCGCGCGCATGCCCGTGCTCGCTGAGATGATCGGGCCGATCGTCGAGCCGCACGGACAGTCGTTGCGCACCACAAACTCCTGCGGCGCTGGGAGCCCGGCACGGCGCGAGAGCTCACGGACCACGAAGGAGGTGACGCCGTTGGAGGCGTACCGTTGGTTCGAATTGGACTTGATCACGATGCCGCGGTTCATCTGTGGGCCGTGGCTCTTCTCGTGCTTGCTCGCGTAGTTTGGGTGCACGGCGTGGGCCATGTCGGCCGAGAGCACGAACGATTTGGAAAGCGCTGCCGCGAGCACATCGTCGGCCAAGGTGCCACCTCCCGAGAGCGCTGATGAGATACGTCGGACGGCGTCTCCCATCACGGGCGAGCCCGCGCCGCTCGTCGAGCCCGAGCCAACCTCCTCGTGGTCGAAGAGCGCGATGAGCGACACGTCTGGATCGTCTTTGATCGCCTCGGCTGACGGCGCGTGCTCGATGAGTGCTTCAGTCGCCACGAAGCACGAGGCCAGGTTGTCGAGGCGTGACGAGACGAGGAACTCGGAGTGGACGCCGGAGAGGGCGGCAGGCTGCGTGTCGAAGAGCGAGCACTCGAAGTCCAGGATGCTCTCTGCGGGCACGCCGAGCTCCTCGGCGAGCATGGACACGAGCAGAGGCTCTTGGCCGTTGGCCCAGCCGTGCACGCTCGACGCGTCGTAATATTCCGCGGCGGCCCTGGTCTCGTCACTCTCTGCGCGGCTCTCGCCACCCGTGGGTACCTCAGCGCCCGCCACAGCGCCCGCCTCGCCAAGCGGCCTCTCGCTCGCTCCCTCGGAGGCGGCCGCTTGGGCACTTTCGCTCCCCGCGCTCGCATCGCCCGAAAGGCTCTTGAGTGCCTCGGTCGCCAAGATTGGTTGCAGGTGATCCTCCTTGTTCACCTGATGAGGGAGGCAATCAGCGATGCAATCAGCGATGCAATCAGCGATGCAATCAGAAACGGAGGCAGGTGATCCTCCTTGTTCACCTTGAACGCCTCGCGCTCTTCGGTCGACTGCAGGTGGATGCAAAGCGTGGGCACACGCAGCACAGGCCGTGGGATGCGCACGAGCCGTTGCTCGAAGCCGCCCGAAGCGGACCGGAGCATCACCCTGCCTGAGAGGCTCAGGTCGCGATCGAACCACGTATGCCACAGGCCGCCGCCGTAGCACTCCACGCTGAGCTGGGTGATGCCAGCATTGGAGCGCTTGGAGCGCGGCTTCACCCGTAGATTGGGCGAGTCGGTGTGCGCACCGATCACCTTGAAACCGTTTCCAGGCTCGTAAGCACCGCCCACTGCAAAAGCCACAATGCAAGAGCGGTTGCGGGTGAAATAGTAGCGGCCGCCCTTCGCCAGTTTGCCGGTCCATGCGTCCTTCTCATCAATGGCCATGAATCCTGCGGCCGCTAGGCGGTCGCACGCATTCTGGGTCGCGTGGAAGGGGTCAGGGCTCTTGTCGAGGTACGCCATCGCCCTTTCAGCGATCGGGCGGTGTGGAAGAAAGGTTGCACTGGCGACGGACAGCAGCGCGGCACTCGCGCTAGGAGCACCGCTGCTGCCCGGCCGCGAAGGCTTGCCACTTCCAGTACCCGCCACAGTTGTGAGCATCAGCGCGCAATGCCGCGCCGCCCGGCGTGAGGCGCTTGCCACCAGGCCCCGCATCACGATACAGTACGAGGTTTCGTCTCGAAGTTGCTCTCGAACCCTCGCACAATGTGTGTGAAGTTTGTGTCGTCTGCAGGGGTTGGTGGGAGAGCCTGATAAAAAAATTGCATGCAAACAACAATTTTCCAAATCGGATAAGTGTGCAGCTTCGCCTCGCGCGAAGGAACTCGGTAGGAGGCCGCTCGCGGACGAGCCGCTGCCGCCAGCAAACATGAGCGCTCTTGAGTGTCCGGTGTGCTTGGAATCTTTCGACGAGGGTGAGCGCGAGCCCAAGATCATTCCTTGCGACGGCAGCCATGAGCTGTGTGCGCGCTGCGTCGAGACCGTGCGTCCCGACGCCTCATCTTCGTTTTCATGTCCAGAATGCAGGGAGATCATACCTGCGGGTGCACGCATCAACACTAACCGTGGACTCCTCGCTGCATTGGCCGCATTCTCACCGGCGTACGTGCAAGGGGCTGGCCGCGGCGGCCGCGGCGGCCGTGGCGGCCGTGGCGGCCGTGGCGGCCGTGGCGGTGGACGTGGTGAAGTCCAGCCAGTTGCACCTCACGTGTCAAGTGCCACGCCGTCGACAGCGCTAGAGCCGCCAGCGCCGATGGCACCGACAGCACCGACGACAGTTACAATGCAGATGCTGAGACCATCGCTGCCGTCACCGCCACCGCTACCGCCGCCGCCACGATCACCACTGCCGCCGCCGCCGCCTCTGCTGCCGCCCCCGCCACTGCCGCCTCCGCCGCCGCCACTTCAGCCGCCGCGGCCACGGCCTGAATCAGCTGCTGGGCCACACGAATCATCATCATCGTCAGCAGCATCGTCACTACGGCTCGAGGTGGACGAGGTCCTCTCGGAGGAGGTGAAGCAGATTCGTTCGGATTGGCTCTGGACTCAAGACCAGGTGAGGCGTGGCAACTGCCCTTTGATCACCTTTGCTCAGTGGTGGCGAGCACTCCCGATCATCGACCAGCGTCTATTCGACTCGCACCTGACTGTGGACGGGTGCGATGAGATTCGGAGGGAATCGCCAGCACCGGCTTCTCCATCTGAGGTCAAGATTGTCGGGTCGCTCTGCTCTCAATGCAAAGAGCGACGGCCCAAAGAAGCCTTCACGCAAGCGCAGCTGAAGAAGGGTGCAACCGTGCGTCGATGCAAACTCTGCTCATGCGCACCGGTGCCTTCGTCGGCTGACAGTTTTGCTCTCCCCTCCCGAGAAGACTCCATGCAAGGGCACGGACGTGGCGGACCCAAATACGGACCCAAAGATGAGGCGGAGGCGCGGCGGCTGTATGGCCTCGCGACTGTGCAAGGTGATGCTCAAGTTAATGCTCAAGCGCAGTGCAACCTCGGGCTCATGCACGCAGACGGGCTCGGCGGACCCAAGGACGAGGCGGAGGCGCGGCGGCTGCTCGGCCTCGCGGCTGCGCAAGGTGATGCTCAAGCGCAGTACACCCTCGCGGTTTTGCACGCGGACGGGCGTGGCGGACCCAAGGACGAGGCGGAGGCGCGGCGGCTGTATGGCCTCGCGGCTGAGCAAGGTGTCGCTCAAGCGCAGAACAACCTCGCGGTCATGCACAGGGACGGGTGTGGCGGACCCAAGGACGAGGCGGAGGCGCGGCGGCTGTATGGCCTCGCGGCTGTGCAAGGTGATGCTCAAGCGCAGTGCAACCTCGGGTTCATGCACAGGGTCGGGCGTGGCGGACCCAAGGACGAGGCGGAGGCGCGGCGGCTGTATGGCCTCGCGGCTGCGCAAGGTGATGCTCAAGCGCAGTGCAACCTCGCGCTCATGCACGCGCAAGGGCACGGCGGACCCAAGGACGAGGCGGTGGCGCGGCGGCTGTTTGGCCTCGCGGCTGCGCAAGGTGATGCTCAAGCGCAGTGCAACCTCGCGGTCATGCACGCGCAAGGGCACGGCGGACCCAAGGACGAGGCGGAGGCGCGGCGGCTGTATGGCCTCGCGGCTGAGCAAGGTGTCGCTCAAGCGCAGAACAACCTCGCGGTCATGCACAGGGACGGGCGCGGCGGACCCAAGGACGAGGCGGAGGCGCGGCGGCTGTATGGCCTCGCGGCTGAGCAAGGTGATGCTGAAGCGCAGTACAACCTCGCGCTCATGCACGCGGACGGGCGTGGCGGACCCAAGGACGAGGCGGAGGCGCGGCGGCTATATGCTCTCGCAGCTGCGCAAGGCTATGCTCGAGCGCAGTACAACCTCGGGCTCATGCACTCGCAAGGGCGCGGCGGACCCAAGGACGAGGCGGAGGCGCGGCGGCTGTATGGCCTCGCGGCTGTGCAAGGTGTTGCTCAAGCGCAGTACAACCTCGCGCTCATGCACGCGGACGGGCGTGGCGGACCCAAGGACGAGGCGGAGGCGCGGCGGCTGCTCGGCCTCGCGGCTGCTCAAGGTCATGCTAAGTCGCAGTGCGTCCTCGCGGTTCTGCACGCCGACGGGCGTGATGGGCCCAAGGACGAGGCGGAGGCGCGGACCGTCGATGCCTCCGAGCGGCGCCAGTAGCAGCAATGAGCATCAATCTCCTCAGCAACAACGAAAATCCGACCGGCGAGGGTTTGTTGGCGAGAGCGGGGTGTGCTTCGCTGACCATTACAGCTTCACTAGCTCCAAGAGCGACGCAGTCGCAGAGACCAGATTGTGTGCCAGTCTAACTTGTTCGCAGTGAGCTCAGATCTCAGTCTAGTCGTGCGCGGTGGTCGCAGTACGCCGGAGCGGTGCTGAGCGCGTACGCGGACGGCGCGGGTGGCGCGGGAGGTGTCAGTAGCGATCGAACACCCCGGTCGCCGGTGCGTGAAACTGAAAGCTGGTGGTGCTGTGCCCGCATAGGCCCCAGGGGCCCCACGACTGCGGGATCGCCGGGAATGACCACTTTGTCTGACTGAATTTCACTGAATACTGAAACAGTTGGCAATCTACCGCTTCAAACAACCCAATCCGAGACCATGCCCGAGACAGTTATTGTTCCTCTGAGCGCCCCCCGTGCACTATGCACCTAACGAGGAGCTTTTCGAACTCAGCCTGCGGTAGTTGCACGCGCGTCATCGTCGCGAGCAGCTCGGCCTCGACCATCTGATCGTGCCGGGGCGCGCCTCCGGTTGCCATCGTGGTGATCGTAGCTGCTGCCGCGGCGACGACGCCCTCGTCGAGCGATACGAGCGCTCGACTCGGCGCGCTCGTATCGCTTGCGCCGCCCTCGGGCGCCGTCTCGAGCGCATCGGTCTCCTCGGCAGGCAGCATCGGCAGGTTGGTGAGCAGCTGCACGGCCTCCTCAAAGCCAGCGAGGAGCAGTACGGGCTGGAGCAGCTGCAGGATCGCGAGCGCCGCTCGGAAGAGCTCAGCCTCGCCGTCGGCGAGCACACGATCCCAAATGCGGCAAGCGGTCGAGAGTGGCAGCGAGCGCGAGAAGAGCGTGAGGATCCACGGCGTCAGGTAGAGATGCGACGAGATCTCGAGCCGCGAGAGCCGAGAAGCGAGCGCCGGCAGCTGCCGCGCGAGCGTCGCGTCGAAGAACTCGACGGCTGGACGGAGATGCAACGAGGCGCAACGAGGCGCAATCAGATGCAATCAGATGCAATCAGATGCAATCAGATGCAATCAGCTCGTACCTGGACGGAGATGCAACGAGGCGCACGCCCGAAGGATCGGGTAGCCACCCAGCAGCGAGCTGAGCGACGCGCACGTGAGCGCCGGCTCTTGCAAGTGGAGCAGAAGCACCGCCGCGAGGTGCGACATGCCCTGCCGGTACGGCAGGCTGCCAGGTAGCGCACAGTAGATGTGCAGCACCTCGCTCAGCAGAGCGCGCAACGGCCCTCCCTCCGCAAAGAGGAGCACCTTCGGAAAGGTTCGGCTGAGGTCCGTTTCAATGAGCCTCTCGCTTCGCATCGAGTCGGAATCCGCCTCCTCGCTCGCCTCGGCCGGCGCGCGGGCCGCGCCTGCCGCGCCTGCCGCGCCTGCCGCGCCTGCCGCGCCTGCCGCGCTGTCCTGACGAGAAGCACCGGCAGCATGCTGGCTTCCCTCTGCAGCACCCTCCCTAGCCCGTGCGGCTGCTCGGAGGTGTGCGCGCTCGGCTCGGCGCTCGTCGGCCGCCTGGCGCAATAGCCGGTACTCGGTGGCACTGGGCTCGAGCGGCGCTCGCATAGAGAGCAGCATTGGCCAGGCGCGCTGCCGCAGCTCCGGCGGAATGCCCAAGATGCAAAGCTCGCGCATCTCTGGGGCTGTGGGGATCTTCCATTCGGGGCCGAGCTCGGCCACCTGCGCAGAGAGCGCGCCGTGGTGAGCACTTGCATGCTGGACAGGGCTGTGGGGATCGTCCA
>ENA-UOUZ01001290-UOUZ01001290.1-mixed-culture-metagenome-genome-assembly--contig:-NODE-1290-length-16688-cov-137.777791_pt1 | contig 16688 bp, 9 predicted proteins | sample MGYA00238154_ERZ761575 | MGnify/ENA primary metagenome ERZ761575 (study PRJEB28896, sample SAMN07631632) | mixed culture metagenome | isolation source: Freshwater growth medium | place: USA...
TCCCGTGTGTCCCGTGTGTGTCCCGGCTCCCCCCGGTGTCTTTTTACCGGTAAGGCGCATTTCGTGCTCTACACTCCAGAACGATTCACTACGTCCTCCAGGGGCCCTCTTGTGCCGCCACCGGCGCACGCGATATCTTGCCGCGCGCTCGTCGTAGCCGCTTCCTGCAGTCGGCACTCTTCCTTTTCCAAGTTCCGTGCACCGAATCTTATGTGGAGGCGAGTTTCGACTGCTCGCACTCGCAATCCGACGTCGACCAGCTGCTAAAGGGCTACAGTGACAGCCACCGCAGAGAGGGCCGACAAAAGGACCGCATGCTGCTGAGCTTGCGAGGCAATAGAAGCTCGTTCATCGAGACTGGCACGAACCACGCCAAGACGCTGATGTCCGTGCTCTCGGCCGAGCAGTTCGACCACGTCTTCTCGGTGGAGTACTCGCCTATGCTCCACAGATTGGCGAGCAGAACGGTCTTGCAGCACGCAGAGACGCTTCCGCGATACAAACAGCCGAACCAGCGCGTTCATCTCTACCTTGGTGACTCTGGCAAGGTCATCACGACGATGCTATCTGACGCTGCCGCCACGTCAAACGGCCCGGCCGGCGCTGTTTGCTGGCTGGACGCACACTATTCGCATAAGGACACAGCAGGAAACGATCAGAAGGAACCGCCGCTGATGCTCGAGCTACGGGCGGTACTCACCGACCAATTTTGGCGTGAGCACGTCGTCATCATCGACGACCTTCGAATGTGGACTGGCAGGCCTACGAATGACCATCAAATCTACCCACGCCCAAGCCGAGTTCATCAGGAGACTTGCAACCTTTGGAAGGACGCCCGCTTCCGAGTGTCAAATGACGCAATGATCATCTGGCCGTCGGCGGCGGCGAAAGGTAATCAATATGGGGCTACTGTACGTAGATGATACCTTGATGCGATTCGTTGACACTGGATGTTGAACTCGACGAGCAAATAGACCAAAAGTTTACAAGATTACAACGAGACTATTAAAAGACTCGAAACCAGGGGAACTGTTCAGGACGTCGTTAAAATGACACACAGAGGGGAGCCGCGGGCTGTTCGGGGCTCCCCGGGCTCCCCCCGGGGGTGCTTTTTGAACCGGCTCCCCCCGCAGACTGTCTTCTAAAGTCGGTACCTTTTGCTACTGTACTGCATGACTGTACTGTTGCTTGCTTCACTTGTGGTCTTGCCACCTCTTGCCTTGCCAGCATGCACCCGCTCGCGAGCAGCCACCCTCACCCGCGCGTGAAAGGTATACTGACATCCCGTACGAACCATAGGCTGTCCCCGACCTAGTCGTAACTGCATCCGTATGTACGCCGGTCCGGTGTCTTTGGGTGTCGTCTGATAACCATTTTTGGCTGTGAACCCCGGGTTTCATGGCGTTTTGTTGAAGTTATACCTTCCAGGATGTTGAGACGACGCTCCCTCGCCCTCTACGCCCTCACCACCTGGCCCGAGGCAGCGACCTCCTCCGCCGCCGCTGTATGCACGCCACAATCCTCCGTAAGCTGGGGATGCGATCCAACGCTCGCGTACGCTCTGCAACTCGCTGCTGGGCAGCCAGGCCTTGTGGTTGACATTGGCGCCCATGGAGGCCGCCAGATCTGGACGGCTCTAGCGGCAGGGCGGAGAGTGACAGCGGTCGAGTGCTCCGTCCGCACGTACATGAGCTTAGTCAAGTCGTTTGCGGGTGAGCCGAACGCGACGATTCTCCACTTTTGCGCGGGATCTTCTGTGCAGACGGCGGCGTTGCACCTCGCAGACGACTCATCATCGCTCATAGCAAATAACGTGGCCCATGGATATGAGGCGCACAAGGCGCGCGCGGCGGCCAAAGCCAATGATGGCATCGGCCACGAGACGGTGCTGGTCGTACCACTCGACGCCGTGCTGCTCAATGCGACGGCACCAACGGCGCTGCTGAAGGTCGACACGCAAGGCACGGAGTACAGCGTGCTCGCGGGCGCGCAAGAGCTCCTCGCCCGTGACCGGCCCGTGGTCATGTTTGAGGAGGAGGGTGGCTTTGCGCGAGACGGCTCTGCCAGGCGAGACATTCTCCAGCCGCTCGGCTACAAGTGCGATTTCCATTACGTGCGTGGTCTAGGCAAGGACTTTGTGTGTAGCACTCGTTTACAGAGAGTGCAGAAGCCGGGACAGGTCCTGCAGTTGAGAGATTCATGAGGCGATTTTCTCTTTGTGAACAGACTTTTCTCAACTGCTGTGAACACTCGGCTGTGAAGTTTTCTCAATGAGTTTCTGTGAACGCTAGATTTTTCTGTAACGAAAAACGATCCATGGTAAAATCTCTCAACTGCTGCCCATTCCATGAGCCCATTCACAGAGGATGCACCGTCTTCTTTTCTACCCGTCGTGGTGGCGATCCGTGTGCTGTCCTCGGGCTCGCACGCGCGCGTCCAGCTCGGCGAGGAAGGTGACGAAATACGCATCCTGTCCGTCGCGTTTCGCCTGGCAGGCTCTTGTCACCACCGCTCTCCGCGCCCCTCGGCTCCGCGGCGCACTGACTACATCAGCCGAAACCACTCGCATGGCCAACGCCACCTGTGAGGCGTTCATCAGAATCTTGCCGGTACCTTCTCGCAAGCCGTTCCCGTGGCCGCCACCCTCCGCCAACGTCGGATCGCTCACCCGGCGCCATGGAGCGCCCATACCGCCGTCCGCAAGCAATGGCGCTTCCCACCACTGCACCGCACGTCCCTCCTCGTTCGCAAACGACATGTTGGTCGCGTCGACGTCGGAACGGAAGAGGCATGTGCACGGTGGCGGAGGGGGAGGGGGAGGGGCCGGCGGAGGGGGAGGGGCCGACGGAAGCGGATGCTCTTCCGCACAGGCTTGCGTATCCATCGTTTCAATGCCCTGCCCCTCGCCGGCCTTCGCCTCTGCCTCCGGCGGCCCAGTGGCAGCCTCGGATGCACACACGCCACAGCGCTCGCCACTGCGTTCGTCGACGGCCTCACCCTCGCCACGGCCGACGTATGGGTCCGAGAGCCCGATTAGGAAATTCCAATCCGCCGGCGAGAGCATCTCGATGCGCCAGCCCGCCTGCATGAGCAACACGAGCCCTTCGCGCGCGGCGCTCGCGCGTCCACTGAAGACCACACGCTCCGCCTCCGTGGTGTGCACAGCATCGTCTGTCCAGTGAGCGCGGAAGATACGCGAGAGCTTGATGCACAGCTCGACGCGCCGCTCGTGGAGCCTCTCGCGCTGCAGCCACTCGATGAGTCGGATGGAGCACGACGTCTTCGCCGTCGCATGCGCATTCTCCACCCGGCCGGAAGAGAAGTGGCATGGCTGCTGTGTCAGCAGAAGTGTCAGCCGCAGGTGAGGGCGCTGTCGTGGGCGCTTTCGTGGCTGCTCCTTGGTTGTCTCTCCGTGCTCGCCGCCGCCGTCCGATGGACCCTCCGCCGCCGCCAGCGGTTCGGCTCGCAGCAACGCGTGAAGCCGTGCGTCATCGAGCATGAACTGCTCCGCATGCACTGCTTGCCGCCCACCGCGCGGCTGGCGCGCCATGCAGTTCGTGTACCGGCATGTGTAGAGCGGCTCAGAGGACTCATCGGCAAGCACGCGCTCGAGCCGGGCGACAAGGACCACATTGGGCTTGCGCACGCAGCGCGTCGGGTCGAGGCATAGCTCATCGTTCCCAGCCTCGCTCGACGCGTGAGTGTGGAAGAAGGCTGCGCAGAGCTGCGCGTGATCGCCCAGGAGACTCTCGCCGCGCAGCAGCTGCTCTGGCGACACCGTGTGCGTGGTACGCTCATATATGCGACCAGTCGCATCGCACTGGCATATGGTCGCAGAGGGCGGAGATTCTTCGCCCTCGTGGCCGCCACGCCCACCGTAGCCGCGGCCGCCAGGGAATTCACTACGACGGCCGTAGCCGCCCGCACCATATTGCTTGCCGCCGCCTTTGCCATCATACTTGCCGCCGCCTTTGCCATAGGAGCTGCCACTGCCGCCGCCGTAACCCCCACCGCCCTTGCCGTAGCCTCGCGGGTTCGTTTCGCGTTCCGACATGGCTTCAAGGTCGAGGTCGGAATCTCGGTCGAGCCCCAAACTCGAATTCCTTCAATCAGTCTTCAATCACGTAAGATTGTGGCTCTCTACATGTAATACGGACTTTATCGGCAACCACGCGCGCATCTCAAATTTCACATGTTCCCAACAACCTGGATTGCGCATGAACGCCCTCTCACGTCACAAGGTGGTCTTCGTCAGCGGATTGGGCCTCGCGTGCTCCATGAGTATGAGCCGCGGTCTCGTGTCCGCGCTCGGCGGCGTAGCATCCTCGGCCGCCTCCGCCATTCAGCAGGCCATCCATTCGCCGCCAGACCCGTCGCGGTACGTGCACACGCCCGAGGCGCGCCTGCGTCAGAGCATCATCATCATCCGCCACGGCGACCGCGCGCCCATCTCAGAGCGCGCGGGCGACAACATGATTGTTGACGCCGAGCGCTGGCGTGAAAGGCTGCCGTCGGCGGCGGCCGCCGCCGTGTGCGATGCAGCCTTCCCTGTGGCTGGGCCCAAAGAGGCCGTGGATGTTGGCAAGGTGCCCCTCGGCGCGCTCACCAGCACCGGTGCGCACCAGTGCTTCCAGGTCGGCGCCAACATCCGCGCACGCCTCGAGCGGTTTGCGCCGCACCTGCTACCCAACGCGTCGTCGCATCTCGCGGTGCGTGCGACCAATATCCGACGCACGCAGGTGTCCGTGCAGAACTTGCTCCTCGGGCTGCTCGGTCGCGAGTCCCTCGGTCGGCTCAACGACGCGCCGCCGCCGCCCTTCACGGTGCCGATCTCGGTGCGCCAGATTGAGTACGAGACGATGCTGCCCAACCCAAGCGCGTGCCCCAAGCTACGGCGGAGGTGGGACACGGTGCGCGCGCAGACATCGCTGGCTGAGGAGGGGACGGAGGATGCGGTGCTCCTTGCTGCCGCTAAGGCCATCCTCGGCTATCCGGAGGGTGAGGACTTTCGACTCGACCAAGCACGCGAGGTCCTCGTTTGTGCGGTGGCGCACGACGACCCTAGGCCAGCCGCGATGACCGATGAGATGGTTCTCAAGCTGATGCGGCTCAATGCCAAGCGTTGGTTTGTACGCTTCGCCGACCCAATCGTGGCGCGGCTTGGCATGGGGTTGCTGGTCGACGAGATTCAGACGCGGCTGACCGCTGCCGCCACTGCCGCCTCCGCCACTGCCGCCGCCTCCTCCACTGCCGCCTCCTCCGCCGCCTCCGTCGACGACGACGACGACGAGGCGACGCGACCGCCGCGCTGCGTTCTTTTCTCTGGACACGACTCGACCCTCGTGCCACTGCTCGCGGCCCTCGGGCTGACCGAGCCCCACGAGTGGCCTCAGTACGCGGGCAGCATCACGATCGAGCTCGCTGATCTCGCTGCCGCACCAGGTGCGTCTTTGGTGCGGAGTGTGATTGAGTGGGGAAATGTGCCTGGCGCGGAGTGTGATTGAATGGGGAAATGTGACTGGCGCGGAGTGTGATTGAGTGGGGAAATGTGACTGGCGCGGAGTGTGATCGAGAGCGCTGTCAGGTGGACTCGAGTGCCGGCTCCTCTACGATGACGTGCCACTGATTGCCACTGATTGCCACTGATTGCCTCCCTCATTGCATGCAGATGGACTCGCGTGCCGGCTCCTCTATGATGACGTGCCCATGCCGCTGCAGCGTGCCATCGCCGCCGCGCGAGGCGCCCCCACGCCCGATACGCCGCCGCTCCTGGAGCTGCCGAGAGCCATCGTCGAGGCGGGTTGGGTTCCTTGGGCTGGGGAAGCTGGCTTTCGAGCGCACCTGCGCCGCGTGGCCATCACACCGGATGAATGGAGGCGCGAGTGCGCCGAGGACGGCGAGTCCGACGCCGACGCGGCGCTGGCGCCCACCACGGCGGATAAGGCGCTGCGGGACACCCTCACCGGCGGGGGTCCGGGCGAGCCTCCGCCGCGAGCGAAGCTGTGAGAGAGTCTCGCTCGGACCTCCGGGTCCCGACGCCGCGCGCTGGCTCGTTGACGGTTTTGAGTCGGCGCGGCTAGGCACGTCCGTGTGAGCCTGGGCGGCTGTGATCGCGGGTGTGCGTAAGCGCGGGCGCACAGAATTAAGCACAGAATGGTTCGTCGCGCACAGGCCACAGTGTAAGTCGAGTGTATGTGACTAATATGTACACAAACTCGCGCCTGCGCGGCTGGGCAGCAGCCCCCGGGCCCATCAAGCCTGAGTCTGACAAGACGCTGCAGTCGCAAAACGTGAGAGCGCATTGCGTGATTGGGATTGCGATGCTGCCCTCTCACTGCTCCAATCAGCAGTACGAATGCATCTCTCTCTCTCAACATCTCCGAGACCACCTCCCAACGCGCTCCTCGCGCGCGGGTCCACCGTGCCGGCGAGCGAGCCGGGCCGGCGCTCATCCTTCACGCTGCACGTCTGCCATGCAGCAGCCTCTCTCTACGAGAGCAGCTCTGATCGCGCGGTAGGCGGCGCGCGTGGTGCCTGCGGCGGCGGCGGCGCCCGTGGCGGCGGCATCGCCTGCGGCGCGTACGGCGTTGCAGTAGGCTCGCTCAGCATTTTCGTGAGCGCGATCTGCAGACCCTCGATCATCGCGAGAAGCACGCCACCCACCGCCGCCGAGCGCCCAGCCGCACGCCAGCCGCCTCGCGCCGCGAGCACGCCGCCGGTCAACGCGCCTGAGATGATGGAGTTATACGGGTCCTCCTTTTTTCGGATGGCGACGAGCGAGCAGTCAAAGGTCGAGAAGAGCCCGCCCCACACGGCAAAGTTGCCTGCGCAGAAGGAGAGCGCATGATCGGCAGTCAGCAGCGGCAGCGGCAGAGGCAGGAGTCTTGGCCTCCAGACGACGCTCGTGTGTTCCACAGAGCTGGTGCAGCAGCGCGTACCGCCAAGGATGGGCACGCGCGCCTTGACGGCCGTGACGGAGCCCATCAGCCGCTCTCCACGCGGCGAGTTGCGCGCGCCCCTGATTGAGTGCCAAACGCCGCCGCCAATGGCGCCCATGCTGAAGGCACCACCAACGTCGTCGAGGATGCGGTGCGGGCACGGATCACGCTCTTGCACAGACATGCTCGCTGCTGGCGCGCTGGCTGCTCTTTATGTGCAGGCGCGACTCCGAGGGCGTGCCTGAGGTGGACTGCGTCTTGCAAAGCGGAAAGGTGCCAGGAAATCAACACGCGATTCTCAAGGAGTGCGGACACGTGGTCAGTCATGTAACGCGCCACAGGATGTCGTTGGTTGAATAGTTGTGTTCCACGCGTGAGCGACACGTGAAGCGCTACATCCCTACGAAATCACAGACTTTTCACACCGCCATTCGTCCGCTCTGCGTCGGCTGCAACGTTCGTCCAATGGCCTCCTCAAGCTCGGGTGCCTCGGGCGCTCCGCAATTCACGATGGGCCAGTTCATGGACGGGCTGCTTGGGATGCAGCAGCAGCAGCAGCAGCATCAACAGCAGCCGCCGCCTCCGGAAAAGCCCTCCTCCCCCAGCAAGAGCCGGCGGATCACGCTCGAAGACCAGCGTCGCGCCGGCTCGGAGGTCACGGTGCGTGAGGTGCGGCACGCGGTACCGACGGAGGTGGAAGTCATCAAGGAGGTGCCGCGCGAGGTCATCCGCGAGGTCATCAAGGAGGTGATCCGGGAGGTGCCCGTCGAGGTGCCCGTCGAGGTGATCAGGGAGGTGCCCGTCGAGGTGATCAGGACGGTGATCAAGGAAGTGCCGCGCGAGGTGATCAGGGAGGTGCCCGTTGAGGTGATCAGGGAGGTGATCGTCCCTGAGCCTAGGGAGGTCATCAAGATCGTCGAGGTCATCAAGGAGGTTGAGGTGCTCAAGGAGGTCGAGGTGATCAGGGAGGTCGAGGTCATCAAGTACGTCGACCGCGAGGTCATCAAGGAGGTGCCTAGGGACGTGATCAGGTACGTGGACCGCGAGAAGATCAAGGAGGTGCCCGGCCCGACCCAGGTCGTCGTCAAGGAGGTCTTCATCGAGAAGGAGGTGCCTAAGATCGAGTACCGCGACATCATCAGGTATGTCAATGTCGAGACGGGCGAGGAGTTGGGCGACTGGCAGGGTGATTGGCAGGGTGCTTGGCAGCCAGAGGGATCGCGGCCGCGCAGCGCCGGCGCCGGGAGCGGGCGGGAGCGCTTCGGGCCGCCGATGATCCCGCCGCACATAATGATGATGCAGCACTTGCTCGAGCAGCAGAAGAGAGAGCCGGAGGTGCGTATCGAGGTGGTGGAGAGGGAGGTGATCAAGGAGGTCAAGGTGGAGGTGATCAAGGAGGTGCCCAAGGAGGTGATCAAGTACGTGGAGGTCGAGGTGCCGGTGGAGGTGATCCGCGAGGTGATCAAGACGATCGAGGTCCCAGTCGAGGTCATCGTCGAGAAGAAGGTCGAGGTCGAGAAGAAGATTGAGACCAAGGTGCGTGCCGCTGATTGCCACTGATGACACCTCTGATTGCAAGGTCGAGACCACGCTGATTGCCACTGATGACACCTCTGATTGCAGGGTCGAGACCACAGCGATTGCCGCGGATTGCACGCGGATATGCACGCTGATTGCACGCGGATTGCCACCGACTGCGCGATGATGACCCTCAATGGCGACTGAGTGCCACTCGTGGTCTTGCATGCAGGTGGAGGTGCCCGTGCAAATCATCCGCGAGGTACCCGTTGAGGTCATCAAGGAGTGCCCGATCTGCAAAGCCCAGCAGCAGCTGCAGCAGCAGCAGCAGAACATGCAGCCGCAGCAGATGATGATGATGCAGCAGATGATGCCGCCCGCACCATGGGGCTGCCAGTACATCGAGGTGCCTGACCACATGCTCGGCACGTCGTCGCAAGGGGCCACGGCGGTTGACATGCGGCCCGCGCCCATCGAGATGAGGCCGGCGCCTACGGAGATTGTGCGCGAGGTGCCGTATGAGGTCGTGCGCGAGGTCATCAAGGAGATCCCGATAGAGGTGACGCGTGAGCTCGCCGACGTGCCGTACTGGTCGTCACAGCGTCAGGAGTACGAGCGCCAGATCGACGAGCGAAAGCAGCAGCGGTCTATGCAAGGCGGCTCAGCGATGGCGCACGCGATGGCCCCCGGGATGGCGCCGTACGGCTCGCAGAACCGCGCGCCGACGCCTCCTATGCCGCCGCTGGGCATGGGGCCGCCGGGCATGGGAGGGGGCATGGGAGGGGGCATGGGAGGGGGCCGACCGGGCGTCGCACCCGGGTATAAGGTATGGGACCCTACCCGCGCCGCCGCACCCACCGCCCAGGGCGGCACCGGCTATAGGCAGCCGGGGCGCATCACGGGCGCCGGGGTGCTCACCTCAACTGGCCCGCGCCCGCGCTGATCCTGAAGCGCCGTTCCGAGCGCCGGGGCTGCTGGCGGGGAGATGAGATCAGCGACCGCGGTGTGGGTGTGACCAAGGGGTGGTCTACCAAGATCAGTGAGCATGATGCGTGTGGCGCACTCACATCAGCATGTCGTTCGGGTGTGCGGGGTGTTGGGGAGGGAGAGAGCCGTGCTGAACTCTGGATCAGTAGTACTGTGGTGCGTGTGGCCCGCGGCTTAGTTACAGAGAACAGGACTCTCTCCCGGTGTGTGTGATGTGTCGTGGGAGTCAGGCGTGAGCTCGTCGCGTGTGCCGTGTGCGGTCGCGGTTGCGTGTCGACACCGCGTGTCCGCTTCCTGCGGTCGCGCGTAGGAAAGTAGGGTGGCCGGTTCTCAATTAGTTTCGTCTCCGACTTGCATTCACACGCAGCCATTCACAGCGCTCTCATCGAGAGTCGCGAGGGCTTTCGCGAGTTGACGCTCATCATGTCCTCCTCGGTGCTCCTCTACGAGCTGAGCGAGCACGGCGCCGGCTGGCGCGTCGAGCAGCAGGTGGACGATGCCTCCGACGGCTGGGGCCGCTCGCGCGACCTGCCGGCGCCCGCGCCGGCGGAGGCGGCGGCGGCTGTGGTGGCCCAGGACGGCGTGGACGGCACCACGCTCGCGGCTGCTGGCAGCCCCGTCATGCCATCCACCTCCGCGGCAGTTCTCGCGGCGCTGCGGCGCTTTGACGTGTCGACGCTGCGCCGGCTCGCCCGCGCGCATCCGCGGTTCGCCAGCCGGATGCAGCGGCTGCACGATGTGTCGCTGCTCGTGCGCGGCCATGGGCTCACGAGCGCGCACCAGCGGCGGCTGGCCGAGCAGCCCGAGTGGCAGCTCGCGCTGTGCGCCACCACGGAGACGCTCGCCATCTGGCGCCACCACGACCTCTGCCTGCTCTCGCCGCGCGACAACTACGCGCAGCCCGTGGCGCTGTGGCGCTCGCCCGCGGACGCGGCGCCGCACCGGCGGCTGCTCGCGTGGAATGTGGACGACACGCTCCTCGTCGCGTGCACCTCCGACGGGCTCGTGCACGTGCTCGACGCGCGCGCGAGGCTGCTGCATGCGCTGCCGCCTCACGTGTGGACGCGCACACCCGCCGCCGCCGCCGCCGCCGCCGGGGGTGCTCAGAGCCCACCTGGTGGCGTCGGGTCCGACGAGCACGCGTCCGATGGCGCCGACGCCGACGCCCCGGCCTCCGGCGGCCCTCCGGCGCTGCTCGACGTGGCGTGGCGCGAGCCCCTCGGGGCCAAGGGCCTGTCATCGGAGCTCCTCTTGCTTGGCTCTGATGCACGCGTGCGCCGCGTGCGCATCCCGTCGACGGCGAGCGCGGCGGTGCATGGGAAGCGTGCGGCGGCGCCAGTGAGCCGACCTCCGATCGACCTGCGTGCGTACCATCCGCTCGTCACCTGCCTCGCCTTCGACCAGGCCTCCGGCCTCCTCGCAGTCGGCGGCGGAGGCGGCGGCCTCTCTCGCCAGGCCGAGCTCCTACTGCTCAAGCTCCCGCCCGAGGTCGAGCCCCCGACGCCTCTCGTCGGCCTCTCGCTCTGGGCGCTGACGGACTCGGGGCCGCACGCGACGCTCCTCTTTGCCAGCTCGGCCGCCGCCACGCGCCCTACGAGCACGCCGGCGCGAGGCGGCGCCGTCGCGGGCGGGGGCGGCGCCACGGGCGCGGGCGGCGCCAGCGGCGGCGGCGCCGAGGCGGGCACGTCGATCGTGCCCACGACGGCGCGCAGCACCTACCGCAAGGTGCACGCGAGCGCGACGGGTGCGGGCGTGGCGGCCTCGATCTCATTCACACGCGGCGGCGAGAAGCTCGCAGTCCTCACGCTACAGGGAGAGCTCTCCATATGGCCAACAGCGCCACTCGCGCACCTCGCAGCCAGGCTCGCGGCCGCCGTGCCGGGCACGCCGCCGCCGCCGCCGCCGCCGGTGCCCGACGCGCCGCTGCTCTGGAAGGCGCGCGGGAGCGAGGAGCAGTGGGTGCGAGCGACCTGGTGGGATGAGCGCGCGCTCGTGCTGGCTCGGCGCGACGGCGCCGTCTCCGTGAGCTCGCTGCCCGAGCTGCGCGAGCTCCTCGGCCAACAACCCGAGCGCTTCGTGCCTCTCCCCGTGCTCTCGCACGCGCATGCCGGCCGGTTCTTTCTCCTCGAGCGCGAGGTCCGCTATCTCGAGCCGCCAGCTGCGCGCGCCGAGGCGGGCGCGTCGCTCGCGCTCCCTATCAAGGCAACGACGAGCGCCGAGGCGAGCGACGAGATCCGAGCGCTCGAGCTGCCGCGCCGGCTGCAGTCATGGCGGCTGCTCTCGCTGCGCCAGACGTCGCCCGAGCAGCTCTTCCACCGTAAGGTGCTCTTGCGTGAGTACGGCGACGCGCTGCGCTGGGCGGCGCACTATGGCATGTCGACCGACCCCGTGCGGCAGGCGCAGTGGGCGGACTCGGCGGTCTCGCGCCACTCGATTGCGGACTTTTTGGACAAGGTGAGTGACAAGCGGTGGGTGCTCGACGAGTGCTGCCGGCGCGTGCCCGACGAGCAGGCAGAGATCGAGATGCTCCTCGAGAGCGGCCTGCGCGTCTGCCGCAAGGCGCGGCGCGCTCTGCGGACGGCTGCACGGGGCACGGCCACGCGGGCGAGCGTCGTGGCGGGCGCGCCCGGCGCCGCCGCGGGCACCGCCGACGAGACGCCGTCCGCGCTGTCGTGGGCGGGCGCCGCCGCGGGCGCCCTCGTGCCCAAGACGGCGCCCAAGGCGCTCAAGGCGGCGCGCGATCTGACGCTCGATGAGCTGCGCCGGTTTCGTCAACGGCTGCGCCGGTACCGCGCGCGCCTGCAGACGAGCCTGAAGCTCGCCGAGGCCACGGGCGCCGTGGCGGGCGCCGGGCGCTTCGACGTGGCGGCGTACACGTCGTTTCGGGACACGAGCGCGCTCCGGCATGCCGTGGAGATGGCCGAGGGCTCCAGATTCGGCGAGCTCTCGGTGCTCCTTGATGAGCATCGTCGCGAGCTGCGATCTCGTCGGCTGTGCGTGCTGAGCATGGTGCCCGAGACGACGCCGCCCCACGAGTACGCGTCGCTGCTCAAGGAGGTGGTTACGGCCGTGCTCGACGAGGCGGAGGCGGCGGAGGCGGCGGCCGAGGCGGTGGCCGAGGCGGCGACTGAGGCAGCGGCTGAGGCGGCGGCTGAGGCGGCGGCTGAAGAAGTGGCGGCGATCGGGGGCGCCGGCTGGGACGACACACCCATTTTTATCGCGGATGCGCAGCGGGGGGAGGGCGAGGGCGAGGGCGAGGGCGAGGGCGAGGCACGCAGCGACAGCGACGAGGCCGTCGTGGGCGCGCATGACGACGACGACGAGGAGGAGGAGGAGGAGGACGCACAGGACGCCCACGACGGCGCCACCCTGGACGATGTTGACGGCGGCCTGCCACCCGATGTGGAGGAGGCCCTCTTCGGGCGCGATGGTGCGCCCGCGCTCGAAGCTCAGCTGACCAGCGGCGGCGGGTGCCTGAGCCGCGCGCACCTTGTCGAGTGGTTTGGCGCGCGAGCGATCCAAATCGATGAGCGCTCCGGCCAGCTCGACAATGCGCTGCAGCTGCTGCGCGTGGGGCTGCGCCTCGGGCTGCACGAGCTCCAGCCCATGTGCGCGCGCGTCGAGCAGCTGCATCAGCTCGTGTACCAGCTCGGCTCCAAAGAGAGCTTACTCCACTTTGAGGCGCGACCTCCCGCGAGCTGACTCCAGCTCCTCCTCGAGCGCTGCCCGTCCGAGCGCCCGCCAAACGCCGCCGGCGGCGCCAGCGCCTCCGGCGCCGTGGACGAGGTCGTGAGCGGCGCCGAGCGGCGTGACTCATACCTTGGCTCTTGGTTGGGGAGTGGGGCCGCGACGGGCGACGACGAGGCGAGCGAGGCGCGCTTTGAAGAGTTTGCACGGCAGCAGTTGCTCCCGTTCTTGCGGCACGAGCCCCACGGGCCTGCGCTGCTGCGGGAGCACATGGTGAGCCTCGCCCGTCGCGCGGATGAGCCGGGCGCCCTCGCGCGTTGCGTGGCGCTCGTACGCTCGAGCCGGCTCGCCCTGCGGCCCGAGGATCGGCTGCTGCGACCAACGGCGCTGCTGATCGACACGGCGCTGCGCTGCGTGTACGGCTCGCCGCGGCGCGATGACGAGGCGCTCGAGCTCACCATGATGATGTACAAGGCGCTGCCGGGGCGCGACGACCTCGGACCTGACGACTTCGAGCCGCCCGAGACGGCGCCGGTGCTCGAGACGGCGCCGGCGCCCGAGACGGCGCCGCCGTTTGAGGGAGCGGCGGCGGCGGCGGCGGCGGAGGGTGAGGCGCCGCTGCCTCCGCCGCCGGGCCCCGAGGCGCTCGAGGCGCTCCTCGACGAGCTCGACGAGCTCTACGCGCACCTCAAATCCCAGCACTCGCTCCAGGAGTATGGCTGCCTGCAACCGATGGGCGCTTACCGTCAAGGCGAGGGCGGGCGCGGCCTCTCCCGCGAGCGCGCCCAGCAGCTGCTGCGCGCACTCGCGCGCCACACGGCGCGGCGCAGCCCTCCCGCCACCTCCGCGCACTGGGCGCAGACGCGCGACGACATGGTCGCGTTGCGGGAGCGCGCGTGCCTCGATCTACCTCCCGAGCTCCCTTACATCGAATGGCTGCAAGCGCTGCTCCTCACGGGCCAGTTTCGGCTCGCGAACGACTACTTGCGCTCGTACACCGAGCAGCTCGGCCTCGCGGCGGCGGAGGCGCTCGTGCTCGACGCGGCGCGCGAGTACTTCAACGGGGCCTCGTCGACGCTCGACCCGGCGCTCGAGCGCATGGCAGAGTGCCTGCGCGTGCTGCCACAGACGACGCCCGCGGTCGAGGCCGAGTTTCGTCTGCTCGAGGGCGTGAAGCTGCTCGCACGGTATGGGTGCACGCCGCCGCCGCTCCAGGTGCGCCGGTTGCCCGATCGGCTCGTGCTCGTGCTTGAGCTCATCGACGGCATCGCTCGGGCGGAGGAAGAGGCGGCCGCACGCGCGGCGGCGCACGCGGCGGCGGCGGCGGCGGCGGCGGCCGAGGCGGTGAGGGCAGCCGTGGGGGGCTCCCCTTCTGCAGCTGTTGCAGGGAGGGGCGATGCGGTGAGGATGACGAACGGCAGCGCTGTGTCGGGCAGCGCTGTGTCGGGCAGCGCTGTGTCGGCGACCGGTTGGGATGGCGACGATGGGTGGGGCGATGATTGGGACGAGGCTGCTTCGTCAACCGTCGCCAGGTCACCACCTTCGACTCCTCCACGTCCGTCAGCCGCCACCTCCACGTCCGCCTCGCCCTCCGTCTCCTCCTCCGCCGCCTCGTCGGTGCTGCGCATGGACGGGGCCATGACCCACCTCGCGGAGTGCCTCGGCGTACCTTCGGACCTCGCCCGAACCGCCGTGTGGGAAGCCCTAGCGACGGTGGCGCTCCGTCGTACCGAATGGTCGCGTTGTCTCGAGCTCACGCTGCAGCTCGTCCGGGCCCCGACGGTGCATGGGCGCGCCTGGCAGCTGTGCGAGCGACTCTGCGCCCTCTCCGACGACGCCAGCACCCCTTGTTCAAATGCCCGTGCTGCCGGCGCTCACTTCGGCGCTCAGCTCGCTGAGGGCATTGACGAGCGCAACGCCCTCGATGCCGCCGGTGCTGCCGGCGCGGGCGCGAGGGCGGCGAGCGCGAGGATGCTGGTAATGGACTTGTCCGAGCGCGGCGAGCTGCTCGGCCACGCCCTCGCGCATTGTCCAGCCGAGCACTTTGACAAGGCGATGCGACTGTGGCGTGAGTGGCGGCGGCAGCCCGGGGCGCTCTCGTGGGCGCTCGACGAGGACCTGCCGACCGGCGCCCACGACGACGCGAGCGCCCACGACGACGCCGACGCCGACGGGGCCCGCGACGGCGCCGACGGCGCTCAGTACGGCGCCGAGGGAGCCGGCGCCGAGAGCGACGTCGCTCCACCCTCCGGCGATGCGCGCGCTCTCGACGGCGCCGTGGCGGGCGCGTCGGCGGCGGGGGCGGCTGCCTTCCGGGCGATGCGGGACGAGGCCGAGGGCAACGCGATGGCCTGGGTGATGCATGCGAAGCGCTCGGATGAGGCCGCCTCGGCCACGCCCGCTCCCCGCGCCCCTGTGAACGTCCTTGTGAACGCCCCTGTGAACGTGAACGATGCGGCGCGGTCGAGCGCAGCGCTCCTCAAGGCATGCCTGGCCGCGGGCGAGGACGATCAAGCAGTCGTGCTGATCGCCGATCGGCCGACCGCCACGTGGCTCGCCACCGCCGCAACGGCGCTTCAACAGGCGCTGCAAGCCGCCGCATCGCGCGCCGACGTGGGCGCGGTGCGTCGGCTGGCGAGCGTCGGCGTACATGGGTTTGGTCTAGCGCTCGCCTTGACGGCTGCGGACAAGGAAGGCGGCCGTAGTGCGGAAGCGGCGCTCGGTGCACGCTCGCTTGCCGAGCTGCTTCGTACCGGTACGGAGGGCACGACGGGTGCGAGGGCAGACGCGCCCAGCACGGCGCCCATCGCGGCCGCGGCGCGCACCGCCCTGGTGAACTTCGAGTCGGTCCTGACACGTGTGCACGAGGCATCTCGGCTCGCGCGCTGGCTGCCGGATCTGGACAGCGCGAGATACGCGGCCGATGAGCAGGCACGCAAGCACGCGATCGGCCGACTCGCAAGCGCCGGCGTGAGCACTCCGGGCGCCTTTGACGAAGCCATGCGGCTCGCACCGAGCGTCGGGATGGACCTGTGGGAACTCCACCTGGCATGCGTCGAGATGGCACTCACGCGCCCCGTGAGCGACGATGCCCCCGACGGCGATGGCGGCGATGGCGGCGCAAGCAGCCATGGGTCTGGTGAGCTCGAGGCCTCGATCACTGCGGTGATCTCGCGTCACGAGATCGCGCTCCTCGCACATCCCGATCGGCTCTGCTATACCCTCGTCAGCCGCGTACTGCCCCGGCTGCCGCATGCACTGCCGAGGCTGCTCGAAGTCTTCCGTCTGCTCGAGCGCTGCCAAGAGCTTCCATCGCCTTCGATCGCCGCCTCCGCCGCCGCCACGCCCGCGTCCGCCGCCATGCGCGAGCAGAATCGCGAGGTGCTCGAGGCCTTGAGGGTAGCGGTCCGCTCGCTGCATCGGCTCGCCGCGTCGGTGGACGTGCGTCGGATGCTCCTTGTCCTCTGTGGACGCCCCCTCGAGCCGAGCGCCGACGTGGGCGCCTCGAGCGCCGTCCTGAGCGTGGGCGCCTCGAGCGCCGTCCTGAGCGTGGGCGCC
>ENA-UOUZ01001294-UOUZ01001294.1-mixed-culture-metagenome-genome-assembly--contig:-NODE-1294-length-16656-cov-110.928318_pt1 | contig 16656 bp, 9 predicted proteins | sample MGYA00238154_ERZ761575 | MGnify/ENA primary metagenome ERZ761575 (study PRJEB28896, sample SAMN07631632) | mixed culture metagenome | isolation source: Freshwater growth medium | place: USA...
ATGGCCCTTGATGGCCCTTGATGGCCCTTGATGGCCCTTGATGGCCCTTGATGGCTCCTGATTGCCCTTGATTACCCTTGATGGCCCTTGATGGCTCCTGATTGCCCTTGATGGCCCTTGATGGCCTCTGATCGCCCCCGATGGGCTCTGATCGCCTCTTGAGTGTGCCTCTGATTGCGCCTCTCATTGCCCTTGATGACCTCTGATTGCGCCTCTCATTGCCCTTGATGACCTCTGATTGCGCCTCTGATTGCCCTTGATGACCTCTGATTGCGCCTCTGATTGCCCTTGATGACCTCTGATTGCGCCTCTGATTGCCCTTGATGGCCTCTGATTGCGCCTCTGATTGCCCTTGATGGCCTCTGATTGCACTCGACGTTCTCAGGTCCGAGGGCGGTGGTGACAGTGGTGGCACTGGCGGCGGCGGCGGCGCTGGCGCTGGCGGCGCTGAGGACATGATGAGCAACGACTACAAGAAGACCGATTCGACCATCAGCCTGCTGCGCCAGTACGCCCGCAACGGCACTCGCTTCTTCCGCCCTGATGGTCCCTGATTGGCCCTGATTGCGTCGCTCATCAGGTACGCCCGCAACGGCGCTCGCTTCTTCCTCGCGGTTGGGCTCTCGGCCACGCACGTGATGCGCCCGGGCGCCTTGTGCAGCGACCGCGCCGCGCGCGCGGGCAGCACGGGCAGCCCGCGTGCGCGCCTCCCTCTGCCCGCGGCCGTGACGCTCGCGCCGGCTCGACAGGAGGAGAGGCGGCCTCCGTTGGTGACGTGGCCGAACTACGACCTGAAGGCGGACGCTGCGATGCAGAAGCGCAAGCGGCGCATGTCGACGGCCGAGGCGCGGCTGGCGGTGAGTGCGTCCATCGGGGGCAGCCAGTCACTTCTAATTGCCTCTGATTGCCTCTGATTGCTTCCCTCATCAGGTGAGCTCGTACTACGCGTGCGCGTCGCTAATTGCCTCTGATTGCTTCTGATTGCTTCTGATTGCTTCCCTCATCAGGTGAGCTCGTACTACGCGTGCGCGTCGCACGTGGACGCGCAGCTGGGGCGGCTGCTCGGCGCGCTCGAGACGACGCGCCTCGCGCCCACGACGGCGCTGATCGTGCATGCAGACCATGGGGTTTCGTTAGGACGGCACGGCCGTTGGTCCAAGTATGCGCTGTACGAGGAGGTCACACGCGTGCCGCTGCTGATCATGGTGCCGGGGCTGCGTCAGGGCGTGTCGGTCACCGAGCTCGTCGAGGGCATCGACCTGCTGCCGACGCTGCTCGACCTGTGGGGAGTTGGGCGGGCGGACCCGCCGAGTGTGGGCGCCGTCCCGGGCGGCGCGCGCTTCCGACTCGGAGGCCAAGCAGTCAACCTTGATGGCGACTCGCTGCTGCCGCTGCTGCTGCACGAGGCGCCCGAGACGGCGCCCGGAACGGCGCCCGGAACGGCGCTCGGCGACGGTTGGGGGGGCGCGCCAGTGGGCGAGGCCGCGCTCTCGTGGGCGCCCGAGACGGCGCCCGTAACGGCACCCGGCGACGGCGCGCCAGTGGGCGAGGCCGCGCTCTCGTGGGCGCTCTGGCCCAAGTGGTACGTACGCTCGGAGCTGCACGAGAGCTTTCGACGAAACTTGGTGGAGGAGCCTCTCGCAGGCGCGGCGGCGGTGACGGAGAAGAGCTGGCGAGGGGTGCAGGTGCGTCCGTCGGGGGCGGCCAGTCACTTCTAATTGCCTCTGATTGCCTCTGATCGATTCCCTCATCAGCTCTATGTGCGCACGCGCCGGTACGCGTACACGCTCTACCTCAAGCTCGATCCCGACAACCAGACCGATCCGAACTTCAAGGCTGCGGCGACGCGCTGGGAGGCGGGCACGTACCGGCTCGTCGACGAGACCCTCTACAACCTCGAGCTCGATCCGGGGGAAGCCAATAACATTGTGTACGACGGCGATCAGGCCGAGGCGCGCGGGCGGCTGCTCGAGCTTTGCCTGCGCGATTGGGGCGTGCGGCTGCGCGGGCCGCGCTCGACGAGCCGCCGCGTCCGAGCAAAGTATTTGGTGTCGCTCGCCAAAGGGGCGAGCTGATTCGCGAGATCGCGAGCTCAGCCTCCGGCCGCCCCGTCGGCGTGTGGAATGCCGAGACGGAGGCAGCCCGGAGCTGGGTCCTCTCACAAACCCGTTACGTGCAAGCATGAGCCCAACATGTGAGCCACACTACGGCGTGGCGTGTGTTAGTATTTCGTATTCACTATTCAGAATCACAATCAGAAGACAGAACGCGTATTTGGCGTACGAGTTTGCCGGGGACGGCGTCGTATAACCGGACGGGACGGGAAAGATCTTCAGAATCTGAGCCCCGCCGCTCCCCGGCTCCCGTGCCCTCTCAGGTCTTCTCCCCGGACTCCGCTCCCGGTCCCTCCGCTTCCAACGCGCTACGCGCTCAGTCCTCACGATGCCTCACGTCTCCAGTCGAGTCGGCGAGCAGGCGGAGCAGTGTCGTGTGCAGTGTCGCTCCGTCGCTGTCGGTCACTCTTCACCCTTGAGCCGTCGGGCACCCGAAGCGTCCCTTGCCGTGCTCTTCCGTAGGCTTCTCATCCAGGGTGCGTAGCGACAATCCTTAGCTTGTCATCTGTAGCTTGTCGTCTCTCGCGTCGCCCCTCCCCTGCCTCGGTGTGGACTCAGGCAGCCATGCCGGAGTATGGGCGCGGCCGCTTGAACGCCTTCTGGCCTTGGATGTCTTGCGCCGTGTTGGTGGCCACCGTCTCGAGTCCGAGGAGCTCTGCCGCCTTGCGCCGCTCCGCAGCGATCTTATGGGCCGTCGCGTGGGCCGTCGCGCGAGCCGTTGCGAGCTCGACGTGCTGCGCGGGCGTCAGTGGTGGCGGCGCCGGCGCGGGCGGCCCACGCGGCACAGGCAGCAGTGGAGCTGCCGATGTGCCGGGCAGTGGGGCGTTGTAGCTGGTGCCTGCGGTAGCGGCGGCAGCAACGGCAAAAGAACCGGCTGCCTGTGCTGTTGTTGCGGGCCCAGCGCCGACCGTGAGCGGCGGCGGCTGCATGCCCGCGGCCAGCGGCGCACTTCCAGCAGTGCCTCCGGCGGGAGGGTACCGAACCCCCTGGCGGCGGGCGAGTGCCTGACGGCGTGATTCCTCGATCTTCTGTCGCTGTGCCTCCGTCAGAGTGCCGCTGTCGTCGACGCTGTCGGCGGTCAAGGGCGGCGTCGTCGTTGTCGCCGCCGCCGCCGCCGGCGCCCTTGCCGGCGCGATCGTCGCCTCGGCCGCGAACATGACCTCGTCGATGGCCGCCAATGGCGATGCCCACCCAGACAGCTGGGGCCGCGGCGTGATCGCGTGTGGCTCTGCGGCACCGTAAGCGGCACCGAGTGCCAGGGCACTGCGCTCCGGGGCCGCGGAAGGCAGCATGCGCTCGGACATCTGCTGCAGGAGGGCCATCTGCTGCAGGAGCGTGCCGTGCACCGCGCTGACTTGACCCTCGATCCTCTCGATCTGCACGTCGATCACCCGGGCTCGCGACTGCTCGGCGGCAAGGGCCGCCTCGATGCGCTCAAGGGCCTGGACGACCGCATCAGGGACGGCAGGCGGCAGCGGTGGGACGGTGGGCGGCAAAGGGGCGGCACAGGGCGGGGCGATGGCCGATGGCGTATCGACGCCTGCTGCGGAGTTCACGCCGCCGCCGTCCCAGCACGTCCCTCCGCCATTTCCACCGCTGCTGCCCGCAGCCAGCTCCGATGCGAATGCGGCGGCGTCGACAGGCTCAGCGGCGGATGTCACGGCATTGTCAGCAGTGATTTCAGCAGCTGCCTCGGGCTCGCGCTCCACAGTTGGCTTGCTGCTGTCCTGCTCCTCCTTCTTGCACTTGCGCTTGGCTTCCTTGCGCCCGAGGCCAGCTCCCGTGGCAGCTGGGACTGCAGGGGCTTCTGCGTCGCCACTGCTCCCCGCAGCCTCGGCAGAAGCAGCCGTGGCGGGCTCAGACGCGGCCAGGCGCGCGGTGGTCACCATGGAACCCTTGCGACGGTGGGATCTGTACATCGAGGAGGATAGGGTGGAGTGCTGTCATGAAGCGGTGAGAGGAGAATGCATGCAAGTCGCTACCTCTTCGCCAACCGGTGGCGAGTGCGAGGGGCGTGGAGGGCCGGGGGGGTGGACTCGACCGCTTTTGGGGGGAACCCGGTACCGGGATCGCCTCCTTGCTTTCGGTCAAAAGTGTCATGCTGGTCGTCACGCTGCTGAGCATCCTGTTCCTCGCGCTCCCCGAGGTGTGTGGGACCTACCTGGATCTCCTCGCTGTCGCCCTGCTCGTCTTCTCTGCAGCCGTCGCTGCGGCGATCAGATATCGCGAAGCTCTGATCACGGCTGCGCTCACCTCGCCTCGGCTCTCCAAATTTCGGCTGCGCGCGGCCACAGCAGCGCTCGAATCGATGTTGGGGCCGGTGGACGTCCGGGAAGCAGTCTTCAGCAGCGATCGCATTGTGCTCCTCGGCCTTACCGTACCCAACCCCGAGCTTGAGGGCGTCTGCTGGTCGCACCCCACGTTCCTCACTGCCGAGATGATCGAGATAGGCCTCGCCTCCAGCGGCCTCTCGGGCGCCCTCTCTCTGCTTGGCGCATGCTCAGTGCGCATGTTTGGCGTCGACGTCATGCTGGGCTGCCCGCGCCGCCACATTCGCAAGCTACGCCTGCACGGCATCGTGGTCCGTCGTGAGGAGATCACGCCGGGCGGCACGACCAACAGCAGCCTCTTCTATGAGCGACTCACGACGCCTGCGGCGGAGGACAAGAGCGCCGCCGAGGCCGCCGCGCCGCCATCCGTGAGCCGCGGGCCGTCCCCCGTGAGCCGCGAGGACGACAAGTCGCAGGGCGACAAGTCGCTACGAGAGGAGGAGGAGGAGGAGGAGGACGAGGAGAGCATAGCAGCAGCGGCGGCACTCGAAGATGAAAGGCAGTCGAAGTCGAAGAGGACGCTTCGATCGTTTGTGGGCGGCAAGTTCCGTGGCGTCAAGGACGCGATGGTGCGCGAGGGGCTCGCCTGGGCGTGCGGCGACGTCGTCTCTCGTATCCTCGCGCAGCCCGAGTACACCATCCGCGAGCTCGACGCGACGCGCGCTGCCCACGACGACGCGCAGAAGAGCCTGCGGCACTATGTGGCGGTCGACCACCTGGTCGTCTCCTCGGTGACGCTCATGATCGGCAGCATGGCGACCACCGTCGCCGCCAACGGCCCCGATGGCCGCAGCGGTCGACGCAGCGGTGACAGCGCGCCCGAGCCGAGCGCCGTACCGAGCGGCGCCGCTCAGGCCTGGTCGGCCGTTACCGTTACTGCGGAGTCCAGCGACGACGACGACGACGACGACGAGGAGGAGGACGAGGACGTGAAGGCGACGACCACCGAGGCGGCGACGGCCGTTGGTGCGCCAACGCCATCAGAAGCCATCACAAGCCATCAGAAGCTCTCAGAGACGGCCCTCGATGCGCAGAGCACCGCGGCCTCGGACTGCACAGCGCCACCAGCGCCGGCTCCCGCGCCTGCGCCACCAGCGCCGGCTCCTGCGCCTGCGCCACCAGCGCTGCGCCGAAGGCGGTGGCTCGGAGGCGCCGGCTTGACGAATCTCGGAGGCGCCGGCTTGACGAATCCCAAGCAGCCCGCCGCAGAACCGGCCGCGCGCCGTACTGAGCGCCCTACCAAGCGCCGTCCCGAGCGCCCGTCCAAGCGCCGTCCCGAGCGCACGTTACAGATGGAGGGTCCGCTCTTCGAGCTGCGTGACTTTGAGGGGAGCGTGGGGCGCTTGGGCGCCGTGGTGCTCGCGGGCGGCCTCGAGCGCCTCTTGCGTGCCCAACTCTTCGGCACGAGCCGAGTGAGCGAGCGGCGCGCACGCGAGGCTGCGAGGAGGCAGCAGCAGCAGCCGCAGAGGCAGCAGCAGCAGCAGCAGCAGCAGCAGCAGCAGCAGCAGCAGCAGCAGCAGCAGCCCAGCCGCCTCCTCGGCCGCCTCCTCGGCCGCTACCGTTCGGTGGTAGAGGAGAGCGCCGTATCGGGCGCGGTTGTGAGCGCCGTATCGAGCGCCGTATCGGGCGCTATCGAGGGGGCGCCGTTCGCCGTTAGCCGCGAGCGGTCGCCCGTGCCCGATACGGCGCCAGAGCTCGATGGCGGTTGCCTCCTCCAGACCCTGATCCAGGCCCAGGAGGACGAGGAGGAGGTCGAGGAGAGCATGGGTACCGCAACGGGCACCGCAGCGGCAGCAGAGGACGCGAGCAGCGCTGCCCATGAGGCGTCCGGGACGGCGCGTGCCCCCCTCGACAGTGCTGCGCCTCCCGCGCCCGGTACGGCGCGTGTCCCCCTCGACAGTGGCGCGCCTCCCGCGTCCAAGAAGCGCGCCATCTCGAGCGCCATCTCGACCGGGGTGCCCGGCGTCGTCGGCATGGCCAAGCGAAGGCTCGGGATTGTCAGCTTCTCGAGTGTGAGCTCCAAGCACGAGATTGCCACCTCGAATGGGAGCTCCAAGCTCGGGATTGTCGGCTTCTCGAGCGCCAACACGCGCCCGATGCAGGCGGCCGCGGTGCCGGTAGTCAATTGCCCAATTGGAGTGCCACACGCGGCCGTTGGCGGGGCTCCGGAAGCGGACCCTCAGCCTCGTGTAGTTTAGTTTATCTTTTTGTTGTCAGTTCATCAGTGTTCACACCCCAGCACTGTGAACCGGCTCGAGCTCGACGATGCAGGGCCGCGAACACGATGTTCGCCGATCACGTGCGGAAATTTGACGCGTGGCGCGCGATCCGAGGTTGCGAAGATGCTTCGGGAGGCCAGCACGACGAGGACGACGGCGCTGCACACGAGGCCAGCGCGGCTCGCGTCCGAGTGCTCTGTTGCCATGGCTACGCTTCCAACCTGCAAGCCTTCCTCTCGCGTCACTGCAAAGACTTGAGTTCGCAAGCACCCACGGCCGGCATGCTTGAGCTGTCCGGCATAGACGGGCCGGCGATCATCCACGACAGCGGTGGGCGGCAGCGTGCATGGTGGCACTTTGAGCCCGAGTTTCCGATGGATCGCACGAGGCAGCCCGACTTTTGGAGGCTCGCCGAGGTGGGCTACCTCGACGCGGCTGCCAACGTGGAGCTGCTCGTGGCCGAGTGGCGGCGCGGGGCTTACGATGGCGTGCTCGGCTTCTCACAGGGTGCTGCGATGGCAGCCATGCTGTGCGCACGACTCGAGATGCTCGAGCGGGCGGCGGAGGGCGCCGGCGCCGCTCGCTCACCTCGGTTCGTCATCCTCGTCAACGGCTTCCGCTCGCCCTTGCCGAGCGACGCCGAGCTCGGCTGGTATCGTGCCCTCGAGCCCGCATCCCTCGCGACACCAGCCCTCGTCATCAGTGGCGAATACGACACGGCCGTTCCACCCAGCCGCGTCGCCGAGCTCGCTGCCCTCTTCGGGCGCCGTACCGAGCACATGGTCCGCGGAGGGCAACACGCCATGCCACGCCAGCCGGTCGACCTCGGCGCCATCGCCGCGTTCGTGAGGCACGCGATACGCGGCGCTGATCCGAACGCGGGAGGGACTGCTTGGCATTAGTTTACTGTGACCCGGGCGTACCCTTTTCGTCATAGGCAATGCAGGTGCAGCTCGGCTCGGCCCACGGGCTGGAGGGCTGTACGACTGCATAGGGACCCTAGCGACTAGTACACTGTCGTCAGTAGCCAGTTCACATGTAGGTATTCGTGTGTGCGTTTTGGAACTCAGTTCAAGCTCCACTCCAGACGTCTCCAGTGGTCCACGCGCCATGGTCGAAGCGGCGAAGCCGACGAGGCGTTCGCATGGGCGTTCGGTTTTAATGCTTTAACGCATAACGGCTGCACGCCTCAGTGGGGACAGTGGACAGTGCTCGCAGATGACCAACAGATGACGCGCACCCCACTGCGCACTGGTGGCAGCGGCACGGAGGGTACGGACACACATAACCGAGAACAGGCACATAGCATACAAACCGAACTCGACCCAGGGTGGACGTGCGGCGTGCCGCCTCTCCGGCTCCGGCGCGTCGCGTCGCGTACCGACAAGACATGCATCGAAGTAGTCCCAGTAGGATCCCTACTGTTACCCTACTGTACACTCAAGACATGTGGACTTCTACCATCCGATCCGATCGCGACATGCCCGGCACCACAAGGCACCACATGATCAGCGCCCGATGATTCAAAGCCGTGGCGCTCACCATGGCGCTCATCACGTGTTCCCCCAGCATGGAGCTTGGTGTACACGCGCCTTGCCCTCGCCTTGCCCCTTGCTGCATGTGGCCCGCATCCCGCCGCCTTTGTGACGACTTTGCTCATTCGCCGCCGTTGCATGGCATGCATCCCGATCGCATCCCGCCCCACTGCTTTCCCACTGCCCACATGTGCACCCTCCCCCCTTCGGCGCGCGCCGTCAGCCTCGCTCATACCTCGCTCAACCCTCACTCAAGCCAGGATGATCTCCTTCCTCAAGCCAGGATGATCTTCTCACTCAAGCCGGGATGATCTTCTCGCTCAAGCCGGGATGATCTTCTCACTCAAGCCGGTCATGATCTCATCCCTCAGGCCAGGATGATCTCCTCCCTCAAGCCGGGATGATCTGGCCGCGCACCCCACTGCGCACTGGTGGCAGCGGCACGGAGGGTACGGACACACATAACCGAGAACAGGCACATAGCATACAAACCGAACTCGACCCAGGGTGGACGTGCGGCGTGCCGCCTCTCCGGCTCCGGCGCGTCGCGTCGCGTACCGACAAGACATGCATCGAAGTAGTCCCAGTAGGATCCCTACTGTTACCCTACTGTACACTCAAGACATGTGGACTTCTACCATCCGATCCGATCGCGACATGCCCGGCACCACAAGGCACCACATGATCAGCGCCCGATGATTCAAAGCCGTGGCGCTCACCATGGCGCTCATCACGTGTTCCCCCAGCATGGAGCTTGGTGTACACGCGCCTTGCCCTCGCCTTGCCCCTTGCTGCATGTGGCCCGCATCCCGCCGCCTTTGTGACGACTTTGCTCATTCGCCGCCGTTGCATGGCATGCATCCCGATCGCATCCCGCCCCACTGCTTTCCCACTGCCCACATGTGCACCCTCCCCCCTTCGGCGCGCGCCGTCAGCCTCGCTCATACCTCGCTCAACCCTCACTCAAGCCAGGATGATCTCCTTCCTCAAGCCAGGATGATCTTCTCACTCAAGCCGGGATGATCTTCTCGCTCAAGCCGGGATGATCTTCTCACTCAAGCCGGTCATGATTTCATCCCTCAGGCCAGGATGATCTCCTCCCTCAAGCCGGGATGATCTGGCCGCTCCCGTCGGATGATCTTCTCACTCAAGCCGGTCATGATTTCATCCCTCAGGCCAGGATGATCTCCTCCCTCAAGCCGGGATGATCTGGCCGCTCCCGTCGCGCAGCTGGGGGCGCACGAAGCGCTCGGCGTGTGCATGCTGTGGGGACGAGCTAGGCCGCTGCGGTGAGGGGCCTGCCTCGTGGGCCCCCGGCAATGCGAGAGGCGGTCGAGCACTAAAGGGGCGCGAGTACTCGCGTTGCGCTTGCTTGAGTGCTTCGCGCCGCTTCGCCTCGAACGACTTTTCTTCGGCGACGATGGCCTCGAGCTTGTGGGAGAGGGCCACCTGCCATATCGGGCGATCGGAGGTCATCAGCTTGCAATCAGCTGGTTATCATTGGTCGTCAGCTTGTAATCAGCTGGTAATCATCCGGCAACCGGATGGCAATCAGAAGGCAATCAGAAGGCAATCAGAAGGCAATCAGAAGGCAATCAGAAGGCAATCTGAAGCCTCGGGTTCGTGGGCGAGCGCCATCGTGGGCGAGCGCCACCTGCAGACCGCCTTCGCAATCAGATGGCAATCAGCTTGTAATCCGCTGGTAATCATTGGTCATCAGCTTGTTATCAGAGCGCCACCTGCAGACCGCCTTCGCCCGCGGTGCAGCACCGGTCGTCCCATTCCGGCTTCCTCGCCCCGGGTGATTTAGGTGGGAGAGGCAAGCGCCAGGACGGCTCGAGCGTGAGCGGGTTGACGTGCATCAGCTTGCCGTCGGGGCCCATCCGCAGCGACGGTGAGCTGGGCGGCAGGGCGGGGGAGATCTGGCGCTGGGGGGATGGCGCCGAGGGGACGGCGGGGGAGATCATCTGCACCCGTGTCGCGGGGGAGGCTGAGCGCCCTGGTGAGCGCCCTCGGGGCGACGCGCTGCGCGAGCGCCCTGGTGAGCGCGCGCTCTTGGCCGAGCCGGCCCGGTAGCGAAGGCGGGGCGACGGCGGGCCGCGCGCCGTGCCCGGGCGCGGCGAGTCCGGCGAGGTGGGCCGCTTGTTCACGATCAGGTTTCGTCGGAGGGCATCGACCGCTGCGGCTTGGAATGAGAGCTTCGCCCCTTTGGCCATCGAGGCCCGGGCGACCCAGTAGGCGATGTACCGCTGCTCGTTGAGGCAGTCGGCGTGATGGGTGAGTTCCGGCTCGACGTGCCACTCTACCGTGTACCCCGCCGCGGAGAGGCGCGAGAACGAGGCGCGCTGCTCGTGCAAGGGACAAATGGTATCGCGCCCCCCAGCGAAGACGAAGATGGGCGTCTTTGCGTGCTCGCCGCCGACAGGGGTCGTGTGATCGGTGCTCAGCATTGTGCGCAGGCAGAGCAGTGCGCCCAGCGGCGCCCGGTAGCTCATCGCCACGTGCAGCGCGAGCATGCCGCCCTGCGACGCGCCGCCGAAGACGACCCGCGACGCGTCGCCGCCAAGCAACGCGATCTCGCGATCGAGGAGAGCATGCAGCCGGCGCGTCTGCGCGCCCAGCTGGCCCGCCGCGAGCATCGCGTCGTAGCCGTACTGCGCCGGCATGCTCCCATCGCCCGGCGACGGCGACGTGTCCCTGGGCATCATCCAGCAGACGACCTCAGGCCCCCCCGGCACACTGGTCAGCTTGCGCTGGGGTGCGCGCGGGAAGACGAAACGGCAGTGCACGCCAATCTCCCCGAATCTCCGATACAACCGGCTGTGCGCCTCTGCGGCCGAGCCCTCCGCGTGCAGCAGGATGACAGTGTGTGTGTGCTCCCCATGCTCTTCAGTCATGACCAACTCCCCGGGGTCCTCTCCCTCGGGCAGCCCCATCATCACCATCTCGACCTCCTTGAGCGTCTCCTTGATGACCACCGACGGCGCTACGCGCTTGGGTGTGGAGAGGGAGGCGGAAAGGGCGGCGCCACCCGAGGGCGCGTGACGTGGCGACGCCGCGGCCCGTCCGCTCGACCAAGCGTTGAGCGCGCGCTTCATCTCGCTAAAGTCAATGTGTCCGTCGCCGCTCTCGTCGATCAAGTCGAAGAGGATGTCAATGTCCGCCTTGGTGCAGAAAAAGGCGCCGAGGCATCCGATCGCTCGATGGAACTCCTTGCGGTCGAGAGCGCCGTTGCCGTCGGCATCCCAGTCGCGGAAGAGGGCCATCATCTTCGCATTGTTCGCACCGAGGAAGGTGCACAGCTGCTGCTGCGTCGTCTTTGCGGCCGCCGAGAGCTCGGGACCCCGCCGGCCGGATGCCGCCTCTGCCGCCTCGGCGGCGGCCGCTCGTTCCTCGGCCTCCTCGCGCATCTTCTGCTCCGCCCGCTTGCGGCGCATGCTCGGCGGCTCCTTCCCCGCCGCCTTGGCCGCCGCGTCGGCGGCCCTCTGCGCCTCCTTGACGCCCTTCTCGGAGAGCACCCTCTTGAACTCATCGAAGTCGATATACCCGCCAGCGTCCTTGTCAAACGAGTCGAAGAGCTCGTCGATCTCTTTCTTGGAGGCCGCGTAACCGAGCACCGCGATGCCCTTGCGCAGCTCCTTCTTGTCGAGCGCGCCGTTGCCATCCCGATCCCACTCGCGGAACAGTTGGATCAACTTGACCGAGTGAGACTTGAGGATGTCGAAGATCTGCTCCTGAATCGTCAAATCTCCGGGCACGAGCGTCACCGTCTCGGGCAAGCAGGCGACGCGAGGTCCCACGTAGTTGGCGTTCACGTTCTGCGCCGTCAGCTTGCCGAAGCGGCTCCTGTCCGCCTGCTGCGCTTGGACGCGCTTCAGTGCGCGCCTCGTCGCATCCTTGCCCTGCGAATCGCGCAGCATCGCATGGAGCTCTTTGTACTCGAGCTTCCCGCTCCGGTCCCCATCGAGCGTGTCAAAGACGGCATCCACGTCGGGCTGAGGCACATCGAACCCGAGCGCGCACACAGCCCGCCAAAACTCCTTCTTGTCCACATTCCCAGAGCGGTCCGCATCCCATGATTTGAACACGTCGACCACCCGTCCAGCGGAGCGGAGCAGCGCATCTCGCAGCGACCACTGCACGTACTCATGCGGGTCGATCCTGCCGTTCTGGTCGATCTCCATGGACAGGAAGCGTTGCTCAAGATCCGCATCCGCATGCTCGCCCTCTTCGCGGAAGCGGACCCACGAATTGAACTCGACCGCATCGAGCCGCCGGTCTTGGGTGACGTCCGTCAGGTCAAAGTCGACCCAGTTATGACGCATGCCCGGGTCGAAGCCCTCCTCGGCCGCGCCCTGCACATCCGTGGCCTCCACGGCCCCGATGGCAGCGCCTCCCTCGCTCTCTCCCTCGCTTTTGGCATGGGCGGACGGCTTCTTGAGATTCCCCTTGAGATTCCCCTTGCGCGCCAGCTGGCCACGTTGGATGGCTTGCATCTTGACTGCCGCACGGTCCTCTTCGGACATGGTCGCCGAGCTCGCCTTGAGCTCCGATTTCTGCTTGGTGAGCTTGGCCCTCGTGGCGAGCTTCGAGCCGCGCTCAGAGAGCACCCGCTTAAACTCTTCGAACTCGATAAAGTCGTCCTTGAATCCCGCGCCGTCCTCGTTGGTGTTGAAGCTCTCAAAGAGCTCGTCGACCTCCTTCTTGGGCACCTCGTACCCGATCGCCGCGATGCCCTGGCGCAGCTCCTTCTTGTCGAGTCCGCCGTTGGCATCGTCGTCCCACTCGCGGAACAGGTCAATGAGCTGGATCGAGTTCTGTTTGAGGATCTCGACGATCTGCTCCTGCATGCTCACGTCCTGACGAAGCTCAATCTTGACCGTTGGGGGCAGCACGGACAGTCGAGCCGCCTTGTAGTTCGTGTTGACATTCTTGGCCGTGACCTTGGCTGTGCGGCTGCGGTCGCCTTGCGAGATGCGCTTGGCGGTGAGCTCTCTCTTGCGCTGGTTCGCTAGGCTGCCCGCGGTCTGCAGCAACATGTTCAGCTCCTTGTACTCAATCTTGCCGCCCCTGTCCTTGTCGAGAGAGGCGAAGCATTCGTCCGACTCCGCCTGCGTCACCTGTGGGGAAAGAGGACACACAGGGCGCCGTGGTGAGCACATGCATGCTCGCGCGCAGCCATCGTCCGACTCCGCCTGCGTCACCTCGAACCCGAGGGCAATCAGTGGCAATCAGTGGCAATCAATGGCAATCAGAGCAATTAACGGCACTCACCTCGAACCCGAGGGCACGAAGGGCGCGAAAGAACTCCTTCTTATCGATCTTGCCGTTGCCGTCCTCGTCCCATTGCTTGAAGAGGTCGATCACGCGCTCGGACGAGTGGGAGAGGGCCATACGGAGCTCATGATTCATAAACTCCCGGAGGTCGACGTAGCCATCACCGGAGGTGTCGAGCGCGTTGAATCGGACGCGCAGCGCCTCCTCGGTGTACTCACCGAGTGGCTCGCGTGCGCGGATGAAGGTGCTGAACTCACCAAAGTCCATCAGCCCGTCCTGATCGCCATCGACCTCGCTGAAGCTCAGCGGCGCGTGCACTGGCGCGGGCGGCTTTCCCGCTGGCGACGACGTTGGCGAAACGTCACCACTGTGGCTCACTTGTAGGCTCGCTTGTAGGCTCACTTGTAGGCTCGCTTGCGGTTGGTCCGCAGCTGCGCCCTCCCCCTCCGCCGATGCCACATCGGCGGAGGCGGCGCCGGGCTGCTGGAGGGTCGACCTCTGCTTCTCCAGTTGTTTCGTCTTGGTGGCGTTCTTCGCGCCACGCTCGGAGAGGGCACGCTTGAACTCGTCGAACTCGATGAAACCGTCGCCGTTCTCGTTCATGCTCTCAAAGAGCTCGTCGACCTCCTTCTTGGGCACCTCATACCCGAGCGCCGCGATGCCCTGGCGCAGCTCCTTCTTGCTGAGCGCACCGTTGGCATCGTCGTCCCACTCGTTGAACAGGGAGACGAGCTTGATCGAGTTCTGTTTGAGGATCTCGACGATCTGCTCCTGCATGCTCACGTCCTGACGAAGCTCGATCTTGACCGTTGGGGGCAGAACGGACACGCGCGCGCTCCGGTAATTCTGGTTGACGTTCTTGGCCGTCAGCTTCCCCATCTTGCTGTAGTCGCCTTGCGAGATGCGCGATGCACCGCGCGCCAGGTTCGCTTTGGTCCCCTCGCTGCCCGACGACGCACGCAGCATCGCGTGGAGCTCTTTGTACTCGACCTTGCCGCTGCCGTTTTCATCGAGCGAGTCGAAGACGTCGTCCGACTCGGCCTGTGTCACGTCGAAGCCCAGCGCGCGGATGGCGCGATGAAACTCGCGCCGATCGACGCTCCCCGAGTTGTCCTCATCCCACTGCTTGAACAGGTCGACGACGCGCTGCGACGAGCGGGTGAGCGCCTCGCGCAGCGACCACGTCAAGAACTCACGCATTTCGAGGCTGCTATCAAGCGAGGTTTCGAGCGCGTCGAAGCGTTTCTGCAGCTCCTCATCAGTGTACTCGCCCTCTTCGCGGCTGCGAACGAAGGCACTGAATTCGGCGAGGTCGTGGCGCCGGTTGTGGTTGGCGTCGGCCTCGTCGAATTCGGTGGAGTTGTGGGGCGTGCCCGGGCCGTCCCCGTCCTCGTCCCTGCTCGACGGTTCGGCCTCAGACTCAGACTCAGGCAGGTCGCTCATCCTTACCCTGGCTACTCCCTGGCTCAATAAAGTGGATGTTCAGCTGCCGAACCATTTTCGTAGATTTCGCCGTTACTTCGTCCCCTTTGCATGCATCGTGTCACGACACAACACCCAAATCAATTCAACAAATGTACAGTTCAGGCTTCTGCCCGTCACAACGCGTTCGAAATCCTTTTTCGAAACGGGAATCCGGTATACTCATCACGTGAACAATGGCGACCTCAGCGACCTCATCGCTTCAGAAGATCTCGAAAGCGCTCGCACCCTCCGGCGTGCTTCGCTGCGGGATCAACCTCAGCAACTTTCTGCTGGTGTCGAGCAAGGATCCTCCCCGTGGTGTGTCCCCTTCAATGGCGACCGCACTTGGCGCCAAGCTGAATGTGCCCGTCGAGTTCATCACTTATGAGAACCCCGGCAAGCTGGCGGACGCGGCAGAGAAGGAGGAGTGGGACGTAGGGCTGATTGGCGCTGAGCCACAACGAGCGGCCATCATCTCGTTCACTCAACCGTACTGTGAAATCCAGGCGACGTACCTCGTGGCGGCCACGAGCCCGATCACCAGCATCGAGGAAGTCGACAAGGCCGGCAACCGTGTTGCCGTCTCACGCCGCACGGCGTATTGCCTATGGTTGGAGAACCACCTACAGCACGCTGAGCTCAGGCAGACGGCCGAACCCGGTCTGGACCTGAGCCGTCAGCTCTACGCTGACGAGAACCTCGAGGTACTCGCCGGTCTACGCCCGTGGCTGCTCACGCAGGCCGACGGTCCTCTCCGCGGCTCGCGCGTGCTCGACGGCTCGTTCACGTCGGTCAAGCAGGCGATTGGGATTCCGAGGCGGCGCGCCGATGCCGACACGTCCATGTTCCTCGAACGATTCGTCGCGGAGGCGATCGCTTCTGGCCTAGTCTCGCAGCTCATCGCCGAGCACGGTGTCAAGGGGCGGCTGTCCGTGGCCTCACATAAAACTGAGATACGGTAACTTTTTCGAGTTCGCCCGTGCAAGAGATCGTGGTGTAGGCCCCGCTCCAATTTTGTGCAGATGCGTCCGGATTCCAATGATAGGCGTCCGACACACGGACAATCAAAAGCGGAATGCGCAATGAAAGCTAAAAACAAGGCAGAAGCAACACAGAACGACCTTATGCGATTCGCCTTGCGGCTGGCGTGAGGCAGCCGTGCTGCAGGCGGCGATGACAACCTGCTCATGGGCGTCGCGGCGATGAGCAACCTGCTGATGAGCATGACCAGAGCAACAAGCGGGTCGCGTCACACCGCGTCAACGTCGACTTCTCAAGCTCTTGATCGATCATGTCTCGGCGCTCGAGTACGCCACCGAGTGTGCGACTTCTGAAGCTTCCAACACCATCTTCACCGCGCAGGCCTCGTCGGCAGCGCCGCAGGCCCTGCAAGCTGCTACGACGGCGGTGCAGCCGCGTGAGGCCCTCCTTGCCGCCATGCCGTTACCATGCGAGCTCGACATCTCCAACGCCCTGATGCACGCGCCCGCCAGCGTCTGAGAGAGAGAGCTCAAGCAGACGAAGGCGGACGGCCTCGGCCGGCGCAGGTACAGCTGGCGCGTGCGTGTGACAGCCTGGGCAGCCTCGCCGTCACGCATGGGTAGAGCTGGTGTAAATACCGCAGTCTGTGTCGGTGTGTGTAGAATCGAGCCGTCCGCAGCTCGCACACAGCAGCTCGTTATCCGATCACCGTTTCCCCACGCGCGCTCCATATCCC
>ENA-UOUZ01001297-UOUZ01001297.1-mixed-culture-metagenome-genome-assembly--contig:-NODE-1297-length-16624-cov-161.056793_pt1 | contig 16624 bp, 6 predicted proteins | sample MGYA00238154_ERZ761575 | MGnify/ENA primary metagenome ERZ761575 (study PRJEB28896, sample SAMN07631632) | mixed culture metagenome | isolation source: Freshwater growth medium | place: USA...
ACCACCCAGCCCACCTTCCTATGCGGCATCGACAACACCGCCACGGGATGGTACGCCAACGGTTCGTCCACCTGCACCGACACGTGCAACTATGCCTCCGACGGCGACTGCGACGACGGCGGCCCCGGCTCGGAGTACGACTTCTTCAAAGATCTAATTGGTCTCCTGGGGGCTGATTGCCCCCTCGGTTCCGACTGCACCGACTGCGGCCCGCGCGTGAACCTTCTATGCCCTCTTGATAACGGGGTGCCAGTCTGCGGAGGGTTCTCGTATTTGCCCTCAAGCCTCGTGACGGGCTACAGTGCGCTGGCGTTCGGGAACCCCGACAACTCAATTTACGTGGGCGGCTTCCAGAACGTCACCAACGCCGGCACCGTCGCGGCTCTGCGGGCGTCCATCGTCCGGAGAGCAAACTGGGTGTTCAGCAACGTGGTCACCGGCCCATTCCAACTGATAACCTCTTTTGAAATCTACTCCGACCCGCCCTCCCCGCCGCCTTCTCCGCCCTCGCCGCCGCCCCGCCCGCCTTCGCCGCCCTCGCTGCCGCCGCCCCCTCCAAGACCGCGGTCGCCGCCCTCGCCCCCCCCGCCTGCTGGCCCACCATGGGGGTCTCTGCGCACGGTCTGCACCAACGAGTGCAGCTCTGCCTCCGATGGCGCTTGCGACGACGGCGGCCCCGGCTCCGAGTTTACCTTGTGCGGTTTCGGCAATGATTGCGCCGACTGCGGCCCTCGCACGGCCCCCGCGTGCGATGCGGGCTTCTCGTGCGGCATGTGCCTGATGATCGAGACCGCGTGCCCGAGCGCGACCACCATCACCCGCCTGGGCCGATGCGCTAATCCCAACCTTCCTGCCTGCACGAATACGTGCAACTTCGCCTCCGACAACAACTGCGACGATGGCGGTCCCGGCTCCGAGTTCTTCAACTGCGCTCGCGGCTCCGACTGCACCGACTGCGGCGTTCGCCAGCCCCCTCTCGACAACAGTAACTGCCGCGGCACCGGCCAATGTGGCACGAGTGCGAACCTCAACAACTGCGGCACCGACGACATCTACCGCTTGGCGTACCGAATGAGGCCCCCCCCACCGCCCCCGCCCCCGCCGCCCCCTCGGAAGCCGCCGCCTCAGTCGCCTTCGCCCGCGCCGCCGCCGTCCGGCTGCAGGAACAGCAATGCACTCAACTACCGCCCCTTTGCTGTCGTCGACGACGGCTCGTGCCTCATCGGCGGGTGCACCGACTCGCGTTTCCCCCAGTACAACCCGTTGGCCACGTACGACAACGGGTTTGCCAACGGCGGCTGCGCACCGCCTGTCCCGGGCTGCACGAACTCCCGGGCCGTCAACTACCAGGCGAGCGCCACCTACTGCCCCACGGGCAACTGCTGCGTCATGGCCACACCCGTGTATGGCTGCATGAACTCGGACGCCCTCAACTACAACCCGTCCGCCACGTACAGCAACGCGAGCGCCTATCCATGCACTCCCCGCGTCCGGGGCTGCACGAACTCGGCGGCAGCCAACTACAACGCGCTCTACAACACGCTGCTCCCCGGCTCGTGCATCGTCTTCGGCTGCACGAACTCGTTGGCCTCCAACTACAACGCGCAGGCCACGAACTACGACGGCTCGTGCCCGGCACACCGAGGCTGCACCGACCCTGCTGCGGCCAACTACAACGCGGTCTACAACACGCAGCTGCCTGGCTCGTGCACGTACGGCGGCTGCAGGACTGTGGGCGATCCCAACTACAACGCGCGGAACACCTTCGCCATCCCGGGCTCGTGCGCGGGCTCGGGCCGTCGCCTCGAGGAGGACGCTCCGGGTCGCCGCCTGCAGCAGGGTGCGGGGTGCTTGGACCCGACCGCGATCACGTATTCGTCCTCGGCCACGTCGCACGTTCAGTCCCTGTGCACGTACGCCATCCTTGGGTGCACGGATCCCAACGCGTTCAACTACCTGGCGTCGGCCACGGCGGGCAACTCCCAGGCCTCCTCGTCGTGCATCGCCCGTGTCACTGGCTGCATGGCGACCTCGGCGCTCAACTACAACAGCCTCGCCAACGTCAACAGCCCATCCTCGTGCACGTATGCCGTTCAGGGCTGCACGAACACTGCCGCCAGCAACTACATGGCCGCGGCCAACGTCAACGTCGCCTCGTTGTGCACGTACGTCATTAGCGGCTGCACGAGCCCTCTGGCCGCGAACTACAACCCCTCGGCCACCGTCGACAACGGCGGGTGCACGTGGCCAGTGCGTGGCTGCACTAACCCGACGGCCACGAACTACGTGGCCGGCGTCACTCCTGGGTTTGCCACCACGTGCCTTTACTCCGTCCCCGGCTGCACGTTTGCCGCGGCGTCCAACTACAACCCAAGCGCCACCGTCGACGACGGCAGCTGCGTCGTGAGGTCGCCGCCACCTAATCCACCCCCGCCCTCCCGGCCGCCCTCCCGGCCGCCCCCACCGCGCTCACCCCCCCGCCCGCCGCCCTCGCCGCCGCCGCCCTCCCCCTCCCCGCCGCCCTCCCCCTCCCCGCCGCCACCGCCGCCCTCCACGCCGCCATCGCCACCATCGCAGCCCGGAGCGCCCCAGATGGGCCTGGGGCTCTCGATGGCTCCCTCGGATTCGGGAGCCTCCATCGCCATCGCCGTCTGCGTCACGATCAGCGTTGTGGCCATCATGTTCTTCGCGTGCCAGGTCTACACCCGAAAGTGGAGGAACGCGCGCGCTAAGACGGACGTCACGTCCAAGGCGAGCAACGGTTCCACCGAGCTCCAGCAGATCCAGGTCAAGGAGAAGTACAAGCCCATCCCCATGGGCCAGATCTCGTACGGCGACCAGCTCGGCACCGGCGCCTTTGGCGTCGTGTACAAGTGCACGTTCCAGGCGACCAAGTGCGCCATCAAGAAGCTGCACGCCAAGGACGAGAGCTCGGAGGCGCTCGCCAAGGCGCTCATGGACGAGTTCCACGTGATGAGCCAGCTCCGCCACCCGAACGTGCTGCTCACGCTCGGCATCGCCGAGGACGCGGTCGAGGGCACCAAGGGCATCGTCATGGAGCTCATGGAGGCCTCGCTCGCCGACGTGCTCAGCTCCGCTTCCTTCGAGCAGTACGCCACGTGGGCAGGCTCCTTCTTCTCCATCGCCTCGGACGTGGCCAACGGCATGGCCTACATCCACTTCAACAACATGCTCCACCGCGACCTCAAGCCGGGCAACGTGCTCCTCGACGCTCAGTGGGTGGCCAAGGTTGCCGACTTTGGCACCTCTTTCGATGCGGCCGAGAAGGGGGCGGGCTCGAGCGGCGGCGACATCCAGGGCACGCCGCCCTACATGGCGCCCGAGATCGTGAAGAGACATGCGTACGACAAGCCGGTGGACGTGTGGGCCTTTGGCTGCATGCTCGCGCACATGGGCACGAAGCGTCCCCCGTACTCGTGGCTCACGCACATCGAGACGCCCAAGCAGCTCCTCGACGTGGTCGCAAGCGGCGAGTACTCGCCGCTCGAGCTGCTCCTCGAGAGCACGACCACGCCGGACGCCATCAAGGAGCTCGCCAAGCAGTGCTGCCAGCCTGGCCCCATCATGCGGCCGACCTTTGCGCAGATCTCAGAGAAGGTCAGCGAGGCCGTCAACGTCGCATTTGGCGCGGCGACTCCCCGCGGATCTAGCAATGTCGACCCGCGCCCCGTGGCGCGCATCAAGAACAAGCGCCCACTGCGCACCTCTATCATCGCGGCCCCCGGAGCGCCGGAACGTGACAGTACGGCGTCTTCGGATTCCCTCACATCGACAATGGACCAGTCGTACCGCGAGAAGTTCAAGAACCGCTCCAAGTCTTCGCTCGAGAAGTCGTACCGCGTCAACACGGACGCGCCGGCGTCGCCGGGCGGCGAGGCGTCCGCGCCGCCGCCGCCCGCCGAGTCGAACAATTCGCTGTTCCAGACTTTTTCGGATACGCTCCTCGCCACCTTCACGCCCGGCAAGGGGCTCAAAGACTAGTTCAAGGACGTTTTGAAGTCGGACGGACGAACGGGCGGATGCGATGGGGACACGGATGACATGGGGGCAAGGAGAGCGCATAGGAAATGTGAGCACGCGCCGCGGCGTGCACGGCCCCCGTGCTGTCAGGGCAGATCAGGGGCGTTGCCCTCGCGCCGTCGCGCCGCCACTGCACGCATGCTGTGCAGCGATTGCGGCGAGTCTAGGCTCGAGACTGCCAACAGGGAAAGGGTGAGGGCTGAGCCCGTTTGGGAGTTGGATCTCATGGACGTCGAGCAGTGCTTCTCGGCGGGGGTAAGTCACTGGGCGTCGGGCGTCGGGCGCGTTCACCCTTTGACTCGTGCTGGACATGCTCGCGCATTGCGCTATGCACCACGGCACGATACGTATCGTCTCGATAGCATACCATAAATAGTTGATTTCGGCAGTACAAGGGTCGGGGGGAGTAGGACGACCACGCGGGAGCGTGTGACGGGTGTGGGGGGAAGGGGGGTGGAGGGTGGAGGTGTGTCGGGTGAAGGTAGTGCGCAGTGTGCAGTGTGTGCTGGTGTGTGCAGTGTGCTGGTGTGTGCAGTGTGCAGGTAAAAGATTGTTAATCCGCGGTTCCGCGCCCGCGAGTGCGTCCGCTTTGGCCTTTGCTGCGGCGCGCCCCTGCCCCGCCCTGCGGCTGCGCCCGGGCGACGGGCGTCCGCTTGCCGCGCGCTTCCCCCGACTTGCACTTCCGCACTTGCACCCTCCGGACTTTGGTCTTTGCGCCGGACGCGGGCGGTGAGGGAGGGCGGGGAGCGCGGCGGTGCGAGACCGTCGAGAGACTCTTCTTTGCGCTAATATGCTTGACGCGTGCATCGCGGTGATGAAAGACACGAGATCGACGGAACACGCTCTACCGCGCTGTACAACTACTTACGTTACGGCACACTGTCGTCGGTACGCCGCGTGGCCGAACTGCCGTGCGAACACGCGGAGTAGCGAGGCTTCGTCTACCGGCGCGCGCCCCGCGGCGGAACTTAGCGTACAGTCGTACTACATCAACGCCACGCTCAGGACGCAAAAAGGCGCCTCGGCCGAGGAGGGCTCGATTTCCTCATCGTACTCTGCGCCCAGGAGCGTGGGCCCACCCGCGGGTTGGGCTTGGGCTTGGAACGCGGCTTCCAAGCGTAGCCGCTGTCGCCCGGGCCTGCGCAGCTGCCCCTCGACTGTTGCGCCGCTCGCGGCGTCGTATCGGAAGGTGTTGCTCATGCCAAAGGGAGCCTTCTCCGCATCCTCGGCCTCACAGAGCGACGTGCCCTCGAAAGGGGCTAGCAGCAAGCAATTGTCGCCGCCGTGTACAAGCGCGACGGGCCGCTCCGCGTCGCATGCCGCACCCGCCCAAGGAGTAAGTACGCGCTCCGTGCAGCCGCCCTCGCCCTTGAACTCGCCCTCGCCTTCGCCCTCGCCGTCGAGGTCCTCCACCGCCAGATAGATGAGCATCGGGCGCGCGCTCCGGTTGACCACAGAGACCAGCGGGAGTGCCGCCGTTGTGGGCGTGGGCGTTGTGCCAGCCAGGGAGTCCGCCGCTGCAGGTGCACGCCAGGCGAGGGCATCAAAGTACACCACCTCTGCCGCTAGCCGTGAAGCTGCTTCCCGCTGTGAAGATGCTTCCCGCTGTGAAGCTGCTTCCCGCTGTGAAGATGCTTCCCGCTGTGAAGCTGCTTCCCGCCCGCCGTGCGTCGGTGCGGCATCACTCTGGAGTTGGAGGTGCCCTTCCGATGCGAGCAGCGGCGGGTGAGAATGCAACGCGAGCAGCGGCACTCTCACGTGGTCCTCGAGGACGAGCTGGCCGCTGCCACCTTCGGCGCCACGCTCAGCGACTATGGCGCGCACTCGGGTGTGCTCACAGTAGCTGCGCACCTCCACTGTGGTCGAGGGCAAGCGCTGTGCGACGAAGGCCGCGCAGGACGAGGACACGAACGAGGACGAGGACGAGAAGGCGGCGAAGGCGGTGGAAGAGGCAGAGCACGGCCGCCCCCTTGTCCATCCCTCTTTGGGGAACGTGCGAGGGGCCGCCCTTGTCGAGTGCTCAGTGGCGTGCTCGATGAGGTCAGCAAACCGCCCCCCTGGGTCTGGTCCTTCCTTCCCCTCCGCCAGAGACCCCCCCGTCTCGCCCCGTGCCGCGCCAATCGCAGCGGTGGCGACCTTGGTGACCGTGTACGTCGGCTTCGGAAGGCTCGATGGCCGCGGAGGACGTGGCGCTATCGCGGCCGTCATGGTCGAGCCACACGCCGCGGCCGGCGCAGCGGCTGTTGCCGCGGCCGGTGCCTCCGGATCGGGCAGACACTCTGGCGACGGAGGCTCATAGTATCGGACCGACGGGCGCGATGCGAAGCGCACGCGCACAGGGCCGCGCCGGCGCCGCTGCCGCCGCTCCATGAGCCGGCCGCACTGCTCGTCGGCGAATGCAGTCTGCCGCCGCCACCCGCTCTCCGATCGCTCAATCTCACGCCCGATCTCAATCTCACGCCCGATCTCAATCTCACGCCCGATCTCAATCTCACTCCTGATCTCGCGCCCCGTCTCCCGAGCCCGCGCCGCAGCCGGCGCCGGAGGCGGCGCTACCGGCGGCGCCGATGCGGACCCGGCGAGGCCCTCGGCGCGACGCGCATTCTGGCGCGTGTTCCACTGGCATACTTCGTCGACGTTGTCGGCGCCTTCGGCCTCTTCGTCCATCCACTCGACCGCCGCCTGCACGCGCGCGACAAGCCCCGGCTGCACGCCTACTGGCGGATTCGCTGCTGCTGCGCTCCTCAGCTGTGGAATCAGCTGTGGAATCGCCGGCGCCGGCAAAGTAGGATGCTGCGCTCGATGCGAGTGCATCAGGCTCGACGCAGCTGCGGCCGTTGCGGCTGGCGGTGCGGTCGTGATCTGCGGCGGGATGAGGCCGGCGCTCTGGGGTGTGCTCCGGAGCACATAGGCTCGTGAGGACGCTCCAAAGACACAGGGCACACCGTCGCGCCAGTGCGTCGGCTCGCGCGGCGGCAAGCGCTCGCCATTAAGGAAGGTGCCATGCGCCGAGCCAAGATCGAGCAGGTACACTGCACCACTGCGATGCTGGAGCACGATGGCGTGATGTCGTGAGGCGGATGCGTGCTCGAGCACCAGGTCACACTCCGCCAAGCGGCCGGCAAGCAGGTAGGCGCGGCCAGCGAGAGGCACAGTGTCGATGAGTGTCGCGCCGCGCCACGCGAGCAGGACGCCAGTAGCAGCCGCCGCTGAGCACCACTCGGGCAGCACAAAGTTTGCGACTGTCGGAGTGCAGCTACCTGCCTTTGCAGGCACCACGGCAGGAGCTGCGGCCGCACTTGCCGGAGGTGCTGCGGCCCGCTGGGTGCCTCCGAACATTAGCAGCGGATCCCAGCTCTGATTAGCGAGCAAGGCATCAAGGCGGGTGGGCGAGCCAGTGCGCCATCCACGTTTCATATCCACGGCGGCGGCACGCGAGGTTGGTCGTAGAGACCAAGAAAGGCTCCATGCTGCCGAGGAGGGCGAATGCGCGCTGTGAATGAGGAATTAAAGTTGGGCGTGCTGTCTCGGAACGCCTAAGTGCCGTTTGAGATCGCTTCTTTCGGGAGCTGCGGGCTCGGGTCGTGTTAACGTTCACACCCCTCGGCAAAAGTTATGTCGGCAATCCGACGGACTACCGTGGCCACCTCCGCGACCCTTAGCCGTTCCTTGCCACCACTCATCGCACGACGTTTTGTCTCGCGCACGGAGTCAAAGATGACTGTGAGCGAACTGAAGGAGGTGCTGGGCAAGCTCGGTTTGCCGACGACAGGCAAGAAGGCCGAGCTGGTGGCACGGCATGCGGAGGCGTTGGCGCTGGCGGCGACAGGGCCCGAACCCGCAAAGCGCATCCACACGGCCGCACCCGCAGTGATCGCCTCCTCATCCTCGGCGGACGCGTCCAAGTTCGAACGGCTCACGCCGGTCGAGCACGTCCTACGCCGTCCGGGCATGTACATCGGCTCGACTTCGGTGCAGATCGAGCCGCTGTGGGTTCACGACGCGGCCGAGGATCGGATCGTGTGGCGCGATGCACAGTACATCCCAGGGCTCTATAAGATTTTTGACGAGATCCTCGTCAACGCGCTCGACAACGTGCAGCGCGACCCGGCGGGCACCAACCGCATTGACGTGGCCATCGAGCCGCGCTCAGGGCGAACGAGCGTGTGGAATAACGGGCGCGGCATCCCGGTGCGCCGGCACGAGATCGAGGGCGTGTGGCTCCCCGAGATGCTCCTAGGCTCTCTCTTCACCGGTTCCAACTTTGACGACGAAGCCAAGCGTACCGTTGGGGGCAGGCATGGTTTCGGTGCGAAGCTGACGAACCTCTTCTCAACGGCCTTCGAGGTGCAGACGGCGGACGCGGCGGCGGGCGTGCTGTACACCCAGCGCTGGGCGGCCAATATGAGCGAGCGCACCGAGCCAACCATCGAGCCGCTGCCGGCCACGATGCGAGGAGCGGACTTCACCAAGATCGTCTTCACACCCGACCTGACGAAATTTGGTGTGCACGCACTACCGGAGGACATGCTTGCTCTCTTCCGACGGCGCGTGTACGATGCGGCTGCGACCGCCGCACCCGCGTGCGTCTCGCTCGACGGCCGAACGCTCCAAGTGAGCGGGCTGCAGCAGCTCGCACAGCTGTATACGAGCGGCCCGCACGCCTTCGCACGGGTGTCCGAGCGATGGCACGTGGGGGCGTGCCTCTCGCCTACCGGTGCTTTCCAAGCGCTCAGCTTCGTCAATGGCGTCGCCACGCCGCGTGCGGGCACGCACGTGACGCACGTATGCACGCCACTGCTGCAGGCGCTCGCTCCGGCGCTCAGCCGAGCGCTCAAGCTGCCCGCGGGTGAGGAGCTCACGACGGCGCGCCTCAAGCCGCATCTGATGCTCTTCGTCGATTGCAAAGTGGATAACCCAGAGTTCGACTCGCAGTCGAAGGAAGCGCTCACGAGCCACCCTAGCAGCTTCGGGGGGCTGTGCGCCCTACCCGACGCCTTCATCAAGCGCGTGGCGGCCCTCGAGGGGCTTCGGGCCGCCGTTGCCGACGCGTTTGAACGACGCGCCACCAAAGAGCTCGCGCGCCGTACTGGGCCAGCGACCTCGCTGCTCGAGGTGCCAAAGCTCGAGGACGCGGAGCTGGCGGGCGGACCAAGCGCATCCGAGTGCACTCTCATTGTAACCGAGGGCGATTCCGCCAAGGCGTTGGCGGTGGCGGGGCTTGAGGTCGTCGGGCGGGAGCGTTACGGCGTCTTCCCCCTACGCGGCAAGCCACTCAACGTGCGTGAGATCTCGGCCAGAAAGGTGGGCGACAACGAGGAGCTCACCGGCCTGATGCGCGCCCTCGGCCTCACGCCAGGCGCGAGCTACGAACATCAGGTGGAGGCACTCAAGGCACTATCCTCCTCGATCTCCTCGATCTCCTCGATCTCGCCGGCCGCCGAGGGTGGCGCGAACGCCGAGGGTGGCGCGAGCGCCGAGGGTGGCGCCAGCGCCTCGCCCATGCCTTCAGGCAAAGCCAGGGCTCGTGGCACGGGCCTGCGGTACGGGCGCCTCATGCTGATGGCGGATCAGGATACCGATGGCTCGCACATCAAGGGCCTCGTCATTTCGATGCTTCATCACTTTTGGCCCGAGTTGCTGCGTGCCGACTTTGTGCAAGAGTTCCAGACGCCGCTGCTCAAGGCGCGGCGTATCTCGGACGGCCAGGTACTCGCGTTCTTCTCGTTGCCCGAGTACGAAGCCTGGCACACGCAGCTCAGCGCGCCCGAGCAACGCCACTGGCGTGCCAAGTACTACAAGGGGCTGGGCACCTCGACCGCGCAGGAGGCGCGTGAGTACTTCGGGGCCTTGGGCTCGCATCGGCTTCAGCTCGAGTGGGCGAGCGCGGCAGATGACGACCTGATCGACATGGCCTTCTCGAAGAAGCGAGCGGCGGATCGGCGCGAGTGGATGCTGCACGCTGCACGTCGCATGCATGCTGCAGCCAACGCGGCGGCAACACCTGCGCAACTCGTGGACAGCAACGAGCCGCCGCCGCCGCCGCCGCCGCCGCAGCCGCCGCCGCAGCAGGGAGTTGAGCCGCCGTCGCCGCCGAAAGCGCAGCAAGGGCGCCGTGCGATCGGGGAGCGACGCACATACGCGGCATTCGTCAACGAGGAGCTCGTCCAGTTTTCTCTCGCGGACGTGCGCCGCTCGCTCCCATCCGCCATTGATGGCCTCAAGCCTTCCCAGCGCAAGGTGCTCTACGCGTGCTTTGCCAAGCGTCTGCTGCCCTCCGCCGCGGAGATGAAGGTGGCGCAGCTCGCGGGCTTCTGTGCCGAGGTGACCCATTATCACCACGGCGAGGCTTCGATGCATGCGACCATCACGAACATGGCGCAGGGCTTTGTGGGCTCGAACAACGTGCCGCTACTAGAAGCGTGTGGCCAGTTTGGCACGCGCGCCGCCGGTGGGAGTGACGCGGCCTCGGCTCGGTACATCTTCACACGCCTCACGCCGCTTGCTCCGCTCCTCTTCCCAGCGGCCGACGCACCGATCCTCAAGTACTGCGTCGAGGACGGACATTCTGTGGAGCCAATCCACTACGTGCCTGTGCTGCCCACGCTGCTGCTCAACGGCGCCAGCGGCATTGGCACCGGATGGAGCACGCAGTGCTGGAGCTATCACCCACTTGAGCTGCTCGACAACGTGCTCGCGCTCGCGAACGGCCGGCCGATGGCACCGATGGTGCCGTGGGCGGCCGGCTTCCGCGGCGAGATTGTAGTCCAACCGCCCGCCAATGCGGGGGTAGGTGCGCGGATGGGTGCGGGGGTGAGTGCGGGGGTGGGTGCGGGGCATAAGGAGATGGCCGGCCTTCCCTCCACCTTTCTCTCGCGTGGCGTGGTGCGGCTTAGTGCGGACGGCCTCGAGATCACCGAGCTGCCGCTGGGCAGGTGGACGAGCGTGTACAAGAGCTGGCTACTCAAGCAGATGGCGGAGGGGAAGGCGCTGTGGACGGGCTTCAGCGAGCGCCATACTGAGCGCACCGTGTGCTTCGCGCTGCACCACACGCGCGATCAGCTCGCGCAGCTGGCGGCGGTGGAGGAGCAGGGGATGCTTGCGAGCCAGCTGCAGCTCGAGGCGAGCCACTCACTCAGCAACGCGCATGCATTCGACGCCCACGGCGAGCTCCGTCACTTCCGCTCGCCCCACGAGCTCATCGAGATGCATGCCGAGGCGCGGCTGGCGGCGTACGCCAAGCGCAAGGCCCACGATTTAGCGCACCTCGCGGCGGAGCTCGAGCTTCTGGACGCGCGCGCTCGGTTTGTGGGGATGGCTGTGCGCGACGAGCTGCCCCTCTTGAGGGGCGCGCCCACACAGATGCTCCTCGACGCGCTGCGGTCGGCGGGCTTCAAGCCCGGTTTAGGCGCGACTTCCTTGGCTGACCTTCCTAATTTGGGAGCATTAGACGCGACTTCCTTGGCCGGTGGCAGCGGCGAGGGCGGCGGCGGTGGCGGCGAGGGCGGCGGCGAGGGTGGCGGCGAGGGCAACGTCGCGCCTACGAGCCGTGCGTATGATTACCTGCTGCGTCTGCCATTGCTCTCCCTCACCGAGGAGCGAGTGGCGAAGCTCGAGGGCGAGATCGAGCGCAAGCGTGCCCAGGCGACCGAGCTGCAGCACACGTCGGAGCTCGCGCTATGGTCTCGCGAGCTCGAGGCGCTGCGCATGCCGCTGCAGGCGCACCTCGAGGCGGTGGCCTCGCACGCGACGCCCGCTGCCGCCGAGAGCCGCGCTGACGCGAGTTCGCCCAAGAAGTCGACGAGGGCACGCCGGCGGACAGGCAAGACCTGAGCGCCGAGAGTCGTCAGTCGAGAGTGGGTAACCGTTGGCGGCCGTACGTGTCTGCGAGTACCGAGTTCGGTCAATCGGACCGGACATTGCACAATGACCCGAGCCGGCAGCAGCCGGACCCAAAAGGCCAAACGCCGGCGTACTGTTCGACTGTACGACTGCGACCGGAGGACACATACGCGACGGATAGCACCGCCAGAACACACAGACTTGTACAGCCTCAGATGCCCCAGTCCTCGCCGGTCGGCATAGGCGGCGGCGCACGCTCGGCACTCCGCACCCGCATCTCGCCTTCAAGGCCGGTCTCCTGCTCGAACGCAGCCTTTGCATTTGCCTTTGCCTTCGCCCGGAGCATCGTCGCCTCCGCCTCCGCCTGCGCCGCCGCGGCGGCCTGCGCCGCGCCGCGCTGCAGCGCGGTGTGCGCCTCAGGAGACAGGTTGAGCCATTCAGTCCAATCTGCATGCATGAGCTTCGGCGGGAAGTGTCGTGCGTTGCGCTGCAGATCAGCCCAAGTGGGCACGGTAGGTGAGATTTTGCCGCGGAGCATGTCGGGGGGCAGCTCCTTGAGGGACTTGGAGCCTTTACGCAAATTGCACTGGGAGCACGCAGTGACCACATTTTCCCACGAGGTTGGACCCTGCGCGACGGTTAGGGTTCGGGGGTTAGGGTTCGGGTCAGGGTTGTACCCTTCGCGACACCGTGGTCTCTGTCATAATCAGAGCCCAACAGTTACAATCAGAGCCCATCAGTCACAATCATACCCCATGTGTCGCGATCAGAGCCCATCAGTCGCGATCACCTGCTTGACGCGCGGCACGACGTGATCGTACGTGAGCTGCGAGGGCAGGAGCTGGCGGCGGCAATACTGGCAGCAGAAGTTGTCGCGCAGGTACAGGTTGCGCCGTGTGAACCCAGGCGCGCCCTTGCCCGGCTTGCTCGGCTGCACATACGTCTTCAGCACAATGACCGATGGCAGCGGCATCGTGACGCTGGGCGAGCGCACGACCACGCCGTCGTAGTTGGAGAGGACGATGACGGCATCGCGGAAGATGGCGCGGACCGTGTCCTGCCAGGACCACAGCGACAGCGGAACGTACGAGAGCGGCGTGTAGTCGGCGTTCAGCACGAGTGCGGGGTAGCGGCCAGATAACCGGTCTGTTGAGTCACTCGCCGGCAGCGACTGCGTCTGCAGCGCGGGCGCCTCGACGTAAAGGTGCGGCCCTCCTCTGTTCTCCACATCGCGCCAGTTGTTGCGGTGGTATTTGTTGTATGAAGAGGCCTTGAATTGCGCGCGCGACGGCTTCTTGCTGCTGCCAGGAGCCATCATCACCAGCGCGTCGCACGGCAGGCTGGAGGCAGGGCGAGCGGCCACGCTGAAGAGGGGTTGCAGGAATGCCCACGATAGCATGGCGAAAGCGAGCATCGCTGCTTGAGGCCTCTGAGTAGCTCTGATGGATGCGCACGACCGCGAGAGGCCGCGCGAGTACGCGTGCGGCCGGTGGGCTCATACGGCGAAGTGATTTCCACAATCGGATTCGCGAATGATGTGACTTAAATGATGACAGTTGACAGGTTGACAGTCATCAAAAATGTCAAGTTTCATGTACAGTAGTTTGGGTTCATGATAACAGAAATCGGGAGAACCCACCCACCATCCCCGATCACCACCAGTTATCGCAGTGTTACGCTGTGTGTTAGAAGTCACACAGACACACATTCACATTCACACACATACATTCACACCGCTGTGTGTGGACCATGGCGAGCTCCCGCGGCATTCTCTTACAGGTGGCGGCGGCAACAAGGCCGGCGGCGAGCACATTTGCACATTTTAGGCGGCGGCATGGGCGGCGGCATCCTTCGACGGATCGAGGCCGGCGGCGAGCACATCTCAGGCGGCGGTGGCATCGCCAACGGTTCATGCTCCACACATGCAGCGATCGGGTATCGAATAACCCTCTACATTCGATACTCCTTCGGAGTTCTCGTTCACCTGTGTCCGCAACTGCTTCCTGTCTGCTGGGCGTGGCACACAAACCAATTGCCCACCCAGCTATCTTCGCTCCACCGGTCGCATGGCACTGTCTTGAGCCCACCAAGTGGACTATACCCGTCCTCCATGGCATGCTCCATCCCCACCTCATCCTGGTCTTTACTCCTCGTCGTCTTTGGGCGTCTTGGGGATGTAGGTGGCGCTCAATGCCCCCTTGCCGGGCGTGAAAGTGGAGAGGAGCGTATCCGAAAAGGTCTGGAAGAGAGCCCCCGCGTGAGAGTCCGGGTTAGTTCTTGGCGATGGCGGCGATGCCGCTTCATTGACGCGGTACGATTTGTCCATCTGAGTCTTCGAGCGGCTCCGGAACTTGTCGCGGTACGACTGGTCCAGTTTTGTCGGGCTGCTTGATTCCCTGTCCGACGTCGAGGGGCTGTCAGGGAGCGATGGGAGCATTGCGCGCCGCAGCGGGCGCTTGTTTCTGATACGCGCCACGGGGCGCGGTTCAGCGCCCTCGGGGATGGCGGCCATGATCAGCTCTGAGATCTGTCCAAAGGTCGGCCGCATAATGGGGCCAGGCTGGCAGCACTGCTTGGCAAGGTCCTTCACAGCCTGCGGCGTGGTCGCGCTCTCGAGGAGCAGCTCGAGCGGCGAGTACTCGCCGCTTGCGACCACGTCGAGGAGCTGCTTGGGCGTCTCGATGTGCGTGAGCCACGAGTACGGGGGACGCTTCGTGCCCATGTGCGCGAGCATGCAGCCAAAGGCCCACACGTCCACCGGCTTGTCGTACGCATGTCTCTTCACGATCTCGGGCGCCATGTAGGGCGGCGTGCCCTGGATGTCGCCGCCGCTCGAGCCCGCCCCCTTCTCGGCCGCATCGAAAGAGGTGCCAAAGTCGGCAACCTTGGCCACCCACTGAGCGTCGAGGAGCACGTTGCCCGGCTTGAGGTCGCGGTGGAGCATGTTGTTGAAGTGGATGTAGGCCATGCCGTTGGCCACGTCCGAGGCGATGGAGAAGAAGGAGCCTGCCCACGTGGCGTACTGCTCGAAGGAAGCGGAGCTGAGCACGTCGGCGAGCGAGGCCTCCATGAGCTCCATGACGATGCCCTTGGTGCCCTCGACCGCGTCCTCGGCGATGCCGAGCGTGAGCAGCACGTTCGGGTGGCGGAGCTGGCTCATCACGTGGAACTCGTCCATGAGCGCCTTGGCGAGCGCCTCCGAGCTCTCGTCCTTGGCGTGCAGCTTCTTGATGGCGCACTTGGTCGCCTGGAACGTGCACTTGTACACGACGCCAAAGGCGCCGGTGCCGAGCTGGTCTCCATACATGATCTCAGACATGAGGATGGGCTTGTACTTCTCCTTGACCTGGATCTGCTGGAGCTCGGTGGAACCCTTGCCCTCATTGGACGAGACGACCGTCTTAGCGCGCGTTGGCTTCCTCGTCTTGCGGTGGTAGTAGACCACGAGGAGCACAGCGAAGCAGACTACGGCGGAGGCGCACGTGGCGATGACAGCGATGATGGGCCCCGAGTCCTTGGCCGCAGTTGTGAGCGCCAAACCAGCGAGAGGCGCAAAGGGTGGCGAAGGCGGCGAATGCGGCGAGGGCGGCGAGGGCGGCATGGGCGGCAGCGAGGGCGGCGGCGAGGGCGGCGGTGGCGGGGGGGCCAATGGGGGCGGCGGCGGCTTGGGCGGCGGCTTGGGCGGCGGCCTTGGCGGGCTCGGAGGGTGCGGCGGCGGGGAGGGCGACGGCGGGGAGGGCGGCGGCGAGTACACGACGCAGCTGCCGTTGTCTACGGTGGCGCTCGGGTTGTAGTTGACGGCCACCGGGCTCATGCAACCGGGCACGGCCACCGAGTACGTGCACGCAGTGGCGACGTTGGCGCCGGCCACATAGTTGGTTGCAGTCGAATTGGGGCAGCCAGACACGTCGTATTGGCACGATGAAGGAACGTTGACGGTGGCCGACAGGTTGAAGTTTCTGGCGCCAGGTGTGGTGCAGCCGGGAATACTGTACGCGCACAACGACTGGACGTGCACAGTTGCAGCGGCCATGAAGGTGGTCGCGGTCGAGTCCGCGCAGCCGTTGACGGCGTACGTGCACGTGCCAGCGGTGTTGGCGTTGCTGTTGTAGTTGAGTGCCGTGGGCGACATGCAGCCGGTGACACGGGCGATGCACGCCGACGAGGCCTGGGAGTTGCCCGCCGTGGCCGACGCCAGGTAGTTGAACGCGTTGGGATCCGTGCAGCCTAGGACGGCGTAGCTGCATGCGCTCTGAACGTGCGTCGTGGCCGAGGCCGTATAGGTCGATGAGGCCGGGTCCATGCAGCCCGAGGACTGCAGCCGGCGACCCGGAGCGTCCTCCTCGAGGCGGCGGCCCGAGCCCGCGCACGAGCCCGGGATGGCGAAGGTGTTCCGCGCGTTGTAGTTGGGATCACCCACAGTCCTGCAGCCACCGTAGGAGCAAGAGCCAGGCAGCTGCGTGTTGTAGACCGCGTTGTAGTTGAGCGCAGTCGAGTCGGTGCAGCCTCGGTGTGCCGGGCACGAGCCGTCGTTAATGGTGGCGATCGGAGAGTACCTAGTGTCCAGCGAGTTGATGCAGCCGAGGAAGACGCAGGCGGGAGGACCTGGGGTGTTGAAGCCGGGTTGGTAGTTGTTGGCCCTCGAGTCGATGCAGCCGGGGATGTGGGGCACGCAGCCCGAGTTGGCGTTCGCGGTCGGGTTATAGTTGAAAGCGGTCGAGCTCGTGCAACCCGGGTAGGC
>ENA-UOUZ01001310-UOUZ01001310.1-mixed-culture-metagenome-genome-assembly--contig:-NODE-1310-length-16519-cov-113.145104_pt1 | contig 16519 bp, 6 predicted proteins | sample MGYA00238154_ERZ761575 | MGnify/ENA primary metagenome ERZ761575 (study PRJEB28896, sample SAMN07631632) | mixed culture metagenome | isolation source: Freshwater growth medium | place: USA...
ACAGAATCTGAAGAGTCGCTCAGCTCATTCTCATCGTCGCGCTCGCCCGTTGTGGTGGTCGCTGCACCCCTTCGCACCGGCAACGGCATGCCCACCTGTTTGGGGCCCCGTTCGGCCACCGCCGCCATCTGGGGCACTACCTCCAGGGCGTCATCTTGGGCGCTCGCAGCATCGCCCTCGTCATGGAGCAGCGCGTTGCTGGCCGCACCCATCGGCTCTGTCCACGCGCGCGCGTCGATCTCGAATGGCATGGCATGCAAGTGCTCACCACGGCGCTGTATGCTCCCTTCAATCCGGGCGGTCGCCGCGGTACATCTCGAGCTGCATGCGCGTGAGTAGTATGCACGCGCGTGCAGGATGCGCACAGTGCGGATGCCCTTCATGCTGCGCCGTGTTGGGTCCGACCCGAACGCCTTCCACTGGCGGTGGCTGCTCTCCTTGGCGTCCTCGTGGTAGTCACGCTTGCGCTTCCGTTGCCGAGGAGGTGGGTACCAGGTAGATGCGCCATCCCCATGATCGTCCGCCGCCGCCGCATCGGGTGCAGGTACAGCAGATGTGGCTGCGGCGGCGATCGCGCGCACCGTCGCGCCAGATCCATCCATGGAATCATCGGTGGGCGGAGGATGAACACGAGTGATCGCCATCGGCCACGGGCGTTCTGACTCCTCGGGGCGCAGCCATTGTTCCGCCGGCGCCTGGAGCCAGGCTCGGACTGCTTCTTTGGCGGTGGCGCCCAGAGAAGCGAAACCTGGCACGCTCTGTGCCTCCACGCCATCAAGTGCCGCGGGCCGCTGTTTACACCATACTCGTAGGTGAAAGCGTTTCAGCTTTACTTTGGTCTGGTCCACATAGCATGCCGATCCATTGCTGAAGGCGCGCCGGCAGACGCAGCAACAAGCAAGCGCCAATTGGGTCGAGGCGCCACAACGGGCAAACGAATGCGCCTTCGCCGAGTCGCTGGGCACGGCTTCGGCTTCATTGTCATACGTCTACGCAACGAGCGCCGTACCGAGCACCGGTCTGAGGCGGCGTCAGGCTCTAAGTTATCGATAAACTACTAGTACAAAAGGAAGAATGTGATGGCAGCTTGGAAACGGATTTCCGTCGATGAGCCCGGGAGACACCGGACCGGGTCGGTGATTGAGAAGGAAGCCTTCGTATCCTACAATTGTAAACATAGACTACCATATAACGTCGAAACTAGGGCCGCGTTGGGAACCTATACACTCGAGGACCGCGCTCAGACGTTTCACAGACGAAATGCTCCAATAATAGGGTCATACCAGACTCGACTGCAACACACACGGCCTCGCCGCTGTCGCTATCTCCTGGTGAGTGCAAGGTATCTGTCTGCACCACCCTCGGCCTGGCCCCCGAGCTGACGCGCATGCTCATCGCGCGCTCCCTGCCCAGCGCCGTGATTGGCCCCAGCCCCGCAGCGCCCGAGCCTTCCGCCAAGCAACTGCGCTGGGCACGCCATCCGCCAAGCAACTGCGCTGGGCACGCCCACACCAAGCTACTGCGCAGGGCGCGCAAGCGCGCGAGCCAACCCAGTGGCCGCACGCCTGCGATCGACGTCGCGCAACTCATCGCGCTCGTACCCGCCTGCCTTCCTGCGCAGACTACATCCTGAGACTACAAGACACCGAACCCGAGAGCCTCGAGATCAATGCTGCGCCTTCTGATCGTCGCATTACCACTCGTCGTCGCTTTGCCAGCGGCGCTCGACAGACATGAGGCCAACGCCGTTCAGTTCGAGGTGCAAACCACGCTTCAGTTCGAGGTGCGATCTCCGCCCGAGTCCCGCCCTCTTCTCCCAGCCGCCGCGCGAGATCAACACACAACAGCACACTCATCTCCACATGCTCAACACCCAAGCGCACACATCACCATGCACGCGCCGTGGCACTAGAGCGCGGGCAAGACGATCCACCCCGCGATCAACTACTAGCACAAACCTCTTCGAGCCCAGGGACACCAACCCACCACCCGCAGGTGTGCCCGGCCCTGCCAGCAGCCACGCCTGCAGCGCGCGCAGCTTTCGGTCGGCCCTGCCGCTGCGCGCGCGACTTGTGCACATGCTGCAGGTGCACACGCGCACGCGCGCCGTCCGTTCCCGCGCCTGCCCCAACTACGTGCCCGCCGAGAGGCGCGCCGGCCTCCGCGCGACTCAACTTGCGCTCGCCATCAGCACGTGCGAACGCGCCGCCACGCCTGTTTTGCTGACGGTTTGCGCGTTGCTCGCCCGGTGCAGGCAGCCGCGGCTGCGAACGGTCGGGCACGACGGCCACCGCGCCCTCGACATCTCCGCCACGACCGGCAGGCGCGACGTCGACACCACGGTCACAAGATGATCCGGCCGCCGTCACGCCCGCGCTCTCCCGCATGGCCCAGGCGGCGCGAAGCTTGTGCCTGTGAAGCCTGTGCCTGTGAGCCGGGCGCGGTCGTCCTCGAGGCTGCGGCCCCGTCGGCGAACTGCTCGTCCCGCTCACCATCGAATGCAGCGCCGTCGGCTCCGGCCTAATCATCCATGCCATGACCGCCGCAACAAGTACCACCGCGGCATCGTCGCGGCATGATCCCTCCTCCTGCACTTCTCGCCGCGCCTCCCCCCTGGGTGTATTCTCTGCCCGCTCACTCCTCACCCACTGCTTCATCGTGGCTTGGGCTCTGCATCCCCAGCGCCTCTGCTACACCTTCATCTACACACCACACACCACACACACGTCACCGCCTGCCACACTCGCAGCCCGCTCCAGCTCCAACGCCCGTGCCCCAGCTAAGACACGTTCCTCGTGCCTGCACGCAGCCATCGCAAGTACAAGTAACCTCATCGGCGGCATCCCCAGACCTTCTTTGGAACTCTCCGTCGCCCGTGTTCAACCCACAGCGAGTACGTACGTGGTCACGTCCCTCTACGACCATTCGGACTGCTGCGATGTCTGTAGCGATCGGGGGCTTCCCGCTTTTCTTTCCGCTCGTCGCCGTCTCCCTGGGCACGTGCGCCGAGAGCGCGACCTCGACACCCTTGGACGGGGATAAGGTGCCCCTGCGTGGAAGCTGTCAGCCTTTCCTTGGCGCAACTTCGCCCTCGCCAGGGTCCTTCTTCTGTTTGGACACGAGCGTGTTCTCCTCCGACAACGATAACAACGAGAGCATCGACGGCAGTCCCAGCTCGGAGTTCTCCTCCGACAACGACGAGATGGCGGGCCCGAGCGGCCACGCGCCCGTCGGTGGCCATGCCTACTACCTGTCCCCGCCCAACTCGATCGCCGAGGTCGTCGCTGACCCGATCCACGCCGTCTTCTACCTGATGCTCATCCTGGTTGCATGCGCGCTCTTCTCCAAGACGTGGATCGAGGTCTCCGGCTCGTCGGCCAAGGAGGTGGCGAAGCGGCTGCGCGACCAGCCGATGGTCATGAAGGGCCACCACGACTCTTCCCTCGCCAAGGAGCTCAACCGCGACCTCCCCACCGTCGCCGCCGTTGGTGGCATGTGCTTCGGCGCGCTCACCGTCATCGCCGACTTTAGGGGTGCCATTTGCTCCGGCACCGGCATCCTCCTTGCCGTGACCACCATCTGCCTGTACCTGAGCCTGATTCGGGTGGCCACCCGCAGGTGCCTATTTGGTTCCGTGTGGACACCGAGGGTAAGCGCGGCGCCGTACATGCGGGCGATCGCAGGGGCTATCCAGAAGAGCGTCGTCGGGTACTGCGGCGTGCCCAAGTCCGAGTGCCGGCCTCTCTCGAAGCAAAGCGCTTTTCAGAGAATGGTGCCGCCCAAGAGCCTTCGGACGCTGATGACGGCGGTGGTGCTGCTCACGATGGGGGGCTTCGCGCAGGCGAGCGTGTGCAGCGAGACTTGCTTTGGCGCCTCCGACGGCTGGTGCGATGACGGCGGCCCCGGCTCCGAAGGGAGTTTTTGTGCCTACGGCTCCGACTGCACCGACTGCGGCCTGCGCCCATTCTTGCCACCATCGCCTCCAAAGCAACCACCGCCACCGCCACAGCCTCCAGAGCGACCAGTGGTTGTTGATCCAAATCAGCCTTGCACACGTACTTCGTATAGTTGCGTTGGTGATGGTGATAGAACTTTGTCTTCCTGCCAGATGTGGGTGTCCAACTCAGTTTGCTATTCATGGTGGTGCATGACGCCATATAATTGCAGCCCGGATGCGACATCGCCACCGCCACCATCGCCTCCAAATCCACCGCCATCGCCTCCAAAGCAACCCTCCGGTCCGGGCTGCACCTACACGTGTTTTGGTTTCGACGGCGATTGCGATGACGGCGGCCCCGGCTCCGAATGGAGTATTTGTGCCTACGGCACCGACTGCACCGACTGCGGCCAGCGCCCATTGTTGCCACCATCGCCTCCAAAGCAACCACCGCCACCGCCATCGCCTCCAAAGCGACCACCGCCACCGCCATCGCCTCCAAAGCAACCCTCCGGTCCGGGCTGTACTAACACGTGTTACAGTTCCGAAGACGGCTGGTGCGATGACGGCGGCCCCGGCTCTGAATGGAGTATTTGTGCCTACGGCTCCGACTGCACCGACTGCGGCCCGCGCGAGTGGGGCCCAATCTTCGAAGTCGTCGTCTCCTTCACGGCTGCAGGCAACTCAGAGGACTTCAGCACTGCCGAGTGCGCTGCGCTGCTGCAGGCAGCCGCGCGTGCGTTCGGCTTCCCCAACGGCGCTCCCGCAGGCTCCACTGTGACCATCACCGCGGCGAGCGTCAACATCGAGTTCACCTTCACGACGGACGCATCGACGGCGACGATTATTCAGATGACGGCCAATAGCTTCACGAGCGCGGCGGAGCTGCAGTCGGCGATCGTAACCGAACTCACGACGCCCTCGGATGGCAGTGCACCTGCTTCGCTGGCTATCGAGAGCACGGGCGGCAGCCTCGCCGTAACGAGTGCACCCACCGTGACGAGTGCACCCACGGTGACGAGTGCACCCACGGCCACCGCCAACCCGCCGGCGGCGGCCGCAGCCGACGCCGACGTCGGCAACCCGTGCTTCCCGAGCGAGGCGCTCATCACGATGGCTGACGGCACGCCGCGCCGCCTCGATGCGCTCCGTGCGGGCGACGCCATCGTCGCCGCCCGCGCCGACGGCACCCTCACCACCGACACCGTCTCGACCCTCTCGCTCGCCGATGCGGACGCGCAGGGAATGACCTTCGTGGTGCTCACGACGGCGTCGGACCGGAACCTGACGCTGACGCCCACTCACCACGTGCCCGTCGGCGCCGCGTGCTGCACCGACCTCAAGCAGGCCAAGGACATCGCCGTCGGCGAGATCGTCTATGAGTCCGTCTCAGTGAGTGCTGCGGTGCGCGCCACGCACATCACGAAGATCGGCACGGCGACCAAGCCGGGCTTGCACTCGCCGGTGCTCTCTCACGGCACGATGCCGATCGTGAATGGCGTGGCGACGTCCTTCGACGCGCTGCACAATGTGCGCCTCGCCGCCTACGGGCTGCCGCTGCTTGAGGCGACCGGGCTCACAGCCACCTTCCGCGACGCCTTCCTCGGCGCCCATCGCAAGTACATTGCCTGAAAGGGGGTCGCGCGCGCGCGCAGCGCCTCGGCAGCAGGGTGGCAAGATGCCGCCGAGGGACACAGGGCGATGCCGTCAGATACCTGTGACCGATACCGACACCATACAGATACCGCGGCCGCAGTGGGGCGGCGGGGGGGGTCGGAGGGGTAGGAGGGGGGTATTACATGTTTGAAGGTACATGGAGGCGGTTCGCGCGCAGCGCTAGCACAGCGCCTCGGCAGAAGGGCCGCGTGCACAAGACGATGAGGTGCACGCTGCCACTGGCGTAGGTGCTGGCCTAGCCTCGACTGCCCCGTGTAGTCATGTTACCCGGCCAGGGAATCTTACTGTGCACACATGTGTGCACAACAATACTGCGGGTTGGCGATGGCGTGACGTTTGGTAAGTAAGTAAGTAAGTAAGTAAAACGTGCCAACGGGCAGCGTACACGTGGCGAGGGGACCGTCCCCAGGCATACTAAGCGTGTACGGTGTTCAGCGAAGCAGATGCTGAGGCTGATGAAAGTCATCAGTCAGCACCCATTCGCGGCTCAAGAGCTGCGGGGTCATGCATGCATGTCCTCTCTCGCCCGGTCCCGTAGCCGTGCCCTCCATTGCTGCAAGTCCCTTTCCCTCTCCTGTCTCTGCCTAATGGCTTCCCGCCGTGAAGCTCGCCTACTTAGAGGAGCCGTTGCTGCTGCCGCGGGTCTTGAGCCAAATAACTCCGATTCCAGCTGCCTCGCTTCATCACGCAGATCCTTCGAAAGGTATGTGACGCTGACCCAGGATTCTTCCCAGAGGTCGTCCCCGTCAGAGTCTGCCCCCTCCCATTCGACGAGCACGTCCAGCGGACGCCCTCGCCGACCTTCCAAGCGTCGTACCGCGACGATACGCCGCACCGCCCATTTCCCTCCGTCGTCCGCCTCTTGCCCGGCGATTACGGGACCCATGGCAACGCGTCGACGAATGTCACGCCTGCTATGCTCAACCTCCTGCCGGCGTCTTTTCGCCCGCTGTGCGCCATACCTCGGCTCGATCTCAATCTGCACGACCTCCCCTACGTCAGCCGCCCTGTTGCCACTCAGCGTATGGCAAGAGGGAGCTTGTTCAGGTCCGTACATCATATGGCCGACCCTGATGAAGTGTCCGAGTCGAAGATTGTTGATGCCCAGAGCCCTCCATTCGCCCGCGCTCAAAACCTGTTTGCTCTCGAGGACGGTCCGCAGACCGTCGTGGCATAGCTCAAACCGCTCCTCAACGTCCTCGTCCGTCAAGAGTTGCCACCGAGTTCCATCAGCAATACACGCCCAGCGCCGCATGCCCTCTCGCTGCTCTGCAACGGCTCGATGCCGTCGAGCTCTCATCATCTTGAAGACGCTGAGATTGAACGCCGCCCACCCGCCAGTGCGCAACCACCGCCGCCAGGCAAGCCTCCGTCTTGCCTGCAGCGCCACCAAGCCTTCTCGAACCCTCGAGACTTCTTGCTGACGCCCCGTTGAGGCCTCAAGCAGCTGCTCACAGAGCAGGTCGCGGGTTGGCCCGTGAAAGATGCGCCTGCCGCTCCTGCCGAACCCTTGCGCGAGCGCAAGGCGCCACGCAACCCACGCCCGCATCCGCAGCCATTCACCTGGCGCGTTGTGCGACCGCTCGTTGTCAACCGCAGCCAGCCGCTTTTCGACCTCCTTGCGGAGGCGTCGTCTCTCGCCCGTCGTTACTTGCGTGACAAACTCCCTCGCTTGCCGCAATTCGCGCAACGCCACGACCCGACGAGCCGTCGTATGTCGGGCCGAGTGATTCCAAGCCGCAAAGGTCTTATCGAGGAGACGCAGATCGCCGAGACGTCCCCAGAACGCCCTCCTCCCTTCTGCGCAGTGTTCCTTGCCCAATTTCTGCAACCTGCATCCACTGATCACCATCTCTGTCAGCGCCAGTCGCCAGCGTCCATTTGTGTCCGCTCCCGACCCAGAGATCCGTATCGCACCCGCCGCACAGGCGCGGAGGGGCTCCGTCTCCCAAGCCTCCGTGATCCCACGAAGGATTTGATTGCGTAGGCACTGTTGCTGCGCCAACGACCCTTTCGCGCCGTCTTCCGCCTCCCAACCCTGCATCCCTTGATGTATGAGAAGAATGACATCGTTGAGCTGACTGTGCGGCACAAGTTCCCGGCCTTTCTGCGATTCAACCATGCAGCGCCTCGCCGCGACCGCAGCCAGCGCGTACGTCTTACGGGCTGCCACAAACGGCGCCCCCGTGCATTCGAATTGGAAATGCCACCACGTGGGCGCTCGCTCCGCCAGGGCGAACCACCTGCCCTGCCAGCCGATCGCATCACCAGATGCCACCGACCCCCCACCGAGCTCCTGAGTGTCGTGAGAGGAGATCGTACACGTGGCACCTAGTTGCCTGCCCAACGCTGTCGCAACAAACTTAGCTAGCCGAGGAAGATGTAGAACCCTCCGTCGCGCAACCGCCGATGGGTGAATTTCACGCCACCCGCCATGCTCTGTGCAACCGAGGGGGCACCATTCGGCGGCCAGCACTCGACGCAGCCGCGCATCCGCGTATGGCTGATCCACGTATTGACACCGACGCGATGCAATCTCATCGCATATTTGTTTTGCCTCTGCCGTGATCCCTAAGAGTTGCACATGTTCATCGGGGTCACGAAGTACCGTCTCCCTCACACGGTCGCGTAGGCGCTGCGCGACAATGCGACTCATGCCGTTCATGGCGAACGCTTGGGCCGAACCCTTGTGTGTTGGGAAGGTGATTGACGCGAAATCGACCTTGCCCCTCGGAATCGGCCAATCGTCCTCGATGCCAAAGGTGTCGCACGCCACATCCGCCCACTCGTTGACCGGTTCGCCCACATGCGAGGTTTGCCAAATGAGCACGAGCGCCGCCACACGCCGACGAAGGCGCTCGAAGTGTTCGAGAAGTTCGGCCGCCAGCCGATCTCCGCGCGCACGAGCACTGAGACGCCCAAATCGGAGCATAGCCCGCACCGGTGACGTGGCATCGAAAATGATGATGACCCTCTCCTTCTCTCCCCGCGAAACGGCATCCGTCAGCGCGTCAAGTTGAGCGGCCAGCTCTGCTATGTAGTTGTCTTCATTCACATCCTCCTCGCATATCCGCCCTCCTAAGACGCGCCCCTCGTGGTCGATCGCGGCTCTTGTCGCAATCTTGGTACCACCCTTGTCCGTCTTGACCACCCGCCATCCCCCATCCAGTGTGTAGATGCGCGTCGCCCGTATCCGCGCAGACCACGTGGTGAGCTTTTCCCACAGGCCTCGCTGCATGGACAGTTGAACATGCGTGTGCTGTCTTTTGATCCCGTCACCAGCGACGACCTCCACGTTGCCAAGTGCCAACCGCGCCCGAGCCACGATTTGCACAGCGGGGTCAAGCGACGTCAACTGTTGAAGTCCGATCCTCCCCCCATGTCGCGAGCAAAGGTAGCCCTCTTTGTCGAACGAGAAGCTAGATCTCATGTCGCCTGCACGCTCCATCCACCCCGAGAGGAATCCTTGATCATCAATGTCCGAACGGCGTAGCCACGACGCCTCCCCACCACGCGGCTCCTCCTCGCTATCGATGTCACAGAAGACTCGACCCCCTCTGGCATCAGCCTGAGGATCTCCGCCTCCGACACACCATTCCTCAGCGATAGGCGTCTCGACGCCCTGAAAGGTATTCCGCAGCAGGGATTCCCAATCGACAGGTTCAGGCTCCTTGCCATTCCTGATCTCGCCCAACGCCTTCCGAATGGCACCGTGCAGCTCACGCTCACTTGCCGCATCGGTGGTGGTCTTGCTCACCACGTGATCGCTAAGCCCAACGTCGCGCCCGTGGACACAAAGGCCACGCTGATTCCAAGCCCTGTTGGACTCTCGCTCCGGCACCACCTTCGCCCCGTCACCAAGGCGCTCTTCCAACCCCGCCACTGTCATGTCCCATTCCGCCCTGGCTCCCGTCGCCATCCACGGGTACAGCCGCTGCGCTTCATCGAACGACATGAGCCGGGAGCCCTCGTGCAGCGTGCCCCAAGTGAACATCTGGCCAGCAACGCGAATACGTGCATCAAGGAGTTTGGGCGCTGGTGCAATGCCGAGGCCACCACACTGCTCGGACTCGAAGAGTGCAATCGACTCCAGCTCCCGAAAGTGAGGTCGGAGTTCATGCAGCGGGTCACACAGTTCCGGACTCGTCACCCACCGCCAATTTTCGCCCGGCGGCTTGTCTCCCTGTAGAAGGCTCGAGATGAGCATGAAAGCCTCCCCCAAATACCGTTGTCGCCCTCGCAACTGTTTCTCGAGGGTGCTCGTGAGATGTCGCCATGAGAACAACCTCGGGTCGCCTTGCGCCCCCCACCTCGAGAGGCTCAAAGCTAACGACGATCGAGCGGCTGCCCGCTGAGATGTGTCGGCTGCGTCCGCAAGAGCTCTGGTGAAGGCAACGTAGAAGGAGGCGCATCCAATAGCCCACAGGTGCCGTCTTCCTCCGGTCGCACTCCCCCCCCCTTCATAGAGCAAGCACGCCGGCGAGGACGAGTCTCGCATCGCCTTCTTGTTGAACACTCTCCTCCACTCCTTCTCGATGTCCTCCATCCACTCGAACGGGTAGTAGACCGTGCTGCACTTGAACCCTGCGAGCCCCTGAAAGAGGCCGTTCGTGACAAGAATCATGTCGCGCCTGGTTGGCTTGTGCATTCGCGCCACCCGCCCGATAGCCACTCGAAGCTGCTTTTTGAGTGAGTCAGCCGCCGCCTCATCCCCGCACATCGCGACCCGCAGAACGCCTAAGTGCTTGTAGGCCTCACGACGAGAGAGCACAGGCACGCGAACCCCGTCAAGCGTAACGAGCTGCGGGTCAGCTATGTCGCTTTCATTGCCCTGCCCATCTCGTATCACCCCCGTGATCACAGTCTTGAGCTTGTTCTTGATGCCCAGCTTCGAACCGGAGATGGGAACCCAAACGCTCCAGATCGCCCAGGCACGCCTAAGATCCGCTTCGCTGCTAAACGTTCCCGCCCAGTCATCTGCATAGGCGAGGCTTGCGATCGCACGAATACGGCCCTCTTCGTCCTCCCCGAAACCGAAGAGTTGCACACCGTGTACGTGGAGCTTAATAGCCCATAGGATCGAGTTGAGGATAATTTTCGCCCTGTCGGGAGAAAGCACTTCCCCCATGAGCGCACCCATATGATTCTTGAACGGAGCACTGAGGCCTATAGAGGTATCAAATTGACATTCGACCGCCTCCTCCGCGACCGCACGCCCTGCACCATAGATCTGTCCGACCAATTCGATCACTTGGGGAGGGAGGCCAACTAAAACTTCGGCCACTGTGAGCGCTTCACGGTCGATGCGCGGAAAAAACGTCGCCAGGTCGACGTACAATATCCATAGAGATTGCCGTTGCCGCTGCGCCTGCTGAAGCACCGCAGCCAAGGGGAGGCCAGCATCTGTTGTCCCGTACCCCGGGAGCCACCCGCACTGTTCAGAGCGAAGCCTGCCCGTGATGAGCCGATACGCAGTCGCCCGTATCATGTGCATCACCAGCTTCATGTCTTGTGCCATCAGCGCTATCTCACGCCTCTCAGAGATAAGCGCCTGGTTGCTGGGCGGTGGCTTCGCGAGCAGCACATAGATGACCTTCCGCCACGACGGAGGAAATTCCCCTCCCCGCAGATCCGCCATGAGACACTCGTAGAACGCCCTCTTGATCTCGCGATCGGCGTGAATGAGCAGCTCGATAGAGAAGCCGCCGTGCCCTACGGCTTTCCCCCTCGGCACGCGCTTGAGAACCTGCAGAAAAACCGGGAAGGTGAGTTCCTTGATGAGCTCCCACTCTCCACCATCTCGTCCCCTTAAGGTCTCGTAGGTCGGGCAGAAGACCTTGCAAAAGGCCTTGAAAGCATCAATGATCGGCGGGGTTGCCGCGAGGCCTTTGACCAGCCGATCGCCCTCTCGTGCTAGTCCATTGAGAAAGGCATCAGGGTCATCTGCTGCGAGCATCGGTGCCTCACGCACGTCGTCCCGAGGATGGAACCGATCGAAGGCGAGGGAAATGCGTTGCGGCCGAATCGCTTTCCAAGCCAACATCGCAACCTGGGCAAGATCCTTGCTGCCCTTGCCCTCCACGATGCCAAGTGACAGCTCCTTGAGGCGTGCATCCTCACGCTGCTGCTTGCGACGCAACCTCTGGTTCGCATACTTCCAGCATTGCCGACATCGCTTGATGATTTTGGCCCAGCACACATCGTCACCGGCGTTCTCATACCTTGCCCGAATTTTCCAGAGCCTCGAGTGGTAGTTGAATAACCCCCCTTGCACCTCATGCGGAGAGACCCCTCTGTGTCGAGCCGCGTAAGCTTCCTGCAGCCACCTTCGCCATCGATGCGCCATCTCCAGCGGTCGCTCCTCCCTAAGTGCTCGCACCTCCGCCGTAGCCTGCTCCGCTGCGCGCCTCAAAGCCTGAACTGCAGCAGTCGTGGCGTGTACCGTGCCATGCGCCCGAAGGATCTCCTCGTGCACATCGCCCTTTCGCACCAGATCTCGATAGCTATTCTTGATGCACTCATCACCTCTCGGAAGCGCGGAGCGGGGTCTCTTTTCACCCTTGTAGACCACCTCCGGAATTTCCCGAGAAAAAGTGATCCACGCGTGGTCCGAGAGCGGCTTGCTCGAGGCGGCTAAGGGATCGTCGCGGTCGAAGGCAAAATCCACAACCGTACGGTGCCAGGTTGCACATTCGCATCCGATTGCTACTGCACCGTCCAACATAGATCCGCCGCCCGCAGCATCACTCACCTCTCCCGCGGTGTCACCTCTTCGCGTCCAAACAATAATCGGCCGAGATGCGACGGGTAAGACATATTCCGCACCTGGCTGCGTGATAAAGTCCCTAAATAGTTTGTCCTTGGCGTCAAGCCCTGCTCCTGAGGATCGCCACGCCACGTCCGCCACGTAGTTGAAATCTCCAACCACGAGACAGCCTTTGCTCTCCTGCGCTGCGTCCGCAGCCCATGCGTACGTCGCCTGTAGTTGTTTGTTGAAGCTCGACGTGCCCTCGTGATGTAGCCCATGGATTGCCGCAATCCGCATGCGAATCTGCTCCTTCGAATTCCGACCTCGTATCCATACACCGAGCACTCTCTCCTCTATCCGCACGTAACGTTCGATAGTGCACGTCGCCTTCTTGACGAGCACCGCAATGCCGTTAGTGTGTGACTCACCGCTCTGCATAAGTTGCTCACGCTGGCTCCCGCCTTCTCCAACCATCCAACGTACATTGTAACCAATCTTCGCCGCGAGTGCCCGTAGCCCGTGTGTCTCGGCGGTGAATGCTTCATGCGAGCCCATGACCTCGAGTAGGAAGCAGACGTCTGCGTCTTCGTCCTGCAAGCGCCGCATGATCCAAAGCATCTTTTTTCGAGACGCCTCACGTGATGGATTCGCGTGTGCGTGAAACTCACGCGCGTTCCACAGCGCGACGTTAAACATATCAGCCACCGTGTTCCCACGAAGCGACCTCATTAGCCGTTTCCATGCTCGTCGATTGATGTGCCATCGAAGGCGTCGCCGTCGTAGCCGGTTCGGGTCTGTGAACACGGTGTAGTGTCGCACAGCACGCCATGCCACTCTCCGCGCACGCACCGCCTGCTGAGTAAGGACGAGCTCGCCACCGCCCGTTGTATCCGTGATAGGCGTCGACATAGCGTTCGTCGCCGATCGCTTGAGTGTTGCTCGCTCCCTGTTCTCATTTTGACCGTCTGACGCCCACCTCGGGCTAGGCTCCGGTTCCACCTCTCGCTCGGCTGATGTGCCAGTCATCGACGGTGTTGGGATGCTTCCCATCGTATCAAAGCAGTTCCAAAACGCCGACCCCGCGTCACCGCACGAAGCGCCAAGCCCAGTGATCCCAGAGCGCTGCAATGCCGTCCGATCGTAGCAGCGCAACTCTGTCGCATCCCGACATAATAGAGCTGCACCATTCGCACGTCGCAGCTCCATCGTCGCGCAGCAAGTAGCCGCTCCCGCGAACGCCTCGCCGCGCGCTGTGCAGCCGAGAAGCAGAACAAGTATCGCATGAAAGCCACGCGTGCTCGCAAAGACTCCAAACTTGCCACGCCCGTCACGACGCTCATGTTTGCGGGCTGGAAGTGGACTGCACCTCGTATCCGACATAGATATGGACAAAGACAAAGACATAGACTCGACGTATGATACGCCACGCGTCAATATGCCACAAAGTCCATCTAACGGTGCCCCACTCTGCCCCCCTTGTTCAAAGTTCCATGGCGGGCTCTCTCTAGATCGGCAAACTCTGGTGCTCCCGCTCATTCTCACGGCACACTGCCTGCTCTGGTCACTCTCATGGGGCACTCGTCCACCGAGCTCTGCCGACCCAATAGGTCCACCGGCTCCTCGAGTGTCCGAGGCCAGCCTCGCGAGCGCAGCTGCGCCTACGGCTGCGTCTCCCTCGCGGGCTCGCACGTCCCCTCCACGGCTCGCGCCCTGTTTGCCCTCGACACTAGACTGCACGTCTGCCTCCATCGCATCCCCCTCTCCTGCCTGGAAGTCTCGACTCGTCGCGCCGTCTCCCACGAGTCGCTCATCAGTCAGACCTGCGCGTACGAGGGATGCGAGGGCGGTGACTCGCTCGTGCATGGCAAAGACCTCCCGCAGCACCGCGCACTGCCGCCGTGCTATCGCATCCACATACCCCGCCGCCTGACCGTCCTTGAGTTCCTTGATCGCTATCACCGAGGCCTTCACCGCGTTGCGCTGCTCGATCATCTCGGCAGTGACAGCGTTCATGAAGTTGAAAAGATCGCCAAACTGCGTCGTGAAGGTGAGCTGCATCTGTTGTTGCTGTTGAACCACCTTTTGCATGTCGCCCATCTGCTGCTGCTGCTGCTGAACCGCCTTGCGCAGGTCCTCCATCGCGGCCGCGTGATGCGCTTCCGTGTCGGCCATCTGCTTCGCGTGCACCGTCTCGCTCTCAGCCATCTGCTTGTGGAGGTCCTCCATCGCCGACGCGTGCTGGCTCTGCATCTCGGTGATCACTGTGGCCTGCTTGTCCATTAGCCCCTGCATGTGCGAGGAGTACGCCGTGATCTTGGCCTCCTGCTCAAGGATGGCGTCGACGTTCACCTTGATCTGCTTTTCCAGCTCTCCCTTGAGTTTCTTGACCTCCTCCGAGCTCTTGATGCCTTGCTCGGCCGCGATTGCAGCAACGCGATTGAGGCCGTTGCGCACGCGTGCCGTGCCCAGGTCGCCCGACCAAATCATGCGCACCTCGTCGCCCGATGCGAGCTTCGTCGGCACGCCCCTGATCTCCGCCAGCTCGTTGCGCGAGTCCTTGCAGAGCGCCTGCAGCTTCTTCTCAACGGCCTTCTCCGCCGTCAGCTTGATACGGAGCGTGAGCTTGATAAGCCCGGTCGCCTCCGTGTCCATCTCGAGGCGCGGGATGACCTGGCTGACGTCGTCACCCAGCTCCGTGATCACAGCCTCAAGCCCTTCCCCACCCTCGCGAAAGGCGCGCTTGATGTTAAAGATGCCCGCCTGGGGTGCGATGTAGACATCGACGCCGGAGAGCAGCTCCTCGGTGGAGATGAGCTTCTTCACCTCGACCTTATCGCCAGGCGGAAGACGCAGCACCTCCAGCCCCTTCGCCGTGATTTCCACCGTCTTGTCCACAGGGAAGACGACCCACCCATCGTCGCGCTCCCGCCCTTGGATTCCGAGCGCCATGAGCGCCGTCTTGAGCTCCTTCTGGAACTCGTGGAAATGCTTGCGCATGGCTTCCAACTTCTCGGCGTTGGCCGGGTCATCAACGTCCGCGGCGTCCCAGTCAGGGTCGGAGACAATCCACTCCTCGAGCTTGAGAGCCGCGACGAGCGAGGCGATCACGTGCGGGAGCGCCCACGATGCGAAGCCGAGGGCCATGGCGTCCGAGCAGTACTTGATCCTGTCCTTGTGACGGTCCACGCTGCGCTCAAAGCTCATCTCGAACTCGCCAGCAGTGCCGGTGTCGAACAGCTTGTCCACGTTCTTCATCCATCCTAGGCGTGCGCCGCCCCAATCCTCCTTCTGCGTCATGTGGTTGATGCGCTGGTAAATGCCGTAGCACCCGGCAAGCTGTGAGGCGAACGCGCCGACGCAGCTGGTCTTGGGCAGCACGAACATCGCCTGCATGTCCGGAAGACCCTCCTTCAGGAATACGAGGTTCTGATGCATGCGCAGTGGTGAGCCATCGAGCGTCTCGGTCGTGATCTTGACCAGAGCAGTCGTGATCGCCTCGAGCGGCTTCGTGAACATGATGCTCTCGAGCTGCGGCTCGTTCTCGATCGCTTCGATCGTATCCTTGACCCTCTGCTCGGGCTTCATGTCAATGCAAGCTCCGCGCAGAAGCACCCAGTTGCTCTCCCGAGTGTTGCGCTTCTCAGTTGTGCTTGGTGTTAGGTTCTTGTCCTTGGTGTACGTATGCGCCGGTGGCGATGAGAATAGCGCTTTCCTCGGCGGTGGCTTGTCGGGGTTCGAGGCGTCCTTGCCAGGGGTCGCGAGGTTCATAGCTTCAATATTCGCGTCATGAGCGTGGTCGGGAGCGGACATGTTTTGCGGATTCTCCATTAATCAAGGGGACGAGGGTGCGTCCCCTGGCGTGACGTTTGGTATATTAAACCTCCTGAGAGAGGTTCGAGAGCGGCCAGCCGTTGCTTTTAGGTATCAGGACGTTCGCGGTGGAATTCGCTGTGGATTTCAGGAGCTGGCCGCACCCATCGGCTCCCGGTCCACGCGCGCGCGTCGATCCGTCGAATGCCACTGGCAAGCAAGTGCTCACCACGGCGCTGTTTGCTTCGTCCACGCGCGCGCGCCGATCGCATACCGACGTCCTTCACACCTCGGAGCGACTTCACACCGACGTCCTTCACACCTCGGAGCGACTTCACACCGACGTC
>ENA-UOUZ01001333-UOUZ01001333.1-mixed-culture-metagenome-genome-assembly--contig:-NODE-1333-length-16339-cov-126.637374_pt1 | contig 16339 bp, 12 predicted proteins | sample MGYA00238154_ERZ761575 | MGnify/ENA primary metagenome ERZ761575 (study PRJEB28896, sample SAMN07631632) | mixed culture metagenome | isolation source: Freshwater growth medium | place: USA...
ATGATACACAATGATAGCAACGTGATATGTAATGATATATAATGATATCTTGTATAGAAAAGAGCCTTTTCTTGTATAGAAAAAAAACCCAATACCGGGGGAGAGTACTTGGAGTCACATGATACTAGGGGGCGATAGACACATAGACAGATAGTCATGTATCATGTATCACGTATCACGTATCATGTATCTTTACTTCCATCTAACATACATGTACCTTGATGTACCATCCCAACGGATGTAAAGATACACGATACGTGATACGTGATTCTGACTTTGTATTGTTCATCGAACATGTCGGACAAGTTCATGAACATGTCGGAAAGACCCACGATCATGTCGGAAAGATTATGGGTCCCTCCGTATCGACATGATGAATCATGTATCATGTATCATGTATCATGTATCTTGCATCCGTCAACCCCCCATACCGTCCGACCCCCATAGTCAAGGTAACAATAATAACAAGGACAAGTTTGTGACAGAAGAGGCCAAGAGCACTGCGCTCTGCGCAATTGGCTCTGCGGCATATGATAGCCCCCGGGCATGCTCCAGACACATGGGCGGCGAGAAAGCTAGGGGTCAGCTCAGAACGACACACGCGAAGTACGCGCACCACCTCGGCCACCCACAATACACGAAACACTGCCATGCACCGGCGGGGGATTCGTTCGCATGGCCGGCCCCCTACGTAGTACCCCCTCCCTTTGGCCGGAAGACCCCTGCAACTGACACCTGCTCCGCGGAACCATCTCGCGACGAGGTCTGTCAGGAGAGTCGACAGGAGAGATGCACGATGAGGATTGTCATCCTGACGGCGGGATGGCCCGAAAGGCGCGGAAGGCATGAGGCACGCGCGGGGCTCGGATAAGGCGCGAAGACAGACCCACGGGCGCGCGTGCGAGTGGAGGCGGTCCCCACTATCTGACAGACATCGCGGACTTCGCGAAGCTGTGCTCAATACGAGGTTCTTGGCGACTGGTAATACGAGGGATTTCGCTTCGAAGGCGTCCGATTGCTGTCGTTGTTGCGATCGAGGCCGTCGTTGTTGCTGCTGAGGCAGTACAACAAAATGCACGCCGCTACGAGGGCGAGCGTTATCCAAAAGGTGGCGTAGGACTCGCGCGACTCGATAATCTCCCTCATCTCTTTGGATGAAGACACGTCGAGCGTGCCGGATAGCCATGCATCCAGCACTTCATCGAGCTGCGCACGCGGGATGCGTCCGTCGCCCGGGCGCGCCTCCATCTCCTCGATCGCACGAGCCTTGCTCCACGCGCGGAACTGAAAGTTGGAGAACGGCGAGGTGAGGCTCGAGGCGTCGCGGTTATAGTCGCGGATGCGCTTTGCCGCGATATCGAGAGGCCGCTCCACAAACTTGGCCCACGCATCGGTGTTGATCTGATCCATACGCTTGCGCGCGCGGCCGAGGCCCTCTCTCAGAATCCCGAGACCGTGCTCGAGCGCCGCCTTGTACACCTTGGTCGGGTGGTCCGAAGAGACGAACGGCGCAAATGTTTTTTTGAGCGCGGCGACGTCCTCCGCCTCTTTGGTGTCCATTGTCTTGGACAGAATTCTCTTGTCCATCGGACATGCCTGCCGCAGGACCCTTTCGTAGTCGTCCTTGAGCCGCCGATCCGCGAGCTTCTCGCCCTCGTCCCGCGCTAGCTTGGTGACACAAACGCCCTCCCACTGGACGTACTTTGACACCGCGTCGCGCAGCTCGCTCCTGAGCGCGTTCCGCTTCTCGGTAGCCTCGTTCTCGTCCTTAGTAAAGCCGAGATTCTTCTCGAAGGCCTCCAGGCCGAGGCTGGCCGCCTCGGCCTCCACCTTGACGAACTCTGTGTATACATGACACGAGTCGATGGTGGGCGCCTCGCTCTGCGCCGACCCGAGTTCCCTGTCCATCTTGGCATGGTAATCGCGATTGGCCACCTTCTTGGCGTCGTCGAAGATTTTCTTGATTGCGGCTTCGTTTGCGTCCTGCCGTGCACGGCGTAGCGCATCGGCTTCGTTGAGCAGCTCCTTATTGGCCGTCTTGAGCATCGCACCGTAGTCACGTGTCACCTCGCCCTTCAGCACGTCCATCGCGACCTGCTGCGCCGCCGTAAGCTCGCCGAGGAGAGCCTTGCGCGGCTGCGGCAGGACGATCTTGTCGTGCTTGACCTTCAACGCCTCGACTGCCTTCTTGCGCGCATCATCGAGCACCTCGCGGATTCTTTTATCATTGGCGAGTTCGGCACCGCTAACTACGACGGCATTGGCGGTCAAGAATGCCGGCGAGGTTGCGCTCCCGGGGACCGTTGGCGGCGCGCTCATCCTCCCGCCGCTTTGGTGGGTCGTCCAGTCGTTTCACATGCGGCTGCGCAAGGGCGAGACGACGCTGTCGTGGCTGGATCGCATGCTGGACGAGTCAGCGTACGCCATCGACGGCGGGCGGTCCTCGCTCAAGGCCATCTTCACCCATCGGCAGGCGCACACTCTCTACCTGCCCGCGGCCTCCGACGAGCCTGAGGCATGGGAGACGCTGCATACAACCTCATTTCAACATCTGAGCGCCACGTACCAAGAGCAGCTCGGTTCGTTACGGAGCGATCTGCTCACGGCGGTCGCCTCACCGCGGCATGGTTCCGCTGTGACCAAGCGCACGGGCCGTGAAATTGCCGATCTCGTCCGCATCCTAGTAAAAGGTGCGAACGCGGGCGATATGGCAGCGCTACCATCCCTCTGGCAGATGATGATCGAGGCCCAGGTGAGCAGCGCCGTCGATGAGGCGACCGCACTGATGCAGCGCCGGCTGGCAAAGCTGGTGCACAGAATGCCGCTCACGTCGGCGGCTTTCGTGGCCGAGGCTAAGGTTCAGAAGGCCATGGCCCTCAAGGCATACTCAGACGCGCTCTTTGGCCTGCGCTACACTTTGGTCGCGACCAAAGAGAAGCGGCTTAGCGAGGAGCTCGATAAGCTCTCCGGGCTCGTAGAAACGGCGACCGGGTTGGCGATGCCCTCCTTGACCGGGTCGGCGACGCCCACCTTCATCGCAAAGAGCTGTGCGCGGCGAGCGAGCTGCTCAAGGTAGGTGATGTCGTTCTGGTTGATGTTGGAGATCGAGTTGTAGAGGAGGTGCGATGAGAGAGTCGCCGCGACCGCAAAGAGCTTCGCGTCGTAGTCGCCCGAGTTCTCAGCCGCTGCGAAGCCCTCGGTGTCGAGCCACAGGATCTTCTGACTGTTGAGAGCTGTCCAGGTCATCTGGATGCCAGCAGTTGTCGGGTCGACCGAGTCCGTCACGATAAAACCTTTAGGTCCCATCCCGGTGAGCTGGTTGAGCAGAAAGCTTTTGCCCGTGTGGTAGCCACCGATCACGGAGATGACGTCGATTGGCTCTGGAAAATTGCTGACCAGCCACGTGAGGCTGCTCTCCACGACGGCGAGCTTGGTGGGGTCGTTGGGGTCGCGTTCGATCAGTTGTTTAGTATCAGTGGCAGCGTCGTGCTTAAGGACGGTGCCGCCCACAGCACCGGACACACACGTTCCAAGCAATAGGAGGAACACCGTGGGCCATAGCCGCCCCATTGATGTTGCCCCACGAAAAGGTGGCGTACGACAAAAAGCGAGCGATGGAACCGCCGAGCAAGTCTCACCCAAATCGGGTCTTTCGAACTTACGCCGCGAACTTTGGATGGGTAAAACCACAACTCAGCACCTTCTTTCACATGTCATCCTACGGGTACAAACAGCTCCGCAGGGCTATCCATTCATGAAGAGAAATGAATCATTTTCCCTGCCGAGTGAGCACCTCTCCTCTCATTCACAAGCGAAACGGCATTGCCCGAGCGTCAAACAGCGTGCTGTGGGGAAAGAGAGGTGTTTACTCGACAGCCATTCCCATTCACGGCTCGACAAAGGACGGTTGGGTGCTCCCGCCAGAGATTGCTCTGCGGCGTCGTGACTGCTGCTGGTCCGAATCCATTTACAATGGCATCTGCAGAAAGAGAAGGAGCTTCGTCACTGCTCACTGGACGTCGAGCGTGAGAGTGCACCGGACATTGATATTTGCTGGCGTGTTCGAGGACGATGCGGCGCCCGTGTCCGAGGACGCGGTGGAGATGGGGGTGGTGACGGCGGTGGGGATGGCGGCGGAGGCGCTGGCGGTGGCGGCGACGGCGGAGGGGGCGCTGGCGGCCATGTCCCATCTCAGCAGTAGGCCAAGGTTGCCAAGCCCCCCACGCTGGCTTGCAGCAGTGTGCACCTCGTCAAAGGGCGGCGGCCAGTTGGCGTAAGGGGTCCCGGCGGGTCTGGGCCCCGGGTTCCTCATTCGATTGCCGACCACCGGGTGGTGGGCAATCACCGCGTCAATCGAAATCAATTCCATCTTGTCGCGCGCGTTCTGGTACCCATGATTCGTCTGTGTGTTACGGAACGAGGTGTTCCGGAGTAAGTAGCTCACAGCCCAAAAGATGTTGGTGATGGGCGTGTAGTAGATGCCCACGGAGTCGCCGTGCTTCTTGTCCTTCTTATCGATGGGCACCAGGAGGGAGTCGTCGCCCCCGCACTCGACGATGAGGTCAAAGATGCCGCTATGAGCAACTTGAGCTTCGACAGAGATGTCAAACTCTGGGGCCACGCCCCAATACAAGAAGGCCCAATGGACCTGCGGCCGAACCGATTGGGCAAGATTTTCGTCGATGCCGTAGTGTTCCGCGCGCGGCGGTGTGACGGCCGCATCATCTGTGGGCGCGCGACAGGCACCCAAGGAGTGTGAGATTGTGTGAGTGGAATCAGGCAATCAGCAAGGTGGTGCTAGGCAGGGGCATCTTGGGTTCAATGGAGGACGCACAGTAGCGCGGCAGAGTGGTGTCGTCAGGGAGTTGTGCAAGGAGATCGACGATCCAACCTATTCCACGTGCAGTCTTCTCGGCGGTCGTCATCAGCGCGAACTTCCTGATGAAGGAGTTGACCACCGTGAGACCGTCAACACCAAGGGTGCCTTCGTTTGCTTTGACGGTGACCCAGTGTCCAGTGACACCGGGTCCCCCGTTTGCAATTGATTGAGCGTGGAGAGCCGCCAGCGAGGGGTTCTCCGCGATGCGCCTCGAAATGTCAAAGGCCGAAAAGTGCTCGCGGCACGGACCAGGCTGTGCAGTGACTCCATCGTGAAGTCTCATTTTGCCGATGTCTGACACGTCAACTCGGTGTTGCACTCCATCGTACGCTCTGACTGTGATGAAGCCTTGCGCGTCCCGCTCTTCGCGCATCGACATTGGACCCGGCACTGGAACACCAGGGACCTTGCCCGGGACAAGGATCCCTGGATTACCCAACGACGACGTTGAGTACCCCCAGCTGCCCGGCGCCGAGTGCGAATTGTATGCCATCGATCGCCCAGTGATTGAAAAGCGCCCCAGATGCATCCCGTCTGCATAGCCCCAGTTGGTTAACTGGCCACGAGTGCCATCGACTCGAAGATCTCCTCCCCCACGTGGGAAGAAATCTGTCCTGTCGCCCGCCGCGCCTGCGGCCGGCTGCTGCAATTGCACGAGCTGGCGCTGCGGCGGCCGCACTCGATCTGGCATCATCACAATGGCCTTGGCAGCCATGTTATTGATGCTGTAAGGCGCCATGGAGCGAGCTGTAGTATTGGCATGCCACGCCCAACTCACCAACGGCCGCTGTCCCGCTCTCGCACGCGCTTGCGCGGCCACCGCGACTGGCGGCAGCTGCTGGTTTCCAACCGCCGAACTGTACAATGTCGATGGGACTGGCGGCGTCGGGGCGGCCATGCTGAAGTCAACTTCGGATTGGGCAAAAGACGGATACGGGTACAAGTTCAACTTCAAGTTCTCCAATTCTATAACTCAAGACGCACAGACGTTGTCGAATTAACCCTCTAACTTTCCCACTAACTTTCCAATTCCCATGCATGAAATGGTTGGGGTGCTAATTTGGTCTCGTGCCAAGTTTCTGTCGGACTTCTTGGTCGCGTCTCCTGGGCCGAGGTGTCGCACCAGGCTCTTGCCTCATGGACCCAAAGATCTCCATGATGCTCGGCACCCTCGTGCAGGAGCTGAGCCTCGCCGTCTACTCCGCCGAGACGAGCGACCAAGCGATGGTTTTGCTCTCGTCCCAGCTGGAGCTTCTGCGGTCGCAGCAGGTCAGGCATGAGCAAATCAAACAGGAGCTGGGCAAGCAAGAGGCAGCAGAGACGTCAGCACAGCCCGCTGCAAAAGTTCGCCGTCTCGGCGCTGCAGGAGTGGTGCGGCTCGACGCCGAGAGGGGGGTCGGCTTCGAGCTGTACGAGACCCAAGAAGAGACGCGTATGGGCGGGCTCGTCAAGCATGTCAACAAGATCAAGGACTTGCAGGTCGGAGTGAGGCCGTCGCTGCGAGATGCTCCATTCGAACAGGTTGCCCGCTGGCTTCGGGAGCTCAACTACAATTATTACGCCGTGACGACCTTCCTCGAGACTTCAGACCTTCCTCGCATCATGCAGAGCCGCGACGACGAGGACCTGCCGTCGGTGACCGTGGACACTCTTCTCGTGCCGACGTCGCCCTACCAACGAGCCATGGTCTGGGCAAACAGCACGCAGGGGATGGCGCGCGACGAATACGCGGTGGGATTGCAGATGGCGGCGCTCCGACAGGTGATCCGCTCGCACGACCCGAATACGGCGGAGTTGGTCGAGTTCCTCGTCCAAGCGCGTGGGTACGCTGTCGAGCCTAGAGCCGACCTCGACCTTGAGCCTCCTCTCTGGACGGCGGTGCGAGAGCGGGGGTTTCCTGGTCAAGCCAAGGTGGTGCTGCTCCTCCTAGCGCACCGAGCGGATCCGGACCGCTCCTTTCAGGGCACAGACGACGCTCTCGCAAAGAGCGCACGTCAGCTTGCGAATCAGTCCATCACGGGGATCATGGACGTGCTCATCCACTGCGAGCACATGATGGAGGACTGCATCTGGCAAGACGCTGCTCCAGAAGACCAAGGAGGAACTTGAGCCGGTACACCATGGTTAAACGGGGTGCGCCCAAGCGCCAGATACCCAGAAGATGTGGCGGCGGGGGCGAGGCTGGGATGGCTGGGGGCGCTGGGTGTGGGGCGCGTGGCCATTTTGCGTGATAGCACGTTCACATTCACACGTACACGTGTGAATGATGAACCCTGGCTGTTAATTATGACGATCAGTAGTCGTCGTTCATCGTATGCTTGATTCCGAATGGCAATGGGCGTCCGATTCACAGCGTCGCTTTTCATCTGAGTGACGCGTATCCAGGTTGCGCAAGCAGATCGTTGGGCACTTTTTCAGGAAGCAGGTGGTGAAAAGGCATGATGCGTCCCTCTTCGGCCTCGTTGCAAGCGCGCGAGCTCAAGGTGAATGCAGGCGGCCGACCGCAGTCGAGCCCTGCCGTACGCCGTCCGACATCTGCCGCACGCCGTCCGCCAGAGGTCACGCTGCCTATTGACGCTGGTGATGCTGCCGTGAAGTTGCCACCGCAAGTGAATGGTGGAACGGACAAGGTGGCGGCGCCGAGTGTTGCTGCTGTTGCTGTTGCTCCAGTGGCCGCTACTGCGAGTACCCGCGCCAGCACGGCAACACTTGGCCAAGCGGAACCGCCGTCTGGCGTCCTGCGCAACAACGCCTACACGCGAGGTTCGCAGCGGATAGTTCTCAGCAAGGACCACATGGAGATGGAGCTCCGCGCGATGCGCGGGTACAATCGCGAGGTGTACGAGGCGCGCGTGCGCCAAAAGTACCTCGAGGACTGCGTGCTGCGCGCGCTCTACACGCAGAAGCTCGCACAGAACCATCACGAGGTGCTCGCGGGACTGCGACAACGGCGCCAGGAGAATGTGAAAAAGGAGGAGCGGATCATCGGACTGACGCCGTACCTGCGCAGCAAGGCGCTTGCGCAGAAGCAGGCGGCGCTGGAGCAGGCAGAGCAGGCGTACCGCATGCCGCAGTTCCGCGACCTCCAGAGCATCAACGAGCGACTCGCCGCCGCCAACCTTGCATCGCGCGGCCTCACTCCCGCCTCGCGCATGGCCAAGCCGGTGACCATCGCCGTGTTGACGAGCCGCGAGCTGCAACGGATGCCGGAGAACGACTCGCTGATGAACCCGCGCAATCAGGTCACGGATCCACTGCCCGAGAAGCGCTTCCTCCTCCCGTTTGCGCACATCGAGCGCCGCGAGAGTGACGCAACCGAGGGCCCGCTGAGCCTCTTGGCGCTCCTCAAACAAATACCGACGCTCTTCGACGTGAAGCGCAACGCGGACCTGGACGCGGAGCGGCGCGATGTGCCGCGCCCGGCGCTGCTCGACGCGGTGCGCGCGCACCTGCTCGAGGGCGGTGAGGACGAAGGCGCCGTGCGCGAGCGGCTCGTCTCTCTCCGGTACGCGTGCGCGCTGCACAAGGCGCACCCTAAGGTGGCGCTCTTTCAGCGCATGATCGGTTGGGCGAACGAGCCCGCGTGGGACGCGACCAAGAGCGCAGCGTGCTTGCTTCTCGCGCTCTGGCTGCGCCCGCCCGAGGACGACGTGACCAAGGTGAGTAGGGGCCTGCTCGGCGGGCGAGCGACCCCATCCACGTTGGCCGAGCTCGACGTGACCGCGGAGCTCAGGCTCAACGACGTGGAGGTGGTGCTGCGCCACGTGCAACGGCACCAGCTCGTGAGCGCCACCGGTACGAAGGTGCTCCGCGACGCCGCCGCCGCCATCGTCCTCCCACCGCCGCCGCCGCCCGCGCCGCCGCTCGAGGCGCCCGCCGTCTCCATCGATGAGCTCCTTGTGCGCTGGTTCTCGCCCGAGGTGTGGGGTAGCTGGGAGTACGTCGAAGATCGCGAGCTGCTCATGACGATCACGGAGAAGTTCCAGCAGCCGGTACGCCAGCGCTCACCGAAAAGCCCGCTTGGGATTCATTCGCCGCACCGATATGGAGCTGAAGCGGCGGTGCGAGGGTCGCTGAGCGGGGGTGCGCTCTGAGGGTGTGAGGGACCTCTCTGAGCGCCCCGGGTGAGACCGGAGCTGCCACCCCTATGACTACTGCCAAGGGGGGGTCCGGCCCGGCCCGATGGTCGCCCGCCTCGTTCGTCGTTTACGGTTCGTTTACGGGTCATACGGTCCGGTGAACTACTAGTAACGATGTTCGATGTACGAACAAAGACAACTTTTCACAGGCGGCTCGAGCTCATGCTGTCACCCCTTCGGCTGCGGCTCTACACTCAGGCCTACAAGTAGAAAGCTGGCCGCGTGGTTGTTGTTAGATTGTTGCGGCCCTTGCCTACGCTAACCCTTGCCCGACCTGCCCTGGGTGCGAGTGCATGTATCATGTTCGATTGCATGTCTACAGTGACCCGGGCGATCTTGATTATTTCACGTACATCTTGAAATTGATGATCGTCCTTTCTGCCTGTGGAAATCAATTTTCTGGTGAACCCGCCGGTAATTTTCCCTTGGTGGAGGAACACTCCTTCCCGCAGTTTGCCAGATCAGCACGCCGATCATTGCGGCCAATTGCCACTCCAAACGCATCAGATGTCCGATTTTCCGAACGTGTCAGATGTAGCCCGGTACTCCAAGGTGAAGCGCGTCGGCAAGGGTTCCTTTGGGGAAGTTTGGTTGGTGAAGGACATGCTGAGCCCGAAGCAAAACTCGCTCATCATGAAGGAGGTGCTCCTCAGGGGGCTGCCTGCGTCAGAGAAGCAGGCGACGATGAATGAGGTAAGGGTTCTTCAACACCTTCAACATAGCAACATCATCGCATACCAGAACTCATTTGTCAACGGCGAGAAGCTGCATATCATCATGGAGCATGCGGCAGGGGGCGACCTTGCCTCGGCCATCGCAGCGCGACGAAAGCAGCGCGGTGCACGGTTCAGCGAAGCGGAGATCCTGACGATCGTGCGTGAGCTAGTGGATGCGCTTTCGTACTGCCACCACGAGTGCAAGCTGCTGCACCGCGACCTCAAGCCGGCCAACATCTTCCTCTCGTCGAGCGGCCACGTCAAACTTGGCGACTTTGGGATCAGCAAGGTGATGGACATGTCGTGCCAGCTCGCGCACACGCAATGCGGTACGCCCCTTTACATGAGCCCGGAGATGTGCCGCGGCCACGCCTACTCACGCGCGGCGGACACCTGGGCCGTTGGGTGCGTGCTTTTCGAGCTCATGACGCTCACGCCGCCGTGGGAGAAGCAGGCAGGAGGGCGCGGTGCGGGGCTCGGCGGCCTGCTGCGCCAGATCTCGACGTCCCAGCTGCAGATCGACGTGCCGGCGCTGCGTAGCCACTACTCGCGGGAGCTGTGCGAGCTGCTTGTTGCGCTGCTCGCCAAGAACCCCAACGAGCGGCCCGACCTCGCCATAGTCAGAGATGGTCCCCTGCTGCAGAACGCGCGACGCAACGCGAAGCCCACATCGCCCCCCCGGGCTAGACTGTCGCCGCCGCCGCACGGGCAGCATGCCGTTGCCTGTGGCTCACCCAAGGCCCCGCCACGGGTGCACCCACTGCCGCGCGGAGGTGTGCATGGAGGAGTACTGTCGGCGTCTGCAGCACTGACTGCGGCCGAAGCCGCTATGCCGCCGCTGCCGCCACCGCCCGCGACGCCGCCACCGCAAACGCCGCCACCACCCTCAGCGCCAGCGCGTGTGGCGCTACCCAACATTGGTCAAGGCCGACGGATTCATGCCCAGCGCAAGCCAGCCCTACCGTTGGCCGCCCGCAACGCGCCCGAGCCAGCCGCCATCAAAGCGGCCATCAAGGTGGCCGCAGCGAATCTTATCCTCAGATCGTTTAGGGCGCGCAAAGGCGGCGGTGGCGGAGTGCTGGACGGCGCCGTCGCCGCCGGCGGCGGGGCGGCGGCGGCAGCGTGCCCTGTGCCGGTGCTGGCTCCCATGCGCGATGCAGCGCTTCAGGCTCGACGGGACGCGAGGGACGCGGTGGCTGCGGGCTGGCTGCGGGACGCCGCCGCCGTGGCGCGCAGGGACGCAGCCGCGGCCTGTGCCATCCAAATCACATTCCGCAAGAGCTTGATGCGCCGGCGCGCTGCGGTGGCGATGGCCAATTTCCGCGGTGCGCCTCCGCGACCGTCACACGTCGCGGCGAAGCCGCTGCAGGCGCCGCTATCTGCGCAGCCGCTGGGCCCGTTGGCGCTGCGTCGACAGACAGATGATGCTGCCGTCGTGGCGGAGAGCTCCGAGGTCCAGCGCGCAAAGGACGCGCTCATCTTTGCGCCAAAGCCGAGCCTGGTGCCCAACAAGGTTATCATCCAGGTCGGTGCCCTCGGTGGTGGCGTACGCGGAGGGGGGCTGCGGCCCGTGGGAGGGCGCGATGGCGTGTTTGGGGCATTTGTCCATCGGCGACCGCTACCAATCGTGGGGGTGAGATGCAGATGAAGCGCTCTTCTTGAAAACGGTGATCCTTAGTCACTAACGGTTAGTCGAAACGAAAACACGACACTCACAACGACCGAATCGGTACCGATCGTAGAACGAAACACGAAAGACTTACGTCTCGTGCATGCGAGCCGACCGTCAGCAGAGTCCCAGTCCGCTTCACGCCCCGCCCACGCCTCGTGTACCAGGGGATGGAGCAGGAGCAGGTTGCATGCGCCCACTGCCCCTATCTCAGCGTTCACCTAACCCTCCTCCCTTCCTGCTTCCAGATCTCGAACCCCATGATCCCAAAACGACAGAAAGCGCCCACGCGCTTGTGGGAACAGCCGATGTCGACGCCCGACCGAGCCGAGCCAGTGCCGTGACCCGCAACACGCAAAGCGCCGAAAATCGAACGTTCATCGCCCTGCACGGCTCCTCCCTTGACTCCATATCTCATGATTCCACATCACTGTGCTGCAGCAGCATCAAGCCCCGTGCTTCATACAGCCGCGCCTCCATGTACTCATACTCATCGTTGCACCAGCGGTAATCCTCTTGGAGAAGGCGCGTGCTCGACATCGCCCCAGCCACCGCCCGGAGGCGCTTGTCAAAGCGAGAGTCTGCTACGAACGCGCTGGCGCGGAGGGCCTCATCGCGGCTGAAGCACGCCTTACCCTCGCTGTCCCAGTGGAACAGGGTCGATGCCCCCGATGTATCCGTCTCAGATCGTGTGACAGCTGCACCTCCTGGGAGCACGGCAAGTGGCAACGGGCGTACTCGCCCGGTGCCAGCGATGAGTTGATCGATCGCCGCTGCCACGCCACCACCATGGCCATCGACTGCGGGTGCCACGAGCAGGTCAAGCGCCTCCATGCCGACCGGCATGACCAGATCCGCACCGGCCATCTCTCCGCCCTCAACCGGCACTCTGTAGCGCGCCGACTCGACATCATCCCTTGTCTCTGTCGACAGGCCGCACCGGGTGAAGATAGCACGCAGTTGCACAGGCGAGAGGTTGTTCACGACCACTTTCGAACCAGCGATGCGCTTCCGAGCGATGCGTCTCGAATCAGATTCGATGCGTATGTTGGCCGTGTCGATCCCCAGCGCCTCGAGCCAGCGACGCGCGCTCGCCTCGAACGCCGCGTCCGTCTCCCATTTTTCTGGTGTGCCATCCCTCGAATAGTGGTGCGGGCGCTCAAGCACGACCCGCAGCCCCGCTTGCATGGTGTACTTGTAGTCCGAGCCGGCGGCTCCGTCCGCGGGCAGCGTCGCGGACGACCAGTGATTGCACTCGTCGCGCAGCTTGCGGAGCGGCGGCGTCGGCACGCTCAGCAATTCCATCTCATTCGAGGCATGAGGATCCTCAAAGCCGCCCCCATCTGCGAGGTGCGGGCTCCATGAGGCAAGCGAGCCTGTGCCTTCTGCGGCGGCCGCTCTCTCACGCGCGCCACGCAAGCCGGTGCGCCGCACGGCAAGGATATTGTCATAAGAGCCGAGGGAGAGCCAAACGAGCTCGCCATCTTTGGACGGGTCGTCCGCATTGTTCGTCTTCTCGGCGTCGATGAAGCGCTCCGCAGCCTTCTCCTTCATCAGCTCAGGGTGCACCTGGGTGATGCAGCCCTTCTTCTCGGCCAGCTCTTGCCAGTCGCGAGGGCGAATCTTACAGCCACTGAGGTCCACGAGAGCCGGAGGCTTACTCTTCTCTACAGGCTGAAGCTCGACGCCGTGGCCCGACCCATATTCTTGCATGTCTGTATATGTGCGCTCAGGGTTGCCATCCTCATTGTAGATGGAGCCCCAAGACCAGCCAGAGCAGACGACGACCCGGAATGGCACAAAAGGGAGCCTGTGCTCCGACGCGTATCTCACAAGGCTCGCCAGGCGCGCCTCGCTCTCGCACACGATCAGGTCGGGCAGCGTGGTTGGTCCGCGGCAGAGGGGTGACCCCTCTTGCCCGAACGCATAGTTGGCATCCAGACAGAGACGCGCCGGCAGGCCGGCGAAGAAGTAGCGAATGAGGTCCAGACGAGCACGGAATGTCGAGAGGCCCACTGGGCGCCCAAGGAGGATGTCGTAGATGACGCCAAACTCATTGTACGTGCACGCATCGCACTCATAGCGCACGATGCCAGCAGCATCGCCCGCCCGGCCCACCGAGCCAGCCCAACGCTCCTCCAAGAGTGTTTTCAGCATGTTCCCGCCGCTAGCTCGAACGTCGGCAGCCGAAAGGACGTACGCTGGTCGGCTCGCCTCACGCATCAGATCCACGCTGCCAGCCGACGATGCCTCGGGCTCTTCAGACGGGAAGACGACGTGCAGCAGCACCTCATCGGCGTGCCGTGGGCGCGGTCTTCCCCACAGGGTGAAGGAGAGCACGTACTTCTCGCCAGCATGGACTCGCTCGCCCTCGTGCCACGCGTCCTTTCGGAAGAGCAGCGCGCCGCCACGCTCTGCGGTGCAAGTGAAGGCGTGCACACCGCCCCCCGGCAGCAGCTTGGCCATCGCTGGCTCGGCGGCGTACACTTTGGTGGCACCGCCTGTCGTGGGCACCCCTGGCGGCGTGACGCACACGAGCAGAGTGTACTCCGTGTACACGTTCGAACGAAGGCCCGAGAAGTCCTGGTGCGGCTTGAAGAAGTCGCCGGGTCTGTAGCGCAGATGGGTGATGTCATCACGCACCAGCGTGAACTCCTCACGGCAGTCCGAGGAAGCATTGATGTGCGCCACCACTTGGTCGCCCAGCTCGAACAGCGTGGCATCGATCAGATGGCGCGCAGTCGAGGCTCGAATCTCCGTGTCCACGACCTCTGTGCGGGAGGCTGCGTCGTACAGCGGCGAGGTATCCCACGCTTCCGTGCAGCTCTCCAGCCGGCTGCACATTGCGTCGATGAGCGCGGGCGCGAGTCCAGTCACGACTCGTACCAGACTGCTCGGAGGCTTCCATTCAGCGTCTATTGGCAGCGGCGTGTTCGTCAAGGTATCTGCCGTCGTTGTGGGGCTTGGAGCGTCCGTCTTCGCCCGTGTTGTGCCGGGTGTCTCATCGTCGGCCTTGGCACCACCCGCTTCATCCGCTCCGGATCGTTTGCAGACAGCTGCGCCGCTGCCGCTCACGCCGACGCCAGCATCGTCTCGAGCTCGAGCGACTTCATCTTCCTCGCCCACCTTGCCCTCCTCCTCCCTGAGTGGAGGCACCTCGAACAAGGTTGCGGGTGGTGCCTCCTCGCCCTCCTCGCCCTCCTCGCCTTCCTCCTCGCTCCCCGCGCCCTCGTCCTTGCGCTTCTTGTCCGCTCCGTCGGCCAAGTCGGCGACCGCGCCGCCGCCCTCGGCGGCTGAGAAGCCACTGGCACTTGCAACGAGGACAGCTTGCAGAGCGCGGCGAGAAGGTGCGTCGTTGCTCATCTCGTATGAGATACACAGCTCATCGACGTCGAGCTTGAGGCGGACGTACGCGCCAACAGCCATGAGGGACGGGTTGCCGATGATGTCGGTGGTGCCGAAGGACACATGCTCCGGCAAAATGATCGGCACGGCACGGAAGCACGGCGGCGACCGATCCTCAAGAATGTCGCTGAGATCAAGAATGTCGCTGAGTAGTGCGGAGAGCTCCTCATCGTCAGCCACCGCGCGCCTGATGTGGTCGACCGTGATCCATTCCGTGAACTCTTCGTCGTCATTGCTAACGCCCTCCTGCTCCTCGCCCTCTGGCTTCTCATCATCAGATCCACTCTCATCGGGATCAGAGAATTCGCGCGCAACGTTGCCTGCGAGCTCGAGCACCTCATTCATCAGGTACTCAAGAATGATCGCAAGCGCGAGCGCCGCCTCGGGCTGCAGCACACACGCGGAACTCGTAATCGCTGCCAAATCGCGGCCAAAGGCAAGTTCTGTACTAGTACGCTGCGTAAGCTTCTGAACGAGGTGCAGGGTCGAATCCTTCTGAATATTGTAGTCTGAGAGGGTGCGGCCGTCCTCGAGCTGCTTGCCCGCGAAGATCAGGCGCTGCTGGTCGGGCGGGATGCCCTCCTTGTCCTGGATCTTGGCCTTGACGTTGTCGATCGAGTCCGACGCGTCCACCTCAAGCGTGAGCGTCTTTCCGGTGAGCGTCTTGACGAAGATCTGCAGGTGGCCACCGCCACCGACGACGACGTTCGACGCCCGGCCACCAGACGCGCCCTCGTGGGCGACCTCCTTCGCGGCTGCCTTGGCCTCTGGGTGCGGCAGTGCCAGCTCCTTCTTGATCTCATTGTCGGCATGCTTGGCCAGCTCTCCAGTAAAGACCCCATCTCCGAGCAGGCGTCCGCTGTCATCCTTGGTGCCAACCAGCGCGGCACGCACCGCTTCCTCACTCACTTCGCAGCGCAGATCGCTCATGAGAAACGGCGCCTGTGACGCCATTGTGGGCGGCGTCAGCGAGGGCGGCGGCAGCTGTGGCGGCGGCGGCGGCGTGGGGGCTGCGAACTGCACCGCGGGCGGTAAGCCCAAGGCCACTGACGGCTGCTCGATGCTCACCTCGAAAGCCTCGGAGGCTGTCGGGGCATCGGTGATACTTCGGCTGAGGAGGCGAGCAAGCACCTTGGTCGTAGCCTCCCCGAGGAGTGCCATCGCCTCGGGCTGCAGCCCATAGTCAGGATGGACCTGAGAGAGCACCGATTTCAGAGCGCTGTCCCACACGCCTGCAGGCGCCTGGATCCGCAAAGCCGTGTCCTTTGGGGTCGAATGTACGCGTCGGAACGAATGCCGCGAATACTGAATGTACGCGTCGGAACGAATGCCGCGAATACCCATTGCATGGACCTCGTCGGTGTGAAGCATGACCTGAGCGGCGGGAGTGCAGTCCCGTGAGGCATCGTTCACGGCGGAGGGTGGGGCGCGCTCGGCGCTTACCGTCTCGACGGCCCCCTTGGCGCATGCAGCGCTGAATTTAGCCTGCATGCGGGCGGCACGGAGCACGGCAGTAGCGAGTGCGTCGTTT
>ENA-UOUZ01001339-UOUZ01001339.1-mixed-culture-metagenome-genome-assembly--contig:-NODE-1339-length-16277-cov-107.455184_pt1 | contig 16277 bp, 12 predicted proteins | sample MGYA00238154_ERZ761575 | MGnify/ENA primary metagenome ERZ761575 (study PRJEB28896, sample SAMN07631632) | mixed culture metagenome | isolation source: Freshwater growth medium | place: USA...
AGTCCGGGTTGAGCATACCGTCACGAAATAAGTCCGGGTTGAGCAACAACCTCGACAAGATCTCCTGGACGCTCACATCCACACGCGTACCGGCACAGAATAGGATACCAGACGCCTCATCACCTTCAATGCCAGCGTGCAAGCCGGCGATTCCAGCGCTCCCTCGTAGCTGGGCACTTCCCCCCGCTCCCAAGTCCGGAACGTCCCACAGGTTCGCGCTGCTAGCGCTTACGTTTTCTAACGTGCCATCGCCGCCGGCCAGCGCGATTGCCAGCTTCTATGCCGGCGGCGCATTCCGAACCTTTATCACGAATGCATCATCTGGATGTGCTTCATACGATATTGATGGTTTCGCCGCGCCGCTCGGCATCGCCGAGAAGAGAAATGATGGCTCGTGCGCGATCGTTCAACCTTCCAAACAACATACAGACTACCAGCAGCTTCGTGCCTGCCAACTACGACACGATCATCATAATGGTAGTCAACGACGAGTGCGCCACTTCAGGATCATCGGGCAACAGTGTGTGAGAACGATCAACGGGATCAGCGTCACATCCAACTTCCTCTTCAATAGTGTGAGGGCGAGTGTAGTCCTGCAGAGTTCATGTTCCGGATGGTCGTGCCCTCTCCCAGTGTCGCAGCTCGGGATGATGCACGAGATGCTACACATGTTCCGATACCAGCAGCACAGCAATGCGTATCAGTGCCTCTCCGAGCCTTCCAATACTCTCAAATGCACGTTGTACGAGTATGGAGACATGTTCGACACCGTGGGCGGCGCAAAGCTCCTCGCCGGATTCCGCGCACGGGCACGCTACTATCTTGGCTGGTTTGGGAGCGATGAAGTCTTAGGCGTGACGAGCGCGGGCACGTTCACGATCGGCGCGCTGAACGCACCCATGTCCGCGGTGCCCTCGGTGGGCTCCTTGAAGCGGGCGGCATTTGTGCGCACGCCTGCCGGAAGCACCGAGGCAGACGGCATTTGGGTTGAATTCATCGGCTCTGGCGCCGGTAACACGTGGAACAGCGGAAGCTACCCGGAAGTCGCATACAACCAAGCCGGGCTGTTCCTGCAAAAGGGGGGCTATCTCATCGATGCGACGCGCCAAAGGTGCGGCGGCGGCGCATACGCCGACAGCGAAGCATGGCAAGACGGAGAGATGGTGAAGGTGACGCTCAATGCCGGTAAGACGTTTGTGGATCAGACGACTGGGATCAAACTGAGCCAGGTGAGGCCGAGTCCCGACGGGCTCTCGGTGAACTTCACGGTCGAGTATGGCTGCATCGACACGACGTGCTACCGCGACTACCCACGCATCGGCGCGGGTCTCTTTGGGGAGTATGAGCTGTTGATGGACGGCTCTTGCTCGAGTTGCGAGACCCAATCATTGATCGATGAGCTGAAGGCTGTGTCGAGCGTGGCGGGGGCTACGCGCAAGGGCTACTGGAAGGTCAGCCAGGCCGAGGACGTCGACGAGGGCAGCTGTGGACAGTCTACATTTGCTCTTGATGTCGTCAATCTCCCCGCCGGTTGGGGCAAGGTCTCCTACTACGGTGACGTCGTGACGGTAGGCACCACGATGCATGCCGGCTCTACACCGTCTCGCAGCTTTCACTTTGCTCTGACGATCCCCTCAAGCGCTGCCAACGGTAATTACGACATGTGCGTCCTCGTGTACAACCGCGTCTCGGGGCTGCAGACAGCCAAGCCATTCCGCGTAACGTTGCCCGAATCTGGATGGGCGTCTTGGACGAACAACCGGCCTGGCTATTACAGCCCTGCACCCGCCAATGACTGCTCTCAGTATGTGACGTGCCGAACAGGCATCGCCGGGTGCACGGCACCGAGAGCCAAGCAAGGGATCTGCGAACGAGAGGCTCAGGCTGATGAGCCTGGTTGTTCTCCCAATGGTTCTCCCCCGCCGCCATCCCCACCTCCGTCGCCGCCCAATCGTTCTCCCCCGCCGCCATCCCCACCTCCGTCGCCGCCCAATCGTTCTCTTCCGCCGCCACCCCCACCTCCGTCGCCGCCCAATGGTTCTCACCCGCCGCCACCCCCACCTCCGTCGCCGCCGCCGCCGTCGCCACCGCCATCACCTCCGCCGCCATCCCCACCTCCGTCGCCGCCGCCGCCGCCGCCGCCGCCGCCATCCCCACCTCCGTCGCCGCCGCCGCCATCCCCAACGCCGTCGCCGCCGCCCTCGCCACCGCCGCCATCCCCTCCGCCGTCGCCGCCGTCGCCGCCATACCCACCGAAGAGTGCTGCTACGGTCACGCTCACGCTTATGGCGGCCGGCAGCGTATCTGACTATGAGCAAATGAGGCCGAATCTCCAAATCAAGTTTGCGCTGGCGGCCGGGGTGAGAGCCGCATCTACCCTCTCCTTCCCTACCCCTACCTCTTCACCCCTTGCCTCGTCACTTCTACCCCCTACATCTCTCCTCCCCCCCTCACACATCGCGCCCATCACCCCCCAATCAGGTCTCCCCATCCTTCGTCGTTGTCGATGTCGCTGCCGGTTCCGTGATCATCACAGCTGTCATAGCGGTTCCCGTCGGCTCCACCGCCTCCGGCATCACGAACGCTCTCGCCATTACACTTGGCTCGACTTCGACAGCCAGCTCCTTCCTCGGAATCACCGTCACTTCAGCGCCAACATTCACGACCACCGACAACATTCGCAACACTAGCAATTCGCTCGCCCTTCCTCTCGGGCTCGGCCTCGGTCTCGGCCTCGGAGGCTGCCTCGTGCTCTCTGCTCTGTGTGTGCTCATCATGAGGCGCAACGGCAAGGTGCATGTAGCCGCCAAGCCCCCAATGACGCCAAGCGTCCAAACTGCAAAGAATAAACCACTCAAGGTCACTGACCTTGAGTAAGTTGCTTGCTTGCTTGCATTGAGACGGAGCAGGTCCACCCTGGTGGCGTGGCCAGGTGACGTGGCAAGGTCAGTGGCAAGGTCAGTGGCAAGGTCCACAGAAGCGCGCCGGGGGCAGAGGGTGGCCTCTTATCGATGTGGGGGCTTTGGAACATGGGGGAGAATCCACTAGGGCTAGAGCTCACGGAGGCTGCGGAGGGTGATCGCGCTGCCCTTTTGCAGAGGTCGATACCTGGGCGGGCCATGTTGCAGCGCTGCCCAGACCTCTACCCCCTACATCTCTCCTCCCCCGTCGATGGGCGGCGAGTGCCGAGTCCCTCCCGCCTGCAGGATGCGAACGTCTGAGGGCGTGACGAGCGCGAAGCCTACGCGGCCTAAGCCGGGTGGGGGACTGCGCGCGAGCCGTAGCGTCCCGCCGAGGCGCCGCGCCGTCCAGCTGGGTCATCGCTCCCCGGACCCCGCTGAGGCCGGCGCGCGCGTGCGCGTCTGAGGACTGACGTAGTGAGGTCTGACGTCTGTGCGCACCGTGCGCGCGGCGGGCCCGCGGGTCCCGCCGCGCCGGCGGGCGGCGCGCCGCCGCCGCGCGCGGCCGGAGACGCACTGCAGGGGGACTGCAGCGCGGTACACGTACAGGTACCGGGACCCGCGCGATCTCTCTCTGTCATATTGCAACCATCGCGGCCGTATCCATCGTGTCGTGGTGCGTGCCAACAAAACATAAATCGGTATCGGATGTGTAATGACATCATGCGGACCGGCCTGCCCCACCATCCCGCTTCCCTTCCGTCTAACGGCCCGCCACACGCACACGTCTGAACGTCACTCTACCGTACTTGCGGGTCTGTGGGCACTCTGGGGCATGCAATCGCCCCGTCGCGGCGCCGATGACGCGCTTATGCGACATGCGTTGAAGCCGACACACGCGGTTCTTGCCCCTCTTCTATTTCCATGCATCCCGCCCATACTGCTGCTTGCATACCATTCTCAGACGAGCTCGGCCGAGCTCCGCCACCGAGGCTCAGTCCCTGCCGTCGTCGTCGTCGTCCTCGGTGTCATCAAAGTCATCAAAGACCGCGACCTCGTCGTCGACCTCGGGCGAGGGGCCGCGCGCGGTCGATGCTGCGACCGCGACGGGGGGCACGGGCACGGGCGCGGGAGCGGGCGCGGGCGCGGGCACTGGCGCGGGCGCGGGCGCGGCCGGGGTCACGGGCGCGGCCGAGCCCGAGGCGCTCGCGACGGCGCCCGGGCCCGAGGTGCCCGCGACGGCGGGCGCTGGCGCGGGCGCGCCCACGACCGCGCCGAGCGGGGGCTTTGGCACCGTCAGCGGCCGTTGCTGCGCCATGTCGGCCGCAAACGAGGTGTGGGCCGCACTGGCGTCGATCCCAGCAGGACGGTCGCCTGGGAGGCGCGCCGGCAGGGCGCGCAGCTCGGCGGGCGAGAGCGTCTTGTACAGCTTCGCGACCCGCTCGGCGAGCGCCTCCTCGACGGCCTTTCGCTCTCTGACCATCTCGGCACGCGGGAAGACGCAATTCTTCTCGAGATTCGCACGCTTCGAGCGGAGAAGGTGCTCCAGCTGCTGTGGGGAGATCGATTCCACACCGCCTAACTCCCACTGAGCCATCTCGCTCGCGACCGAGCGTTTCGACTCTTGGCGCTCTTCGTCCCATTCACCCTCCTCGTGCTCGAAGCGTCCCACAGGTTGCCAGAGCCGGAAGCCCTCGCGCATACGCACAGCAGGCTCTCCGTACGGGTCGAGCTTGAGCCCCTCGGCGGCCGTGAGCCACGCGGGCGGGCCGCTGAGCGTGCCGACGGCCTGCTGTCCCTCGGAGGAGGTGAAGTACGCGATGAACTCCTCCTCTGTCACATTCTCCGAGCCGTCGGTGTCGAGTTTGGCGAAGAGTTTGTCGAAACGGCTCTGTGCCGCCTCGTCCCCACGGAGATTACGAGGCAGCCCCATCAGCGTGCGCACGGTCTCCTTCTCGCGGCAGCCACGCACGAGCTCGCCGCGCGTGAGGGTGCCGCTGTCGTCGAGGTCGATCAGGGCGAAGGCCTCGCGTAACCGTTTCTCGACGGCGGCCATGTACGGCGCATTCGGAGGCTCAGACAACGGCAAGGTTGGCGAAGCCACCGGCGCCGCCGGAGCGACCACCGGTGCTGGCGTAGTGACCACCGGCGCCGCTGGTGTGGGCGCCAGCGTGGGAGACGTTGGGTTCGGCGCCGCGGGTGGTTTCGGTGCGACCACAGGCGCTGCCGAGGCGACGGGAGCGGCTGGTGGCTTGGCCACGGTAGCGGCGGCTGGCGGCTTGGCCACGGTAGCGGCGGCTGGCGGCTTGGCGACGGTAGCGGCGGCTGGCGGCTTGGCGGGCGCGGACGACGGCGGCAGTACGGGCGGTATCGTGGGAAGCGGCGCCTCGGCCGCCGGGGCCTTGGCAGCCGTGACAACTGCACGTGTGACAGTAACGGCGGACGTTTGCTGCGGAGTCGGTGGTTTCGCGACCGCAGTGGCTGCGGCAACAGGCTTGGCGCTGGCAGCCGCGGCGGCTGCCTCGGCGGCCAACCTGGCGCTCGCCGCCGTGGCAGCGGCGGACGCGGCGGCGGCCGCCGTCGCCGACGAGCGCTCACGCTCCTGGACGAGTTGCTTTTGGAGCGATCGGATCGCGTCGTCCTGGTCCGTCGCGCGCTTCTCCATCGCCGTAAAGCCGCGTTTGAACTCAGCGGAGCTCACGACGGCATCGTCGTCGTCGTCGAGCAGCTCGCCGCCGAGCTTGCTCACCGCCGCGCCACGCTCCCGTGAGCCACGCCCTGCGGCGCCCTGGGAAGTACGTAACGTCTCCTCGGCCGCCTCCCTCGCGACCGTCGTCGCGACCTCCTTCGCCTGAATCGCAGCCACTTCCTTTGCCTCGTGCAGTACCATCGTCGCACACTCTTTCGCGGCGAGCTGCGCCGCCTCGCGAGCGGCCTGATGCGCCGCCTCCTTGGCCGCCTGGCTGGCGGCCGTCGTGGCGGCCTGCTGCACCGCTGCGCCGAGAGCCTCCCGCGTAGCTTCCTGTACGGCACTTGCACTAGCCGCCATGTCGGTGGCCTTGGAGGCTGCCTCCTGCATGCGCTGCTCGAGGAGCGAGCGTTGGGCCACCAGCTCGTGCTGCAGCCCATCCATCTGCGCCTTGAGGGCCGCCGTCTGCTGCGCCAGCTGGCGTTGCACCTGCTCCGAGAGCAAGGCCGAGCTGCCACCGCCCTCGGCGACCGAGGGCGACACGGCGCCTTCAGCATCGAGCTCCGCTTGAATCGACGAAGCTAATGTTTCGGAGAGCCCTATGGTGAGAGTGCGCTCGATCGAGGCGCGGAGCTCGGGCATCTCGCGCCCGATCTCGGCGCGCACGCTCTGCTGCAGCTCCGCGACGGCGGACTGCACGGCCGCGTCGAGCTGCGAGCTCGTACAACCTCCCGCCAGCGCACCCCCGAACGCGCCGCTGCCGGATGCGTCAGCGGCGCGGCGCACCTCGGCCTTGACAGCCTGCACCTCGTCGTGCGAGACGCTGCTGCTCGCATGCGCGAGCGCAGACGAGGGCAGCGAGGCCGCCGACGTCGACGGCCGGCACGGCAGCGTCGTCGTCTGCGGCGGCTGCCAGTGGCCCGGATGACGGCGCTTGATATGCGCCTGCAGGAAGGCGTCGGTCGAGAAGGCCTTGCGGCACACAAGGCACTTGGCGATCGCAGTCACGGGTGCCTCGTACATGCCCGGCGGGCCGCCGCCGCTCTTGCCGAGCTGCGCCTCGAGCACGCCGATGTACTCCGCCTGGTCGCGCAGCTGGCTCTCCGCCGTGCCGAGCGTCGACTCGAGCGTGACGTTGCGCCGATGAAGCGTCTCCTGCACGTAGAGCAGGTACTCGCACACGAGCTGCAGCAGGCGGAAGAGCTGCATGAAGTCAGCCTCGCTGAACCAGTGCAGGTCATCAGCGGTCACGTCCGCAAAGGCCACACCCTGCAGGTGCTTCTCGAGCGAGTCGATATCGACCTCGCGTACGACACGGTCGAGATCGAGCTTCGAGAGGCTGCGCCAGTCAAGCTTGCCGCGACGCGGCTGGAACGCGAACGGCTGGAAGGCCATTGCAGAGGAGACGGGTGGACTCGCCGCGAAGCCGGAGTCAATCTGTTCTTTCTGGTGTGAACGTTAACACAACATACGTGTGTGAAATGGGGGGTTCACGCCGAGGCCGGCAATCGACACGACAGCAGATTGATCAACAAGATTAGAGCATCACGCATTAGGCCCTCAGCATGCGCGTGCGCGAGCGGGAGAGCGCCTTCTTGCAGAATGGGCACTTGAGCATGATGGCTACCGGCCCGCGCGTCGACTCCACCAGCCTGCCGCGTTCAGGATCGTCCGGGGTGAGCCAGCGCCCGAGGCAGTCAAAGTGCGCCGCCTGCCCGCAGCACGGGGTGTATCCCCACCCGCCGTCGGGCTCGGACGGGTCTGGTCGATCGCGCGCCGTGCCGATCAAGGTCACTTCCCCGCCCAAGCAGCAGCCGAAGCAAGGACCCTCCTCCTCCAATTCCACCTCCACCTCCACCTCATCCAACTCGTCGTTGTTGCCAGCATGCTCCATGTCGAAGCTGGAAGAAGCGCCTTGCATGCGAGCCGATCGGCCGTCCCGCCGCTGTCGCCTTTCATCGGGAAGGCCCGCGTCTGTGACGGAGGCCGACAGGGCCACAGCGAGCTGCATGCCCTCCTCGTCCTCGTACCAGTCCTCGGCCTCCTGTGGGCGCTTGCGGCTGCTGCCACTCGAGCGCTGCGGCGTTGATGGGAGCACGGCAGGCGCTGGGCGCGCTGCTGGCGAGCTGGCTGCTTGCAGGCCAAAGTCCACGGCGAGCTGGCGGCGCATGTCCCGCCGCTGGACGCACTCGAGGTCGTCACACAGGTGCTCCGGCGCATTGTGGCTGCACTGGCCATGCGAGCTTGTGCGCATATGTCTCTTGAGGTGGCCCGACTGCGAGAAGCGCTTGCCGCAGCCCTCGTGGATGCAGGCGTACGGCCGCTCGCCCGTGTGTTTGCGCTTGTGCACCGTGAGGGCGCCCGACTCCGCGAAGCGCTTGCCGCAGCCCTCGTGCTCGCAGGCGTACGGCTGATCGCCCGTGTGCGTGCGCTTGTGATTCGTGAGGTGGCCCGACTCCGTGAAGCGCTTGCCGCAGCCCTCGTGCTCGCAGGCGAACGGCTGGTCGCCCGTGTGCGTGCGCTTGTGATTCGTGAGGCTGCCCGACTGCGAGAAGCGCTTGCCGCAGCCCTCGTGGTTGCAGGCGTACGGCCGCTCGCCCGTATGTGTGCGCTTGTGATTCGTGAGGCTGCCCGACTCTGAGAAGCGCTTGCCGCAGCCCTCGTGCTCGCAGGCGTACGGCTGATCGCCCGTGTGCGTGCGCTTGTGCCTCGTGAGGTCGCTCGTCTGCAAGAAGCGCTTGCCGCAGCCCTCGTGGTCGCAGGCATACGCCATCGTTCTCGACCCAAATTTGGTACGTCTCGTTTGCGATTGTCATTGTTTCAGAACAGACCGCTCTGCGAAAGGTGAGCTAGCTGCTAGGCTCTATGTGCCCTGTCCCCTAACAACACAGGACCATGCACATCACGCGAACTTGGAAGCGCATTGGCGGTCGGACGGTCGCGATGCGCCGACAAACTGCGCCGCTCTCGACAACGCGGCCCTCACGTGCGACATTCCCTCCCTACGCGCCTTGGAATCGTCACTTTCCGCGTCGGAACTCGCGCACGTCGACGCCGGCGGCCGCACCGCCATGCACCGGCCCGCAGGGTCGCTCTACTTCCTAAAGGCGGGAGAGCTCTCGTCGCTCGTACCGTGGCCGAACGCGAGCCGCACGATATATAAGAGCAGCATCAAGCACACGGTGCTGCGCGCGCTCGGACCCATCGTGCGCACGATGCTCGAGCGCTCGCCATCGCTCGCCTCCGCTGCGGACGAGCGAGGCGTGACGGTGCTGCACCTTGCGGCGCGGAAAGGAGAACTAGCGTGTAGGTGTGCCGCTAGCCTAGCGCCCGGCCAACGGGAAACGCGCACTCGCACGTCGGCATGCTCCGTGCAACGACAGTGGCCGAGAAGTTGAGGGCACAGCCCTCGCCCGGCCCATCCTCGGCGACGCACGCGCACACGCAGTTATATGAGTAGGGGTTTCCAAAATTGGAGCAGCCGGCAAAGTCCGCCTCATGGCTACAGTGACCGGAGCGGTCGCGCGTCGTGTTCAACGCCGAGATGAACTTGGACGTCGCGCCAAAATAGCAGTTCTGCTGGCCTAGGTGAGCCGCATGGCCCGTCATCGCGAGCTCGTACACGCCTGGGTTAGAGGCGATAAGCCTGACAGTACACGAGACGGTGTCGTCGAAGGGCGCTAGAGAGGCATTGCCAGAGCGCGCGCGCCCCCTCGGCGGTGGCGCAGGCGCAACCCCATCGCTGCCAGGAGTTTTCGGCTTGTGGCGCATAGCAGCAGCAGACCCGGGCCCATCAGTCGTGGCGGCGCCGCCGCCGCTGGCTGACGTCACGGTGATGTCTGCGCACGAGTTCCAAACCTGTGGGGTCTGTTCGCAGTCCCAACGCCAAGAGAGCGAGTAGTCGCCCGGCGGCAGTACGGGCACCCGAAGCCGATCCACGAGGATGAACTCAAACGCGCCGGCATGCGGCGTCTCGCCCGCACCCGCACCCTCGGCCCATGCTGACGGGAACATGAGGCCGGTGGGGCACTCGGGCACTCGCTGGCCGGCGGCTAGGTACGACTTGGGGTACGCGCGGTCGTAGCACGCGTACGGGTTCGCGGCTGAGCATCCGTCGGAGCCACGGTTTGGCGGTGCCGCCGAGGACGACGACAAAGACGACGAGGAGGTGATGGTGGAAGACGAGGAGGTGATGGTGGAAGAGGAGCGCGGCTTGCACCCTATGCCAGCATCGCAGCCGCACATGGGCACCGGGTTCTTGCGCCATTGCGAGCCGAGCGGCCACGTGCCCTTGCTCGTGGTGGTCGCGTTGATCCACACGGACGGCCGCGAGCCGTCCATGTAACGCACCTCGGTCGTCTCCGTCGCAAACTCTAGATGCGTCTGCTGGTAGCATGCCTCGCTCATCTCGCGCTTCCCAACGTTTCGGCAGAGCCGGTAGGCGTAGCCGCCACCGTGGTTCGCGTAGATGGCCCATGCGGCCTCGGCTGTGCCACCAGCTCTCCAGAAACTTCGGGACGATTCGGGCAGCGGCGGCAGGTCAGTCCCCTTGGCAAACTGCGGCTGGGCTCGCGCCATCGGGAGTAACGTGCTCGGCTTCGCTCCCGAGTTGACGCCGCACGGAGAGAAGTCATTGTTGTCGCGGCCGACGCTGCCCGGAGAGCGCCACGGATGAACGCGTGTCCAATCGCCAAACGCCGAGGCCCCATCGATGTTGTATGTGCGAAGCCGCCGCTCTTCCACAGGATCGCCACCGCCCAGGGTCGGGGATGGCAGAGGCACTGAGCAGCCTGCTGCCTCGATACTCGCATTGGTTGGGTAGAGGTGTCCGAAGTCGGTGTTCATGTAGGAGCACGCGCGGCAGCCCTGAAAGCAACCAATGTGGTAGTAGAGGCAGGACTCGCCGATGCAACCTGTGCCGCAGTACACTGAAGCGGGCCACCCGGCGCTGCTATAGCAACTCTGGCCGTTGACGCCACACGTGCACCGGTTTGCATCGTCTAGCACCTGTCCGCTGGAAGATCGGGGTTGCGGATATACCATCGCGCCGTGGCCCAAGACAGAGGCCGGAAGGAGCACCCAAGCTTTAGTCACCATCGTGTTTTTCTGTTCACATTCACAATGCACAGGGGCCCCTCTCACACTTGAGGGGCACGCGGCATGCTTGGCAGGAAGACAGGAAGGCTTCCCTCCGGACGGCAGCATCACTGGTCGCACTGGTGGCTGCGGCGGCCCTCGGCCGACGCTCCTCAGCAGTTCTCCTCGATCGCCCGCAGCGCCTCGTCGACCTTTTTGGCAGCCTCATCCTCGGCGGTGAGCGCCATGGCGAGCGACTGCTCCGCCGCCACGCGCGCCGCCGCTGCCGCCGCATACGTGCTATACATGGTCTCGAGCGTCAGAGCTCCCTTCTGCTCGGCGCTCGCCTGCTCGTACGCCGCCTCCTTGCGTCTCTTTAGCTCCACTTCGTCGATCCGATTGGCAAAGTACTCCTCGATGGCCGCCTGGGCGTGCTCACGAGCACGCGTCTCGATGGCAGCATCGAGCACGGCGCGCGCGCGCGCCACACGCGCCTCGAGCAGTTTGAGTGTCTGCATGCGAACAGGATCCGAAGCCTCGCGGGGCACGGGGCGCTTCGAGTCCCACGCGAGTGATGCTGCCGGAGGAGGCGCGCCGGGCTGGGCTACCTCGCGCTGGATGGCCTCCGCCCTGGCGCTCGCCACAGCGCTCGCCTTCTGCGCTTCCGCCCAAACCATTTCCGCGGCTGCCACATCAGCCACAGAAGGAGCAGCGGCTGGCGCGGCGGCGGCGGCTGGTGCACCCCAAGCTGCCTCCGGCGGCGCACGCAGCTGAACGAGGGATTCTCGAGGCGCGCTTTCCATCCGTGGTGCTGGCGCGGCGACTGCCGGTGCTCCCAATAGCCAGGATTCCCTCGGCGGCGTGCGTGACGGCTCGTTGGTACTTTGCGCGCCGGCGAAACGCGGGCGCGCCTCTGGCCCGAAGCGTCGCTGGCCATCCCACTCTGTGGCCCACGAGAGCGGCCGTCCCACTCCCGGGTTCGGGTCGGACGTCGAAACAACGCGCCGCACAGCCCGCGTCGGCGCGTTCACTGCACGCGTCTGCTCTGCTTCCGGAAGTGGACGTGCGCGCGATGGCTTGTTGGTACTCTGCGCGTCTAGATGGCGCTTGCGCGCCTCCTGCCCAAAACGGCGTTGGCCATCCCACTCTGTCGCCCACGAAAGTGGGCCATCCGCAGGTTCGAGAACCACTGGATTCGGGCTGTCTGCGCTCGCCGGCGGCAAGGAGTTTGTCATCCCGGAATCCCACCCCGGAATCGGAGCAGACGTCTGCGCCTGCATGCGTGCATGGGCAGTGCGGGCTGTATATGGATCGCTCGGTGAGAGCAGCAGGGCCATCGTCGGGAGCAGCATTTGTGGACGGAGTCTCAGCGAAGCTTCGCTCGATGCCGAAGTTCTTCTACAGGCGCGTCGCGTTGGGCGTTTTCGCGAAAAACTTCTCTGCAAAAAGTGGCCAATAAGTAAAGGTCGCAGCGCTGTCGACGAGACGCTTTTTCTCTTCATGCGAGACTACCGCCACACAGTTCTGAACGGCGGCGGTGGCGGACTCGGCGACTCATAATTCTCAGCACCGTAGAGCCACGACCAGTAGCTCGGATTGACCTGCTCAGACGATACGTTGGCCGTCAGCCATATCCGGGTCAGTTGCATTGAAAAGTCAGGCCAGAAGCTGCTGAGCTGGCGCGACAGACTTATGAGCGTGATTGTCAAGTTGTCGCCTGGGCCTATCGTGTTGTTGTACCAAGTGTGGGTCACGTACAAACTGTACTGCCTCTCCTCGCCCACGTCCCGTATGAATCCGGTGTCGTGGCGCACGACCCAGTTGCGAGCCGCCGCCTGCAGCACGATCCGATACGGGGCCGTCGTGCGGAAATTGCCATTCCGATTGTACGCGCGCATGCGCACGTGGAGATCCCATGTGCCTAGGAAGCGCACCGGCAGCAGGCCGTCGGCACGCGGATAGGTGACGCTATCACAGTTCAGGGTGTAATCGGGGTTGATCGAGCGACAGATCCAATTCGGATCGCCGCGGGGCGACGAGGTATCGAGTATTGTTCTCGCTGGAGGCGGCGGTGAGGGGGGAGGCGAGGGCGGTGGTGAGGGCGGCGGCGAGGGCGGCGGCGAGGGCGGAGGAGGCGAGGGCGGTGGCGGTGTGGGTGGTGGCGACGGGGGTGGGGGTGAGGGTGGCGGCGGCGAGGGCGGTGGCGAGGGCGGTGGCGAGGGCGGTGGTGAGGGTGGCGGTGGTGAGGGTGGTGGCGGAGACGGAGGCGGAGATGGCGGCGGCGGCGAGGGTGGCGGATAGGGTGGAGAGGGCGGGGGGTCGGGAGAGCGAAGAGTGGCACACAGGGCAAGTTCCCTGACGTCCGCTTCTACTTCGGGCGAGTCGGTGCGGCCATAGTCTACGCTCCATGCCCAGCGGGCCCGGATGAGACTGAACTCGACGCGCTCATTCTTGACGAGATCAAAGCCACCGTTAAAGGTAGTCTCGCCGATGTATTGGAAGCGTGGCGAGGGCGCGCTTGCAGTGAGGCTAAAGGTAAAGCTGCCACCGCTGATGCTCGCTCGCGCGCGCACCTGCACCGAGTAGTCTTGCTGCACGCCCTTCGGGTAGATGGTGTAGTGGTCCGCGTTTAGGTAGATGCGGAGGAGACCTGAGAGATCGTACCGAGCATTGTACAACGCCGTCGGAGCGGCGAGTACCGGAGGCTGGAGGAGACGTAGGTGGATGGCTCCACCATCGGATCCTGGGTAATGAGGATCGCTGCCGTAGCCGATGCAGTTGGGAGGTGGTGACGGCGGTGGCTGAGGTGGCGCTGGTGGCGAGGGTGGAGGAGAAGGTGGTGGGGGCGAGGGAGGTGGAGGCGATGGTGGTGGTGAGGGTGGAGGTGGTGAGGGCGGTGGTGGCGATGGCGGCGGAGACGGAGGTGGGGGGCTCGGCGGTGGCGGTGAAGGAGGCGGAGGCGACGGTGGCGGCGGGGAAGGTGGAGGCGACGGCGGTGGGGGGCTTGGCGGCGGCGGGGACGGCGGCGGCGGCGAAGGAGGTGGTGGAGAGGGAGGCGGGGATGGCGGTGGTGGCGAGGGAGGCGGTGGCGAGGGCGGAGGTGAGGGCGGTGGCGGGCTTGGTGGGGGCGGTGATGGAGGTGGCGAGGGCGGCGGCGGTGAGGGCGGTGGAGGTGGCGACGGGATGGCTCCACACATCTCGAGGCTTTCGATCACTCCATGCATGCTGCGCCAATCACCAAATATCACGCCCTCCCAATCCGCCTGGACGAGCGTGATGGTCAGCTGCTCGTTGGGAAGGAATGGGAGGTTTTCGCGTACAAAGGAATGGCGACCAATGTACCCAGGGCGAGGAAGATCCTCGACGAAGCGCATCGTCTCCTCAAAAGCCCATCCTGACTGGAGCGCCTCATAGCGCAGCGTGAGCACGTAGGACTGGTGGCGGTATTCGTGCACGCTGCGCATCAGTTGCGAGCGATCTTCCGAAAGAAGGACGCTCATCGTCGCATTCAGCGAGCGCACGTGACGAGCTTCGTACTGTGCCGTGGAGCCGGGAGGCCACGTGGGCAGACTGAGCTCGTACTCGACATAGTCGCCAAAGCAGTAATGGCGGCGACCATTGAGCGGTCGCAACGAGATGTGCCGCTGCCGCCCGTGGTACACGCAATACTCGGGGCCGGGAGGTGGGGACGATGGCGGAGGAGAGGGTGGTGGCGAGGGCGGCGGAGGCGAGGGGGGAGGAGGAGAAGGTGGTGGAGGACTGGGTGGGGGAGGCGAGGGCGGAGGTGGCGAAGGAGGTGGAGGGGATGGTGGTGGTGGTGATGGTGGAGGTGATGGCGGCGGTGAAGGCGGCGGTGATGGCGGCGGTGGCGATGGCGGCGGTGGCGATGGCGGCGGCGACGGCGGTGGCGGCGATGGAGGTGGCGGCGATGGAGGTGGCGGCGAGGGTGGAGGTGGCGAGGGTGGTGGTGGGCTCGGCGGCGGCGGCGATGGTGGCGGCGGCAAGGGTGGCGGCGATGGAGGTGGTGAGGGCGGCGGTGAGGGCGGCGGCAACGGAGGCGGCGAGGGCGGTGGTGAGGGCGGCGGTGAGGGCGGCGGCGATGGAGGTGGTGAGGGAGGCGGCGAGGGAGGTGGTGATGGCGGCGGCGATGGAGGTGGCGAGGGCGGCGGCGAGGGCGGCGGGGAGGGCGGCGGCGATGGCGGCGGCGAGGGTGGCGGCGATGGAGGTGGTGATGGCGGCGGTGAGGGAGGTGGTGACGGCGGTGGCGATGGCGGCGGTGATGGCGGCGGCGATGGAGGCGGCGAGGGCGGCGGCGAGGGCGGTGGCGAGGGCGGCGGCGAGGGCGGTGGTGACGGCGGTGGTGACGGCGGCGGCGAGGGCGGCGGCGAGGGCGGTGGCGACGGAGGTGGTGAGGGCGGCGGTGAGGGCGGCGGCGAGGGCGGCGGCGAGGGAGGCGGTGATGGCGGCGGTGAGGGTGGCGGCGAGGGAGGTGGTGAGGGCGGCGGTGAGGGCGGCGGTGAGGGCGGCGGCGAGGGAGGCGGTGAGGGCGGCGGCGATGGAGGCGGCGAGGGCGGCGGCGAGGGGGGCGGCGAGGGCGGTGGTGACGGCGGCGGCGAGGGCGGTGGTGACGGCGGCGGTGATGGAGGTGGAGAGGGCGGTGGTGATGGCGGTGGCGATGGCGGCGGTGGCGATGGCGGCGGTGGCAATGGTGGCGGCGAGGGTGGTGGCGGCGAAGGCGGGGGTGGAGATGGCGGTGGCGGCGATGGCGGCGGTGCCGGAGGCGCTGGAGGTGGCGAAGGCACCCTGAGCTCGTCTGCACAGAGCCTGAGGTTGAAGATTTCGACTTGTACCGTTGGCCAATCATCTTCGATGCCGCGCCGTGGGCTCAGGCTCCATCGGGCAGGGCGCACCAGGACCATGTGGACCTCGTCGCCGACGACCATGTCGAGCCCCGACTGCTCGAAGTAGAGCGGCTGACCTACGGCTTGGTAGTTTGGCCGCACAGTCGTGGTCTGCAGTGCCCGTACAAAGGTCCATGTCTGGGGGCGACGCGAAGCCCACTGGTCATTAACAGGCCGCCTGAAGTCGTGCTCGTCGACTTCGGTGAGCGATCCGTTCGTATGCCGCCCGGAGAATCGCACGGTCGCAGTGAATGCGTGGGTGACCGTGCTTGGGTATGTGCTGTAGTCGGCTGCGATGTAAACCTGCATCGCACCGCTCACCGTGTAGTTGCCCGTGACGAGAGCATACGCGGCCGATGTGACGTCGCGCCCGAGGACGAGGCGCATGCGCTCGCCTGCATGGCCCGGGTAGTTGGGGTTGCTGCCAAAGCCAGAGCATACGGGTGGCGGCGAGGGTGGTGGCTGCGGGGGAGCGGGAGGTGAAGGTGGCGGTGGCGAGGGTGGCGGTGGCAAGGGCGGCGGCGGCGAGGGCGGCGGAGGCGAGGGTGGCGGCGATGGAGGTGGTGAGGGTGGCGGCGATGGCGGCGGCGATGGCGGCGGTGGCGATGGCGGCGGCGGCGATGGCGGCGGCGACGGCGGTGGCGGCGATGGAGGTGGCGGCGATGGAGGTGGCGAGGGCGGCGGCGAGGGCGGCGGGGAGGGCGGCGGCGA
>ENA-UOUZ01001348-UOUZ01001348.1-mixed-culture-metagenome-genome-assembly--contig:-NODE-1348-length-16260-cov-105.542240_pt1 | contig 16260 bp, 10 predicted proteins | sample MGYA00238154_ERZ761575 | MGnify/ENA primary metagenome ERZ761575 (study PRJEB28896, sample SAMN07631632) | mixed culture metagenome | isolation source: Freshwater growth medium | place: USA...
TATCCCTGTGCCACCGCCCGTGATGAGAGCGACGCTGAGCGACTTGCCCTGCGCGCGGCCGCCTCCGCGGGCGTTGACGGCGCCAGCGCGGCCGGCGGCACGTTGACCCCTGGTGCTAGGGCTGACGGAAAGTCCTCAACATAGGCTCGCACCATCGCCGTGGCATCGAGGGAGGGGGCCATTCCGAGGGCGAGGGCGCGCGACGAGTCGACGCGCGACGGAAAGGAGGCGACGGCGGCCGAGAGGGCGGGCTGTGGCTCGTACGTCATGCGGCCAAGCGCGCCGTGCGCACTCGTTGCAACGGGCTCCGGGCTCCCCCTCACCTGCGAGATCGAGTTGTGCAGCAGCACCTCCTCGATGAGCGCCAGCAGCTCCTTGGTCACCGCCGCCTTCTCCTCCGCCTGCTGCGCGAAGTCGCCCACCTTTGCGAACATGTCGAAGAAGGAGAGGCTGCCCTCGATCGTGGGCGCCTTGCCATCACGCCACTTGATCTCGAGGCCGCTCGTGCTCTTGAGCTGCCCCTTGACCCGATCAAACGCGCACTCGAGCGTCTCGAATCCGGGCTCGAGGAACTCATTCGGGCGGAAGACGAGCACCAGGTGCACCGTGTCGCGCTCGTCGAGCGCGTCGTCCGTGTGCGTCTTGACGGCCAGTTGGATGTCGGCGAGGTGCGCGAGGATGCGAAGGTCCAGCTCATTCGGCACGTTCTCCGACTGCAGCGCTTCCACGTCGTGCAGCAGGACGCCTTGCATGATCGCCTTCTGCCAGTAGAGCTTCAGGTCGTCTTCGAGTTCGGTGGGCACGGGTGTCTCGTCTGAGACGACCGCGGGAGCTGCCGCCTCCTCCTCAGTGAGAGCGGCGCCTGCTAGGATCGCCGCCCGTCGCTCGCGCAGCTGCTGCGTGCGCTCCACGATGGTACGCTTGAGCTTGAGGACTTCCGTCGCCTCGGAGCTCGTCCATCTTGCCCTCGAGCAGAGAGAGCGCCGCAAGACGCTGCGGCACCGACGGCGGCGGCAGAGTGCTCAGCAGCCGGCGAGCCTGCAACCTGCGTCGCAGCGCTGCCAGCGTGGGCGTTCGCTGAGGCGCAGCGCGCTGCAGCGCGGCCCGCATCGCTCGCGGTTGCAGGCATGAAAAGCGGCCTCGTCGCTCGCTCGGTGCCAAAAAAGTCACGGATTTCACCGTTGACAGTTCCGCCCGTGATGCAGTGAATGAGTTAGAATGAGGGAAGCCTCCAGCATGCACTCATAGTGGAGGGGGGAAGGGGGGAAGGGGGGAATTTTTGGGAAGGTGCGGGAAGGTGCTCAGCACACTCGCTCACGCTCTCTTTAAGCTCTACTCACGGTCTCACGCTCTAACACTCTCACTCTCAGTCAATCAGTCTCACGCTTAGTTGGGCCACACAACGAGGCACACGGCGAGCGGGACCGCCAGCTGGGTAAAACCAGCGATCAGCGTTGGTGGCCAAACTGATCGCCGCCCTGACCGTGGGGCCAGAGCGCCCCTTCCAGAGCGCGAGTTCGGCTGGCAAAGGCTCGTTTGCCCAAGAAATGGATAAAGTCATAAAAAGTCATCCGGCCCCATGGGCAGCACCAGGGCCTTGCCTTCGGTCTCCGAGCTGCTGACACCGTTCTTGCTGTCTTCGAGTATATCGCTCGGCGTGCGCTCCATCTGCTCCGTGCGAGAGATCAGACTCCGCACCTCACTTGCCTGCCACTGATCGCCGCCCTGACCGTGGGGCCAGAGCGCCCCTCCAGAGCGCAAGGTCGGCTGGCAAAGGCTCGTTTGCCCAAGAAATGGATAAAGTCATCCGGCCCCATGGGCAGCACCAGGGCCTTGCCTTCGGCCTCCGAGCTGCTGCCACCGTTCCTGCTGTGGGGCGTGCGCTCCATCTGCTCCGTGCGAGAGATCAGACTCCGCACCTCACTTGCCTGCGCACGCACAGCGGAGAGCAGCGTCGCGTCGTCGCCAGCGTTGGCGCGCACGTCAAGGCACACAACAGAGTCAAACCAATGACAGCTCGACGACGCCGAGTCTAACCATTGCACATATGGTCTAACCAATGCCGAGCCAACAAAATGCGCAGCGGCGCGGCAACACTCCAGTGGTGACCATCACGCGATTGCTCTCACACTGCGATATTGCAATCTTGCACGAAGCTGCACGAGTGCTCAGATAGCTGCAGGAGCCTCATCGATACAATCAGCCGCACGAGTCACTCTTCCTTCATGCGGCCAATGCATGCGGCTTGCTTACGGCTTGCTGCACGCGCGTGAAGCTTTCCCTTGCAGTGTTCGCCAAAGAGCCCACGGCCTCATCTGCCGCCGTGCGATTGACGCTGCGCCCAGCCCGCTCGAGCTTTATTGAGACTGCATGCCCGGAGCTCATTCGGCGTGTGCTCGCGCGCATGCGCGCACAGGCACCATTAATTCATAGTTGTAGCGCTCGTACTGTAGTTTTGTTTCTAATAGTTGTGTCGTGTTTCCTTACTATAAAGACGCAGGGTCCCCTCTTTTCGTCGGTTTTGGAAGCCGCCACCGGAGAGTTTCCACGAGGCCATGGCGATTTTTCGCCTTCAGCACGAGCGCGCGATGCTCAAGCGGCCGGTTGAGGCGCGCGTTGGCGGCGAACGACCCTCCAGCGTCAGCCGATCATCTGGACGATGATGAGTGGCACGCGGCGCAGGACATGTGGCTGGTCAAGTGGAGCGGCAGCGTGCTCTTCGACGGCCTTCTTCAGTACGGATGCTCCGTGCTCGGCAGTGCTGCATTCTGTCATGATAACGTGCATTTTTTTCATCTCTGACTCTGTGCCCTCTGAGTCTGACTCTCTCCTCGAGCGTTGGTATCAAGCTGAGCACACCCGGTCGACGAACGTGAGATCGCCGACCGTCACCGTGTCGGTGCTGCGGTGACGTGCGCTCTGCGGTCGGTGGCGTCGTGTATCTCGTGACTCCAGTGTGCGCCGCGGTTTAACTTGAAGTTTAAAACTTGTAATCCCGCGGAAAATAGGCGAGCGTGTCCGTGTGCGTTACCGATCGGGTAACTATGATCTATTTCGTATGTGTGTCTCCTGTAAGATAAGGTGCTGTCATTGGACGGATTGGTATATCGCGGTTTGTGTTTGAAACCGCGATAGAGATGAAGCTCAAGCTGCGGGTTGTTCACGGTCATTCAGGATTCAGCGTTTCAACTCCGCTTCCCTGCCTGGCGCGCTTTCGCGTGGTATGAGCGCTGTGGCCTGTGGCTGTGCAGTGTGCACGATCTTCCCCTATCTTGAACCCGTCGCCACATGCTGCCATACATATGCGCATGCCCACGCCCACCGCTCAGTGATGCGGCTGCTCGCCCCTTTCAGCCCTCACCCGGCACCGAGGCCGGGCCGCGCGCGCGCGCTCTCTCAGTCATCAAAGTCATCCGAGTCGCCACCGTCGACGAGACCGACGTACGACGAGGCTCGCGACGCGCGCTGTCCCGGGCGCATAGGCGTCGTCCCGGGCGGCGTCGTCCCGGGCGTCCGGCCGTTGCCCACGCCCGCGCCCAGGGAGCCCTGTGAATAGGAGCCCTGTGAATAGGGGGCGAGCGCCGGCCCACGAGCCGAGGGCGGCGCACCCGCGCCGTGTTGGGCGCCCGGCGGTTTCTCGTCGCCGATGAGCATCGCCTGTTGATGCGTGGCGCGCGCTGTGAGTGTGAACTCGTAGACCGACCCCATCTTCTCACGGCACTGTACGATGCGACGGTCGAGGCTCTCGAGGAACCAGCTCTGCAGCTGCAGCATGCGCATGTACAGGTCGGCATCCGCGCGGTTGATGTGAAGCGTCTTTCGCTGGAACTCGCGCATCAGTTCGGTCACGCGCTCCGAGAAGCGGTCGCATACCTCGGACGCGCCCGCCGCCGCGGCGGAGACGCCCTCGCCGTATGCGGAGTGCGCGCGCAGGTCGACCTCGGCGAGTTCGGCGAGCAGCGCCTCGTTCTGCTGCTTCTGCTGGCGCAGCTGAGTGTCGATCGCCGCCGCCGATTCGATCGAAGACTCGAGAAGCCTCTCCTCGGTGTCGTTGAGCTTGCGCCTGCCCGTGTTGAACGCGTTCCGCATCTCGCGCAGCTCGCGCCGCAGCCGCTCCACCTCCGACGACTGCAGCACCTGATGGAGGAGGCACCCAAGCGTCCTCATACGGTGTCGTCAGGGTTCGTCAGGGTTCGTCGGGGAGCACTCAAGCGTCCTCAGCGGCCCATCCGAAGCGATCAGAGCAGTGGTGTCGTCAGGGTTCGTCAGGGTTCGTCAGGGAGCACTGCAGCACACCTCCTCATAGGGCACTTGGGCGGCGCACCGACGGCGCAGCTCGTTGATCTTCTTGAGGGCCTTTGCCTGTTGGCGCTCGAGCCGCTCGGTGGGGCGCCGTGGTGAGCGCTTGCATGCAAGGCAGATCATCAGTGGCAATCAACGAACCTGTTGACGCTCGAGTCGTTTCGCCTCGCGAGCACGCCATACCCGATTGAGGCGGAGCAGCAACTCCGCGAAGATCTCCATCGGCATCTGGGCCATGTGCTGCCGTCGGAAGTCGTTGGCGAGCGCGTACGCGTCCGAGGGCACCCAATGCTCCATCTCGGCGCTCGAGCCGCGCACCGTTCGCTCCTTTTTGGGATGGAGCATGCCGGCTTCGGCCGCAAACTCGGTGTCGCGCATCGAGGGCGGCGGTGGCACGTAGTTGGGCGGTGGCACGTACGTGATGCCGCCACTGTCTTCGGAGTAGGCCACAAACTCCTTTAGGGGCACGGGAGCGGGGGGGGGGGTCGAGCGACGTAGCGAGCGTCAGTGGCGAGGTTTGGCACTCCGTAGCTCTCAGGCGCACGCGCGCACCTTATACTCCTCGGTGGACGAGAGCAGCTTGACGAGGCGCGCGTTGTCGAGCTGTAGCTGGTGCAGCAGCGCCTGCACCTGCGCCTCGGAGCGACGGTTGAGGTGAAGGTACCTGACTTGCTCCTTGGCGCCCATGAGCTGCCGGCCGAGCTCGCCGCTGGATCGCTCGAGCTCCGCGATGCGCGCCTGGGCGGACTCGACCGCGGCGGAGCTCGAGGTGTGCGCATCAATCGAGCGGCGCAGCTCCTCCGCCGTACTCGCCAGCTTCTGCTCCTGCAGGTGCATCGTGAACTCCTTATTGGAGACGGCCTGCTCTAGCCGGCGTTGCTCCTGGTGCAGCTGCTCCACCAGCGCCTGCTTCTCATGGTGGACGCGCTCGAGCATCGCCTGCAGCTCCGAGATGACGGGCGACTGCTGCTGCGTATGCGCCTGGAGGCCCGCGAGCTGGCCCTGCGCGTCGCTCAGCGACTGCCGCAGCTCCTGGCAGCTCGCCGCTAGCTTCCCATTCTCCTCACGCGCCCCCGCGAGCTGCAGCTCGGTGAAGCGGCACTTGTCGCGCAGCTCCACGGTGAGCGCCTGCAGCTGCTGCATCGCCTTGTCCTTCTCACCACCGGCGCTCACGTAACCGTCGCGCCGCTGCAGCTCCATCTGTGCCATCGCGAGCTCCGACTTGGTCTTTTGCCACATCTCATGGATGCGGATCATCTCACGCTGGTGCTGCGCCTCCAAGGCGGGCGGAGAGGTGCTGGCCATAGGCGTCTCATAGTACGACTGGCCGTATGGGTAGCTCATCGATCGGGACTCGGCTGGCGCACGTTAAGTCAGTTTGCGCGTGTCAATTGAGGCTCACGCATTCGCTTCGGTTCGCCGGGTGAGAGCCGAGGCGGCGAGCGCCGTGCTGGGCGTGCCGGCGTTGCCCAGGCAGGCGCAGCCGCGCGCAGCCGCCGCACGGCGTTTCTGGCTGCGCAAGTTCGAGACGATTCCTATCCCTACCCCACGGGTCCACACACAGAGACCATGCAACACTCTGCAACACTTGTGGCCTTATACTTGTAATCGCCTTCTCAAGTCCCAAGTCCGAAATCGGAACGGTCCGCATCCGGCGCCGGGGGTCGCTGCGCTCGGTCTCGGCACACGCAGTCCGCAGTGCATCTCTGCGACCCCGCCATGCCGACCCAGCATGCGGCGGCGCGTTTGACACATCCGGCAAGGCATCCCACACACCCGCCCACGCGCTACCCCCTCGAGCCCCGCTCATTCCCAGGCATCTGTGGGCACGTTTCCCCCGTACCCGAGAGTCCCCCCACACGACACATCACACGACCCCGAGTGTGTGTCTCCTGTACGTGAAGTCATCAATGGCGCATCGTCGGACGCAACCACCGACGGAAAGGCGGTGCTCGGCACGGCGCAATTGGACGTGCCTTCTTTGCATGGATGCATTTCTATGCATCAGGCGTCTCTGGCGAAGGGGATGCATCGGGTGACGGCGCTGCATCCTGATCGTCGCCACCCGTGCTGCCCGGCCAGTGCACAAGGATGCACGTGGCGGTATCGCAGCCGCACTTGTAGCCACCCTCCTTCTGGTTCTCGCACTCGCCGTCTGGCAGGCACTTGCAACCCTCGATCTCGGCATCCGCGGCGTTCAGGGCCTTCGTCTTCACATGAGCTTTGCCCGCGTTGCCATTGCCCGGCCAGTGGATGTTGTGGCCCTGGTCACCGCCGCCGCAGTCCTTCTCGCAGCCGCAGTGCTGGATCTTGCCGTGGTACAGGCCGTTCTCGCAATCGGACGACGCGAGGCACTTGCAGTCTGCCGCAGCCACATGGTGCTGGTGGCCACCTGGGCTGCCCGGCCAGTGCTCGATCTCTCCTTTTGAGCACGAGTTGGTGTCGCAGCCGCACTTGTACTGGCCGTGCTTGCCCAGATTGCCGTCGCAGTACTCCTTGCGGCTGTCTGCGGTGAGGCAGTGGCAGTCCTCGGCAGCAACGAGCGCGCTGTCGCCATGAGCTTTGCCCGCGTTGCCGTTGCCCGGCCAGTGGATGTTGTGGCCCTGGTCACCGCCGCCGCAGTCCTTCTCGCAGCCGCAGTGCTGGATCTTGCCGTGGTACAGGCCGTTCTCGCAATCGGACGACGCGAGGCACTTGCAGTCAGCCGCAGCCACGGTCTTGCGGTCCTCACTCACCAGCACGGGGGGCTGCCCCGAAATCTGCTGTCTCTTACCCGGGCTGCCCGGCCAGGCTGTCGCAACCACATGGTGCTGGTGGCCACCCGGGCTGCCCGGCCAGTGCTCGATCTCTCCTTTTGAGCACGAGTTGGTGTCGCAGCCGCACTTGTACTGGCCGTGCTTGCCCAGATTGCCGTCGCAGTACTCCTTGCGGCTGTCTGCGGTGAGGCAGTGGCAGTCCTCGGCAGCAACGAGCGCGCTGTTGCCATGAGCTGCGTTGTAGCGCCGGAGCGCGTCGTGCTCGTCAAGCCGGGTGCCCTCGTTGCCGTTGCCCGGCCAGTGAATGTTGTGGCCCTGGTCACCGCCGCCGCAGTCCTTCTCGCAGCCGCAGTGCTGGATCTTGCCGTGGTACAGGCCGTTCTCGCAATCGGACGACGCGAGGCACTTGCAGTCTGCCGCAGCCACGGCGTGACCGTGACCAGGGTTGAGTAGGGAGGTCGGCATTCCAAAGGTCATGAGCGCCAATGCGAAGCCTGCCATTGTTGGTGCTGAATAGCCCTTTTTTAGGATCGCCCTTTTTCAGCCCAAATTTGGTCCGAGCTGTCGCCGAGGGTAGCCGACTAAAAAGATGCTCGAGTCAGATTTCTTTGAAGACGGTCCTCGAACCTCGTCTCCTGCTCTGCCGCCCCACCCGTGGTGGTGAGTGCTGGTGGTGGCATGTTCCATCCGCCTGGTGAGCCTATGACTGATGCCACCGCCACCGAGGGCCGACGGCGCACGGCGCACCATCCGTGCGCTATCCGTGCGCCATCGCCGTCTCGAACGCGCCGCAAGCGCGGAAGACGGCCGGCGGCATATGCAGTGGCCGGAGGTTTTGAGATATGCATATGTTTTGAGGCGGCGTGGGCGGCCTCTGTGGGGTGGCAAAACCTGTCCAAGGAACCCGTCAGCCTTACGTCAGCCCGCTTCGTGCGGCTGGCGGTCGAGGCCTGCGCGCGCGCCCCATTGGAGACGAATGGACGTTTGAAGAGATCGACGCCCTCCTCGACGACGAGCGGGTGCCCCTGGAGCTCAAGGCCCTACTTCGCATCTCCGATGCGATGCTCGTCGAGTCGCCGAGCGCGCTGAGGCGGAGATATTTTCGACCGGCAAGATGCCCAACCTGCGACGAGGTCGTTGCCTACGAGTCACAAACCATCGCGGCTTGGACCCCACTGTGATAGTTGCCACCGCAAGGTGATGAATTGGAGGATGTCAATCGTGCAGTTGGCTCGGCTGCAGGACGTCATATTACTGCGCTAAGTGCCGATCCCGTCCGAACGGGCGGTGAGCCGCTCATGCCGGAGATGGACCAGCTCCGCCGTGCTGAGCGCGCGTTGCAACAAGCGTTGCAGCAGGGAGCGCCTGAGCAAGCGTGAAACGGCTGCTGCGCAACACGGCGATCCTGCGCACGCCTTAATGGCCGAAGCCATTTGGCTGGCAGTGCGCCTCGGTACTGCCCATGCTCCGCAACCCGGAAAAGCCTGGCGCGTTTGCCCAAGGTGATTCCCAGCTACATGCTCTGCATCAGCTCGTGGAGGATGGCTCGAGCCGCGCCATCTTGCATGCCGGCCCCACAGTAGACGGATGTAGCGATGTACTCGCCGTTCTCGTCGGTGACGCGAGCCAACTCCGCGATCGTGCGCGTTGCCAAGAAGGGGCGTACTTCGTGTGTGAACTTACAACTTACGTTCAACCTCAACCTCGAACCTGAACCTGTAGTTGGCAATAATAAAGTACGCCACCGGCCCACACATCTGGCCCACACATCTCTCTCGATTGCCTCGGCGATCAGCTCCAAAGACCAAACCGCGTGTGCCGCCGACGTGCGCGCGCACCAAGCGAGCATCCCTCCACGCACCTGCGCCGGGGGTGGGAGGCATCCCCCTCCCCCCGTCCCCCCCTTTCCGTCGCTGCATGCTCGACAGCGCCGTCCTGAGCTTAGTTTATCCTGAGTCTTCTACCCGGAGTTCGCCAACGACGCGTAACCACACGATCCAGGGTCCCTGAGCGTAACCACACGATCCAGGGTCCCTGAGCGACCCCGATAATTGCGTGACGAAACCATTCATTCAAATTCATTAAATCCTCATGAATCCTGCATAGGACCTTCCTAAAGTGTGCCCAACTATGAAAGGGACATAATTGGAAACAAGAAACGCGTCTCCGCGTGCAGATTCCCAGGAATGGAAAATCAAGTCCTCGTACCATCGAGCCAAGAAGGCATGGAAGCCCTCGCCTCGCACGTTCACGAGAAAGATACGAACTGGCATACATGCCCGTGCGCGACAGGAGATCCGTGCACTTCATGCGACGAAGAACACACTGCTGCAGCGATGGCTGCCGACGGCGACGCGATGAACACATTCTCTGAACTGCTCTCAGCACTCGGGGCACTCCACGCAAAGGAAGGATCACGACACTCAGAGACCATGAGGTCGCTGGGCAACAACTACTCACTCCGGGATGATATCAACCTAATCGCGCAGCACTGGGAGCGCCTCGCTTCCGAGAAGCCTAAACCGTCCAAGCTGACAAACAGCGAAAACTGCAGAATGAAACGCTTGCGCAGAGAGCTAAGCCCGAAGCTTGCAGCCAGAGTCCTGCCAAACCTGGTGTCCACGAGCGAACGCGAGGTTATGCTCGCAAGCGTGAAGATCTTCACAAGCCGCTCCGCGCTGGATGCGCGCATCCGCGACCGTGAACTCGGTCGAAACCAACCGGAGCTCGAAGATATCGTGATGGATGCTTCAACACGCATCGGCGGCAGTACGATACCACATATGGTGTGGAAGGAGGTTGCCCATCTGGAGCGCAGGAGTCGCGGCATGGAAAGGATGTGGCTATTCCATGAGGATATCGAGCTCCTTCAATCGCTGCGCGAACAAGTGGAGCGCGTCTGCAGAGGAGACAGCAGGAAATGCATGCCAATCGAGATCTCCGGTCGAAGCGCTGAAGCTGTCAAACTACGCATCCGTACTCTTCGTCAACATCTCAAGAGTGACGTTCTCGTCCTCGACGCTGCCTACCTGCGTGACCAGACCATCTACAAGAACGCAGCCAAGACCGCCAACAAGACTCTGTGGAGCGTCGTCCCGAACTCTCGCATGCCTCGTCCCGAACTCACCGTTACAATCGTTTGAGAGTGCATGCTTTCGTCGTTTTTTGTTTTGTTCAGCAATTTCTGTCGTGACGACGTTCCAAAATCCGTTCCCTGGGGGCTGAGCAGGCCGGATGCCGCCCGCTCGACAGCTCCGTTCGAATTCGGTGTCCTTGGACGAGTACAGAGTTCAAGACCCGCCCAGCAACACGCCAGTATATCTCCGCAGGACGGACGACGTGAGCAAGGGCCGCACGGTCTACAGAGTGATCTTCCCTGAATTGCTCCAAGCAGCACTGGCCGAAGATGCAACACCCCTGTATCTTCTGGCCAAGTGGGTGTTGGAGGGCGACCAGATCTTCGTTTTCGAGGAGGAGGACGTCATACACGTTGCTGAGGACGAAGAGGACGTCTATATTCAACTGGGCTGCTGGCTGGACGAACTCCTCGCAAGAAAAGCCTAGCACAAGATCTCGCCCAGCTTCCTGGGTCGGGGGCGGCCGAGGATATGCTTTCGCCCCAGCAAATCAAGGAACACTACGAGTCGGAGTCTCTCATGCTTGTCAAGTCCACGATGGCAAATTCGGGATTCAAAAATGTCTACTTGATCAAAAAGGGCGTCCATTCAGGCAAGTACATAGCGTGCGCCGTTAACCAAGTGGACGACAGCACCTACGAGAGCCTCGGCATCTTCGAGTCCAGAGAGCAGGCGGCCTTGCAGTACGCAAGGCACATTGCATCCCTCCACGCACCTGCGCCGGGGGTGGGAGGCATCCCCCTCCCCCCGTCCCCCCCTTCCCGTCGCTGCATGCTCGACAGCGCCGTCCTGAGCTTAGTTTATTGGCACAACGCACTCTCTCGATTGCCTTGGGATTCTCAGTCGCGGCAGCCTTCGCCGCGTCGAAGTCCCCATCCGCAGGGTGCTCATTCGAATGGCTGCCAAGGCTGAGCTGGATAAGAAGTACCTGAAGGAGGAGGAGCACGAGAAGCTGCCCGATGGCAACAAGCGCTATACGATCTGTGGCATGCGCTTTGAAACCACGCCAGAATATGCGGTGCGCAAGGCAGTCGGTCAGGGTGCGTACGGCCTTGTTTGCTCGGGACGCAATGTGGAAACCAACAAACTTGTGGCCATCAAGAAGATTTCCAAGGCCTTCGAGGACACCGTGGATTGCAAGCGGCTGCTGCGAGAGATCAAGATCCTGCAGCACTTCAAGCATGACAACGTGCTGGGGCTGCTCGACATCCTGCCGCCTGGGAAGGATGGGTCCAAGGAGTGGAAAGATGTGTACATTGTCTCGGAGCTCATGGACACCGACCTGCACTACATCATCCACTCCAAGCAGCAGTTGACCGACGAGCACTTCAAGTACTTCCTCTACCAGATCCTTAGGGGCGTGCACGCGATCCACACGGCCCACGTGCTGCACCGCGACCTCAAGCCCGGCAACCTGCTCGTGAACAAGAATTGCGACCTGAAGATCTGCGACTTCGGCCTCGCGCGTGGCATCGATCCCTCCGAGGAGAAGAAGGATATCGGCCTCACCGAGTACGTGGTCACGCGTTGGTACCGTGCCCCCGAGCTCCTCGTCGAGAATCAGAGCTACACGACGGCCATTGACGTGTGGGCCGTTGGGTGCATCTTCGCGGAGATGCTCGGGCGCAAGGCGCTCTTCCCCGGGCGCGACTACCTGCACCAGCTGCGCCTCATCATCGACCACCTCGGCACCCCGAGCGAAGCCGATCTTGCATGCATCACCAACCGTCAGGCGGTGCAGTTCCTGCGCACGCTGCCGGTCAAGCCACGCAAGCCCTGGGCGGACGTCTTCCCGTCGGCCTCGACGGGAGCGCTGGATCTGCTCAACGAGATGCTCGTCTTCGACCCAGCCAAGCGGTGCACCATGGTCGATGCGCTGAATTCGGAATACATGGCGGCGCTGCACCAGGGCCGCACCCTCCCGCAGGAGGAGGAGCACTTTTCGTTTGGGTTCGAGAAGCCGGACATCACGCAGGAAGAGCTGCGCGACCTCATCTGGGAAGGTGCGTGCTGCGGGAGTGGCTGCGGATTGCCGCGGATTGCCGCAGATTGCCGCGGATTGCCGCGGATTGCCGCTGATGACCGCTGATTGCCGCTGATGACCGCTGATGACGTCATCTGCCACGTCACCACGTTCCACAGAGATGGCCAGATTCCATCCCGAGCTCGCCAAGAAGGGCAAATGATGAGCGACCATCTCCCCCCCATCTCTCTCGACCGTCCCCCCCGAGCTCCCCTCCCGAGCTCAGTATCTGAAGGGAAGGCGCCTCGCTCCGAATCTCGTCGGATCTCGTCGGATCTCGTCGGATCTCGTCGGAGTTTGACTCTGTGAGTAAATCCCTCCACCTGGCTACGGGCGAGCGAGGCCACCGGGACTGTGCTTGCCGTCGGTTGGTTGTCGGAGGGGTGTTGCAATCATGGGGAGTCGGCGGGGGGGGGGCGAGGGGGGGTTGGGGGCGGCTGGGGGGAAAGGCCGTCGCGAGCCGCTGTGCGAGCGATGGGGCGCTGCGCGCTGACCCCGCGCCCGCCCCAGGACAACGGTCGTTTCGCCACATTGACAGGGATCTTCAGTGAAACCGGTGTGTCCCGAGGTGTGAGCGGAGGCGACTGAGGACTGACGGTGCGCCGGACGTCGAACGAATTTATCGTACGACGAATAGGCAATAGCATGAAAAAAATCCCGGGGATGGGATCGGGTATATTTTTCGAGACGATCAAACCCAAGGGCACTCAGCGGTCCCGTCACGTCGCCCCCCTGAGCCGGATTTGCACCTCGGCCCGCCGGTTGTGTCGCCTCCCTTGCGCCGTCAGGTTGGAGGCGACGGGGTAGGCGGCGCCGCACGGCAGCACGCCTAGGGCGCACGTCACCCCCTGAGCGACGAGCCACTTCCTGATCGCGACGGCGCGCGCCCGGCTCAACTCGATGGGATGGTCTTCCCGAGCGTCGGCGTGCCCCTCGAGCATCAGCTCGAGCTCCGGGTTGTCCTGGAGCATGCGTGCCACCTGATAATGACGGGGGCCATCAGTGGTCATCAGGGCGCCATCATGGGCATTCAGCGTCCGCCGTGTCGCTCAAAGGCACTCAGCGACCATCGTGGCAATCACCTCTCAAAGGCACTCAGCGACCATCGTCGCAATCACCTTGAGTAGCATGGGCTCGGCCTTGGAGGGCACGGCCGCCGTGCCGCTCTCGAACGCAAGCCGCTTGGCGAACAGGAGCGACTGCACGACTGTGAAGCGAACCGCACTCATCCCATGCTCTTGCAGCCCGTGGATCATCGCCGGTGGGCACGCCTCAGCGCGGCACTGCTGGCGCAGCACGCCGTGTGTATTGAGATGAGCGACCACTGCCTTGGAGCGCTGCAGCGCGACCGGCCCCGCCTCCGTGTGCACCGTGCATCCGAGGACACGCACTTTGAGCTTCCGGTCCCGTTTGAGTGCCGTCGTCACGAAGGCGAGGTCGGCGCGCGCCTGTGATGGGGGGGCACTCCGAGCCACAATCAGACTTCCATCAGAGCCCAACCAGAGCACTGGCATGCACTCGCATGCACTCACATGCACTCGCATGCAATCGCATGCAATCACGTGCAATCGTCCCAACTTGGCCTGATGATTGCACTCAATTAATCAAGTAAGAGGCAATCAATCGTCCCACCTTGGCCTGATGATTGCACTCAATTAATCAATTAAGAGGCAATCAATCGTCCCACCTTGGCCTCGAGCTTGAGGGAGCCCATCGCAAACGGGATGACGACCTCCTCGAGCCTCTTAGGGTACCTGATGAGGAACGCAATCAGAGGCTCTCAGAGGAGCGCTTCCCAGGGTACCGGATGAGAGACGCAATCAAAGATCAATCAACGTGCAATTGGTTTGCCATCCCTGTCCCATCAGAGAGCCCCTCCGAAGGCACTCGAAGGCTTGCTTGCCCACGAGCAGCCGGCATGTACGGGCAGTCGATGGGCAATCAATGGGCAATCAACGGGCAATTAGGGTAATTAGCGGGCGATGAGTACTCGAAGGCTTGCTTGCCCACGAGCAGCCGGCATGTACGGGCAGTCGATGGGCAATCAATGGGCAAGCAATGAGCAATCAACGGGCAATTAGGGCAATTGGGGCAATTAGGGTAATTAGCGGGCGATGAGTACTCGAAGGCTTGCTTGCCCACGAGTAACGGGCACCGTTCCCTCTCGAGGTAACCTCGCACGTTCGCCTGGATTTGGACCGCGCACCTGATGAAGGAGGCAATCCATCGTCATCAGCTGATGAAGGAGGCAATCCATCGTCAGCAGCAGCAGCCAAACGCACTCAAAGCCGTTGGGCTGCTTGATACGCAATGCTCAATCCACTGAGTGCAATCATTGTGCAATCAGCTCGAAAGCCTTTGGATCGCGCACCGCTCCCGCCGCACGCGCCGCCGCTGCGACAGCACCTCGGCCCAACGGCTGTTGATCGTCGTCGCCGCCCGGAGGGCCCGCGCCCGGGCCCGCTGTGCGGCCTCTCGCTCTGACTGGCGTCGGTGCAGCTCGCGTCGTGCCAAGCGCTGCGCCCAGCGCCGGCGCATGGCGCGCGCGAGCCGATCTGCCGCGATCTGGCGCAGCTGCGCTCTCCACGCACTTTCTCGCGCCTCGACCACCCGACGCTCACGACGGCGCTCGAGGAGGAGCTTCGCGCGAGAGCTGATCACATTCACAGCGGAGAGGCGAAGCGCGTGCCACGCCCACGCGCTCTGGATGGCGCGCGCGCCGCGCCGCATCTGGCCCCAGCGCCGAAGAGCGATGCGCCGACGTGCCGCGGCCGCCAGGACTGAAGCCGCCGCGCTCCTCGCTGCGCTCTCCGCCGCGCGTCGCCGCCGGCGGTGCTTGCGCCAGGCGAGCTGCAAGAGCGCCGTCGCGGCGTCCCGCTGCCGCCGCCGCCGCTGATGCAGGTGCTCGCTACAACGCGCCGCGATGCACGCCGCCGCTTTGGCTTCTAATTGGCACTCACCTGATGAGGGAGGCAATCGATGGGTAGCTGATGAGGGAGGCAATCAAGGGAGTCCATCTTTGGCTTCTAATCGGCACTCACGACGGCGCTTCTCAACTGCTGCTGCTGCTGCTGCTGCTGCTGCTGCTGCGGCGGCGGCGGCGGCGGCGGCGGCGGCGGTGGCTCGCAGCACCGCGGCGGCCGCTCGAGACTTGCGCCCGCGTAGGAGAGCTTGCAGCTTGCATGCGCACGCGACGGCGCTCGCCACCTTCGCTGCCGCGTCTGCTGCCGCCCTCGCCGCCGCAGCTGCCTCGAGCCGCGCCGCCTCCGCCATAGCTGCCGCGAGCTCCGCCGCCGCGGCCGCCTCCGCATCAAGCAGCCGCTGGCGCTCCCGCGCGGCGGCAGCCTCAGCCTCGACTTTGGCACGGGCGGCCGCCTCCGCCGCAGCGCGCTCCGCCGCCTCGGCGGCGGCCGCCTTGCGGATCGCCTCCTCATCGGCATACTTGGCGGCTGCGCGCTGCCTCGCCTCGCGGCCTTCGGCACTCTGCTCAAGGAGCCAAGTTTTTCGTGCAGCCGCCTCGGCCTCGCGCGCACGCTGCGCCTCGGCGGCCGCAGACGTGCGCGCCGTTGCCTCCTCTCGCTGCCTGCGCCTTGCCATCGCCTCCCGGCGCGCCAGCGACGTGCGCCACGAAATTTGAATTCGCTGCGCGCTCTGCACGGCGCTGGCAAGCTTGCTGGATGACTTGGGCCGCTTCTGCAGCGCGGCGCCCGCGTGGCCTTGCAGCAACAGCGTGGATGGTGTCCTCTGCAGTCGGAGCTCGCGCCGCTCTGGAGCCGGAGCTCGCGTCGCAACCGCCGTCTCCTTGGCAACCTGCTTGAACACTGACCGCACGCCGCCGTTGCCGACCTCGGGTCCACCCGTCGACTTGCCGTCGCGCCGCGAGAGCAGCTCGATGAAGGCCGCGTTGGCCAGCGCTGCCGCCATCGCTCTCGCGGCAACTTCGAACAACGGCTCTTCTCACACTTCATTGTTAATTCACACAACACGTACAGTCGATCGCATTCATTCTGAGAGGGGGGGGGGGAGGGGGGAGGGGGGGTCC
>ENA-UOUZ01001356-UOUZ01001356.1-mixed-culture-metagenome-genome-assembly--contig:-NODE-1356-length-16189-cov-89.834139_pt1 | contig 16189 bp, 9 predicted proteins | sample MGYA00238154_ERZ761575 | MGnify/ENA primary metagenome ERZ761575 (study PRJEB28896, sample SAMN07631632) | mixed culture metagenome | isolation source: Freshwater growth medium | place: USA...
GCCCCCGCCCTCAAGCGGGGTGCTAGTAGCGTCTCTCTCACTGTAGTCGAGCGGGTGAAGTGGTGTTTGTCGCGTACTGCGATCGATTAAGCACCTCTTCCTCTTCATGTTATATGAGCTGTACTCCTGAGAAAAAACACCGGTAACTAGCTCCGCCGGTCGGGACTCGGGCGGCGCGAGGTCCACATCCGTTACGCTTGATCCTCATCGGACTGTTACTTTGGACCCCGCGGAGCCGGAGGCGCCCGCGACCCGACCCGGCATCGCCATCGGGCCCCGGCAGCCGGCTGCGGCTCCGGCGGGGTGCAGTGTACAGCTGCACGTCGCGTTGGAGTCGCGTTGGGGCGAGTGCGTAGGCCTGCGAAGGAACTGACGAAGGAACGAGCGGGTGTTCACGCTGGCGACGCGCCGCTGCTGCCCCCGCCGCCTCCTCCTCCGCCGCCGCTGCCCCCGCTCACCGCCGCCGCCATCTTGGCGATCAGAGCCGTGGCTCGCTCGCGCACTCGACGGTCCTCGTCCTTGAGCAAGACCTCGAGAGCAGCGGACGCACGCGGCGCGACAGCGGTCGCGATTGTCGGCTCGAGGGCGGCAGAGAGATGGCTAAAGGCTCCGACGGCCCACTCTCGCACGCGCGCGTCCGTGTGCTCGAGGGTCCGCAGTACCAAGTCGACGTGTGCGGCCAGTTGGGCGGGCGGCAGAGCAGTTGTCACCTGCCAAATAAGGTCATGCACACGGCGGGTGGGCATCCATGCGTGGCCATCGGTCAGATGAGTCGCAACTCGAGAGCAACCGATGGCCGTGAATACTCACACCAGCAATGAGGAAAGCCATGAGGCAAGCCAGAGGAAAGCCATCAGCATTTGCAATGAGGGAGGCCATCAGCACACAATGAGGGAGGCCATCAGCATGCGATGAGGGAGGCCATCAGCATGCAATGGCACACTCACCTCCATCGCGTGCCGGCGCACCCGCCATGACGGATCCTCGAGCATCGAGAGCAATGTGGCCGTGAAAGGTTGGAGCGTAGCGGCGGGTAGCGTCCCGATCACGACTACCGCGCCCATGCGCACGCACTCCTCCTCGTCCTGCAACCGTTTCACAACGGCGTTCAAATGCGGCGCCAGCGCCTCCGGCGCCAGCTTGCCTAGCAGCTCGACGGCGCTGAGGCGGCAGTCCTCGTCCTTGTCCTCGAGACACGGGAGCGCGAACGCGGCGTTCGCCGCGACGTCGGGCAGCGTGCCCAGCAGCTCGACGGCGCGGCGGCGCACGTCCGAGTCCGCGTGGCCCAGCAGGCGCCTGATGCCGTCCACGTGCTCAGAGAGCATCGTGGCGTCGAGCTTGCTGAGCACCTCGACGACGCGCCAGCGCGAGCTGGCGGGCACCGTCTCGAAGAGTGCCATGATCGCCGTGGCGTGCGGCGCGATCGTGGCCGAAGGCAGCGAGTTGAGCACGTTGGCCGCCGCGAAGCAAGTCATCTCGTCGTCATCGCACAGGCGCTCGAGGACGACGGGCACGTGCGGCGAGACGATCGCGTCGTCGAGGCGGGTCAGCGCGTCGAGTGCCGTGCGGCGTCCCTCGCAACTGTCGCCCGCGAGCAGCCGTGATAGGTCGGCCACGCTCAGGCTGTCGGCCGCGCGCTGCGAGGTCGCCGATATGAACGAGTTCATGGAAGGCGACGCGCCGGCTTTTTCGCTCGCAAGCCGTGACAATCGGCCACGCTCAGGCGTGTCGGCCCTGCGCAGAGCGACGGGCGCGGACATTTTTCACAACGCGTTCACAGCGGATCCCTTCAACAGGTAGACCTCACAACCTTTTTTGTCACCCATAGTGAAGACGGGCGGGAGAGCCTGCCTCACTCGTAGAACAGCATGCGGCGCACCGAACGCCCCGCAAGAGGCGGCGGCGGCTCGCTTAGGAACGGGACCACCGTGCTCCGCGCCGCCGGGGCGCTCGTGCGCGCGGTCGCGCCGGGCGGCACGGCCATGGCTGCGGGCGGCGTACACTGGGAGGAGTCGGCGCTGCTGCTGGCCGCCCACGCCTCGAACTGCTCGTCGAGGCGCGCCGTCTCGGGCGCACCGCCATCGTCCGTATTTGGATCTGTCTCGGACGAGAATGACGAACCCGCCGCCACCGAGGACGTTTGGCTCCTCGAGGCGCGGCGCACGCTCGCGCTCATCTCGGCGCTTGCCATCTCCAGACCACTCGAGCTGCGCCCTGCGCTCATCTCGGCGCTTGCCCAGAGGACGAACTGGTCGTCGAGCGCCGAGATGAGCGCGGTGGCTGGCGGCTCGAGCTCCGCCAACGGCGCGTCGTCGTGAGCGTCGTCGTCGTCGTTGGTGACGGGCGCCACCGACGCGCGCCCTGTGTCGAGCCACGTGGTCGCACTGCTGCGCTGCCGGGCGGAGGGGGCGGTGAAGGCGGCGGGGGCGGCGAAGGCGGCGGGGGCGGCGAAGGCGGCGGGGGCGGCGAAGGCGGCGGGGGCGAGTGCGGCGGGGGCGAGTGCGGCGGCGCGGGGTGGGGTGGCGGCGGCGACGCGCGGGGATGGGCGAGTCGGCTCTTCACAGCTCGTGTACACCACGGCCGTATAGCCCACGGCCGCGTCGCAACTTCGCACCACGCGCGTTGGGGCCTCGCCGTAGAAGCCGCCGCCCGAGAAGCTTCCACGTGACGCCGAGAGCGGCGCCGAGAGCGGCGCTGGGAGCGGCGTTGGCGGCAACGGTGCCATCGAAGGTGTGAACGGTGCCATCGAAGGCGTGAGAGCAAAAGGCCGTAAGGGAAGTGGGAGCGGCGGCGGCGGCGCGTGCGCACGTGCAAACGCACGCGCGACCCATGAGGGCCGCAGCACGGCAGCGGGCGCGTCGGCGGTTGGAGGGGCGACGGTGGAGGGCGGGTAGCTTGCTCGCGAGGAGGCGTCGGCGGTCGCAGAGGTGGCCGCGGCGGTGGAGGGCGGGTAGCGTGCCGGCCGCAGCGCCGTCGTGAGCACCGGCATCGAGGTGGCGGCAGCTGTGGGGAGCTGTGGAGGACGACTCGGGAAGGTCGTCAATGGTGAGTGTGTCGCCCTCGCCGCCGGCGCAGGGGGCAGGGGCGGAGGCAAGGGAGGTGTGGCGGAACGGCCGGGCGTCAGCGCTGGAGGCGCGCCCGACACGGCGCTGACGCGAGCGGCCGCCGACGCTGCCAGGGCGAGCTCAATTTCGTCAGTATCGAGTTCGTCGGTCTCTGCCTCGGGGGCCTCGGGGGCAACCGACTCGTCTTCTGTGGAAGACCAGACACTCGGATGCCGCCACGGCCGATCCCCATCCGCCTCCATCGCCGTCGCCGCTGCCACCACCTCCTCTGCCGCAGCTGCCGCCTCCCGCTCCTCCTCCTCCTCGCCCTCGTCCTCGTCGTCGTCCTCACCCTCGCCCTCGCCCTCGCCCTCGCCCTCGTCGTCCTCGTCCTCGTCCTCGTCCTCGTCCTCTTCCACGTCGTCCGTGGGCTCCTCCGCGCTCGGCTCGGCGCTCCGAAACAGGCAGGTGGCGCTCGGCACGGCGCCCAACGGCCGCCCGGATTGCGACCAGACGGCTGCCGCCGCCTCCGTGGCCGCCGCCTGCAGCCTCCCCCGCACCGCAGCGCTTTCCCGCGCCGCACACGCCGCGGCCGACGGCACGCCCCCCACCCTCATCCATCGGCGGCTGGCCGCCGCGCGCCGCATCGCTACCAGAGCTGTTGAGAGGACGTGATCGACGAATGCCTGACGGCCACGCACTAGCAAACTCCTGTGGTAGGCACGCTCGCGACAGCGCTCGCGCCAGACGGGCCACGCGGCGCGCCGTTGGCGGCGCGCGCCCTCGGCCACCGCCATCGAGAGCACCGTCAGCGCGCGCACGTGGCGCTGCCACGCATGCATCGCTTGCCGTTTCGCGCGTGCTGCCCAGTGCGCCACCGCCGGCACCGTCCGCAGCCGGGACTGCATCAGACGCTCAACCGTCGCCCGAAGCAGCGCCCGAAGCACCTCCCGTGCGGCGTGCCGCCGCCAGCGCACCGTCACGGCGCGAGCAGCGCATACGCGCCCGGTGTGCGCGAGGGCGCCGTCGAGGAGCCGGCTGAAGCCACACCGCTTCCGGGTGGACGCATAGAGGGCTTCCCCTCGTCGCCCCATCGTCGCCTCCGCCCCGGCAGCTGAAAGCGCCCGGATCGCACGCGCCATTCGCCCCTCGAGGCTGTGGGAAAGTGCAAGCCGCAACGCCTGCCGCTGCCGGCCCTCGAGTGTCGCCGCGAGCTGCCACTGCGCCAGTGTTTCGATCACGACGCGCCTCGCACGTCGGCCCTCGAGCGCCGTCCCGGCAGCCAACGCGCCGTTGCCCACGGCAAGCACACGCCAACGGCGCAAGGCTTCGGTGCGTTGGTGTGAATGGCGCTGCATAAGGGCGGCGAGGGCGCGCTGACGGAGGGCGTGCACGGTTGCATTCTCAGCCGCCGCCAGGGTGGCCTTGTCGAAGAAGGCTCGCAGAAGCCGTGCGCGCCACCGACGATGCCCGGCGGCGGCGGCGGAACAGCTCTGGCACGCCTCGGTGGAGGCCGTGAGGAGGGCCCGCCAAGCGCCGTGCAAGGCGCCTCGCACGGCGTCCCTCCATAGCTGCGTGCGGCGCGAGGACGTGGCCGCCCGCCGCAGCGCCTGCCGCCGCCATGCATGCAATTCGAGAGAAGCTCGGAGTACCCTCGCCGCCGCGCCGCGCGCTGTCGCGAGCACCACCCCTCGGAGCCAGCGCCGCACTCCGTCGCGCATGCAAATGGCGATGGCGAGCGACCGAAGCCGCGTCGAGCGCCGCCAACGCTGCACTCGCTGTCGCCAGCATCGGAGTGCTTGCTTCTGGAGCGCGCGTGTGTCGGCGGCGCGGGCGCTCACCTCGGCGCGTGCCCAACCGTGCCAGGCCCGCAGCAGCACCCGCGTGTGCGCGCGCGCATGGCAACGGTCGGCGAGGCGCGAAGCACGGCGTACGTGCTCGAGCACGCAGCCGCTGCTCAGCGCACCACGATGGGCCCCACACGCCCCCTCGGCGTCGGCATCGTACGCGGCGCCACTTGCCGAAACCGCCGCCGCCGCGGCGCCGGCGGCGGCGGCGCCTTCCCATGGGGGAGGCGCAGCGACCATAGCCCAGGCGCAGCCGCCAGCGCTCATACTGACGCTGCCCGGTACAGCGCTCGAACTGACGCTGCCCGGTACAGCGCTCATACTGACATTGCCCGGTACAGCGCTCGAACTGACGCTGCCTGGCACAGCGCTCGAACTGACGCTGCCCGGCACAGCGCTTGAACGGCCACGGCTGCGGCGCCACTGCCGAAGCTCGCGCTGCATGCGCCATAGGGACACACGCTGCACGACCGTCCGCCACACCGAAAGGGCGACGCCGAGCGCGCGCCGCCCTTCACAGCGAACCGCGAGGGCTCGATGCCACCGCACCAGCTTCAAGGTGCATGTGCGCGCTCGCCATTGGGAGAGCGCGTGAGCGAGTCGGGGCCGGCGCAGCGGGTGCTGAAGCAGTCGACAAAAGGAGCGTGGGCGGCGAGGCGAGGTGAAGGCGCCGTCGTGGGCGGCGGCGGCAGCGCGCGCGCGCCATGCGCCGAAAGCGAGCGCCACCTTGGCGGCCATCGCAACGTGCCGAGGTGCCCATTGCAGCGCGTGCGGGTCGCGAAGCACGCGCAGAGGCGTGAAGCGTGCGACGGCTGCGAGGCGATCGGCATGGATGGCATCCTCGTGCCAGCGCCTTGCCACCCTCTGCCAGCGCCACCAGCGCGTCGCGAGGACGTACCGCCGACTCCCGGCAAGGTGGCATTCGAGGCGCAGCGCGAGGACATATGCTGCCACCGCTCCCTCGTGCAGCCGAGTCCACGCGGGCCACAGCCGCAGGCGCCGCGAGGCCGCTGCCAGGGCCGCCGCTCGCGCGACCGCCGAGGGGCGGCCTACTGCGGCAAGAGACGAGCCGAGGCGTGCGTCAGCAGGGGCGCCGCCGCCGCCGCCGCCGCCGCCACGACGACATAGGCAGGAGCGCCATCGTGAGCGCCAGCGTGAGAGCGCCGCACGCGCCGCCAGCCGCCCTCTCTGTGCGAGCGCCACGCCCGCCATGCGCTTCTGCGACGCACTCTCAGCCGCCCACTTGCCCAGCCGAGCCGCGAGCTGACGAGACCTTCGCGCGCTGCAGTGGAGCGATGCATGCGCTGAAAGCAGGCGACGCTCGCGACGGCGCGTGCCTCCCGCATCGAGCACCGCCCATCCGCGCCCGACGCGCCGCCTCTGCGCATGCACCTGCCCCAGCTGCAGTTGCAATCCCTCCGCCTGCGACTCCGCCGCCGCGCGCTCGAGAGCAACCATCACCGCCCGGCCTTCCAGTAGCCAGCGCCGCTCGGCAAGGATGGCGGCGGCGGCGCGCATATAGGAGCGCGTCCAGCAGGCGCTCGTGAGCGCAATCAGCGCGGCGCGCACGCGGAACCGATTCGCCAGCGCCCACTGCCACTGCTTGGACGCCCCCCAGCTGGCCGCCGCCCGCCAGCGCGCCAGCGCCTCGGCCAGGGCGGGCAGCATCGCCAGTGGAGGCGGCGGTGGCATCGGCGCCGAGGGCAGTACGAGTGGCTGAGCCAGCCAGCGGCGCTGGCGCCTCCTCTGACGGCGGGCGGCCGCTTGAGCCGCGCAGCCGAGCCGCAGGCGGGCAAAGGAGGAGCGCAGGTGCGCGAGGCTCGCCTCACGCCGGGCGTCGGCGGCGAGAGTTCGGCGATGGGTGGCGTCACGAAGCCGACGCAAGCTAGTTAATACCGTGGCACGGCATGCGTCGCGCGTCGCACGACGCGCGTCGCGAGCCACCCGCTTCCACACACGCAGCGCTGCCTCGGCACCGCCGTGCCTCCAGTGGGCGAGGATGCGCCGCAGCCTGCGCTCGAGCGCGGGACGGCTCGTCTCGAGGCCCGTGCGCTGGCGGAGGAGCAAGGACTTTGTGAGCGAGATCGACCAACTCACCGCGTCGAGCGAGCGATTCACCTCGAGCGAGGTGGGCGCCTCCGAGCGCCTCTGAAGAGTGAGCATGCGATGCGCCCCGCTATTCGCGCCTTTGTCAAGTCACGTCAGTAGTCTTGGCGGCGGGGGACGAACTCGAAGTTGATGAGGCGACGCCACCGAATCCTAGTCTTGTTTGAACTACATGTAACACACGGTGTGAAATGAATTGACTCAGTGTGTGATTTCTAACACTTCACATGCAAGCCCGGCCGCGAGCCTCAACCGGGTTCTCCACTTTGCACCCGTCGTGCTCTCGTGAGCTGCAGCCCAGTGCAGCCCAGTGCACAGCCCAGGGCGATGCATCGTTCGATGCGTGCTCTACTACTGGCCTTTGCCGCAATCAATGATTGCACGGCAATACGGCTGCATAACGTGCCTCTCGATGGAAACTGCCTCTTCTCCGCCGTGGCACTCTCGGCAGCACTCGTTGACTACCAGCCGGCCCAAGCACGGGCGAGGGCTGTTCGCACGGCGGCGGCACGGCTGCGGGCCGAGGCGCTGGATCTCTTGTGTCCTAGAGGAGAGCCAGATCCAGATTTGATGTTCGGGGAGCTTCCGGCTGAGCTCGTTATTGAGCCCATCGGCCATGAGAGCACCGCTGAATACTGCCAGAGGATGCGACGAGATGGCGAGTGGGGCTCGGTGGCCGAGGTGCTCGCATTGACACGGGTCTTGAATCGACCGATACACGTCTTTAAGTCGTTTGGACCGATGGGCGAGGCGGAAATCTACGGTGAGCACGAGCGCCTGCGACCGCTCAGCATCTTCTACGACAGTGGTGCCAACCACTATCAAGCAGTGACAGTCGACGACCTCGACAAGTCAAAGGTGGAGTTATAGGACTCAGGGCGACACAATTCATGATCTTCGTTTCGAGGGTGACTGTGACGGGCGCCGATGATGGTTCGTCGGAATCCGGAACTAACGCATGTTATACGTTCGGTTCACACAGTAGTACACACACACAAACCGGTGCCACACACACCCGCGACACGCTTGACGGCCGACGGGGATGCGGGCCGCCGGCGACGCGAGAGCGCGCACCGATCGGCCATCGGGCCACGCGCATTTGAAGTTCGACGTCCTGGGGCTGGGGGGGGGCTCTCATGCGTGTTGCCACGAATCAAACCCGGTGAGCGGGCGGGCGGCTTGCAAAGTGGATCCCATCGCCGATGGGTCGACGCGGCACGGGGAGCAGCTGGCTCAACAACGTGGATCGCCCCACGCCAAAGACCTCCCTCATGTTTTGGATCCAGCCCAGATCGAAGTCCGTCTCAGGCGGCGTCCGACAACTCTCGATGTGCGTGAGGCCACGACACAGGTTGCCCCAGTGTGCGACGAGAAGTGCCGTCGTAAGCGCCAGGGTGAGCGCGCTCGTCACGAAGAGGAAATTGATCTCGGAGGTGCCGTTCGGCAGGGCGACGAGAACAGGGTAGAGGTAGGTAAAGATAGGACTCGCCTGGTTCCACGGCGCGGAGGCCATCGGCGCCAGGCCGTGCGGCATGGGGCCGCCGTTGATGGCAACGGCGGCGGCCGTTAGCGAACGGGTCGCATTATTGGCGCTGGCACTGGCAGCGGCAGCGGCGGTGGCGGCGGCGGCGGTGGAGATCCTGGCGGCCCTCTCAGCCATCGTCGCACGCACGTTGGCGATGAGCACCCAGCCGGCGCCGAGGGCGACGTAGAGCGTCGCGGCAAAGAGGTAGACGAGCAGTCGGAGGAAGTAGTGATGGTTCGCGTGCCCGACGCAAGTGTTGAGGAATGCGCAATGATGGTCCATCCGTTTGACGACTCGCTGGCAGGTTCTGCAGTAGTGAGCGCGTGGAGGCATCGAGAGTCCGGTCACCGCGCACTGCCGCCAGCCGCGCAGCGGGAGGCTGCCCCGCTCAGCGACAAGCGCCGCCAGTCCGCCGGAGATGACCGAAGGCCCAAGCTCGAGCCGGCTACCATATTTGGAAGGCGACTCAGGGCCTGTAACTCCTCCGCCGCCGCCGCCTTCACGGCCGCCGCCTTCACCGCCACCGCCGCCGCCGCCGCCGCCACCACCTTGCATGCGCAGCGGGCAGCACTCGCTCAGCACAAAGTTGGCAGGGCTACTCCCCGCCAGCACCGCCGCGCAATAGTTAAAGACGACCCCCGAGGACAGGATGATCGTCAGGCCCACATGGAACGCAGTCGTCCAAGGGCCAGCTGCATCGATGAGCCGTGGCAACAGATGGCCCACGCCCACGACGATGATGGCGCCGATGAGCGCGGCCGCAACCGTAGCGGTCTTGCGGCCGTGATTCTTGGAGAGCCGTCGGCACGCTCCGCGGAACACGCAGCCGGAGAAGGCGCGGTCAGGGATCGGCTCCTTGCCATTGAGAGCCCCGCAAGCGCCACACGAGAAAAAGGCGGCGCCCGGATCGCGCAATGAAGTGCCGCACGCCCAACAGCGCGTCAGCCCCTCGTGGTACTGCGAACGGCCGCATGCCTGCCCGGGCGTCGATCGCTGCTGTACGGACGCCGCACTGGTTCGCTGGCGTGGGGAGCACGGCGTGAACACGTCGGGGATATCGCCGCCGTCGTACTTGCGGCGCAGCTCGGTCTGCGTCAAGGCGCTATCGTTCGTCTGCGAAAGCAGCTGCGCCATCTTCTCCTTCATGCGGTCATCGAGGCCCATTGTGATTCGGCGACGACGCGGAGTTGCAGCGTGGGCGAGATTTCGAAAAAGCCGTGAGAAAACTGAGAAAACTGCACAAGTCCGCGCGAAATACATGCACTTCGCCGCATCCTTAAGATTGACCTCTGAGCCAATTAGTCGGACTTTTTTTGCAAGGTTTCGTCACAAAGTTAGGTTTCTAAAACGGCGCAGCAAACCGTGCCATGTCCGCGGCGGCGCTTGGCGAAAGCGCCCCTGGCGAAGGCACGCCGGTGCTCGAGCCTTCTGCCGAGCCGGCTTTAGCGGTGCGCATCGGCGACGGTGACCAAGCCATCCTGCAAGCGGAAACCATCTTGGTCGGCCGCAATGACTTCAAGGACTTCAACAGACGCTGCAGCAGGGAGCAACTTGAAATTACTGGGCTGCTGGATCCACCTGGACAAGTGAAGACTGTCGGCAAGAAAACGTCGTGGATCACAGGGCCCGGATGCTCCGAGGATGAGGCAAAGCCACTGCCCCCGGGTGCCACGAGTACGATCTGTATCGGTACCAGGTTGTGGTGCATCAAGGACAAGGCGACGGGCCGGCTGTGCATGCCAGTGAGCATCGTGGGCGCCCCTGTGCCCGTGCCTATGACGATCGATACTGCTCCTCTCAATGCGACGATGGGCTGTAACACTCGGGCCACAATGGCAGCATCATCGCCATTTCCGATTGCAACAGTCTCGCCGTTTCCGATGGCAGCTACCTCGCCGTTTTCGATGGCAAGCGAGCACGCGCGGCTCTTCTCACGCCCCTGCCGTCCAACGTGGATCACACCCGTGGCATGCGGCCTGGGTAACCCTCAGCTCGAGCAGCTCAAGCAAGCATCATCTACCCTGGCTCCTCAGCTCGAGCAGCTCGAGCAGCTCAAGCAAGCATCATCTACCCTGGCTCCTCAGCTCGAGCAGCTCAAGCAAGCATCATCTACCCTTGCCCCTCAGCTCGAGCAGCTCAAGCAAGCATCATCTACCCTTGACCCTCAGCTCGAGCAGCTCGAGCAAGCATCATCTACCCTTGCTCCTCAGCTCGAGCAGCTCAAGCAAGCATCATCTACCCTTGCTCCTCAGCTCGAGCAGCTCGAGCAAGCATCATCTACCCTTGCTCCTCCCTTCCAGAGGGCCAACGGAGAGGAGGAAAACGAGGAGTTGGACGACATCGAGGACGAGGATGAGTTGGATGAGGAGGAGGACGAGGGGGTAGAGGTGAAGATCGAGGATGGCGAGGAGGACGAGATGGAGGTGGAGGAGGTCGATGAGGACGAAGACGACGATTCTCCGGCTGATTCTTCGGCCGATCCGATCGGATCTGACGCGGCGCATGGACGGCGGGCGATCATCACACAGCCTGCCAAGAGGCAAAAAGTGGAAGAGGCGGCGCAAGCACCGATGCAAGCGACGGAGACAGGCGGGGCGCCATTCATCACCTTGGCTGGAGGGTACATGCTCATTCTGAGCTCGCAGAGCAATACGGGCTACAAGGGCGTCTGCTATTCCCCCAAGAGTTGTCGCAGCAGGCCATTCCAGATGCGCTATTACAAGAATGGCAAGTCTTATTTCGAATTTCACAAGACGGCCGTCGAAGCCGCGATCGCCTACGCTCGCCATGTGAGAGGCGAAGGTGCGCAGCACGAGCAGGACGGGGAGGACGAGGAGGACGAGGAGGACGAGGAGGCGGAGGGGGCGGAGGGGGCGGAGGAGGCGGCTGGGGGAGATGAGGAAGGGCCATTCATCACTGAGGCGGGAGGGTACAAGCTCATTCTGAGCTCGCAAAGCAATACGGGCTACAAAGGCGTCTGCTATACCCCAAAGCGCCGCACCAAGCCATTCCAGATGGGCTATTACAAGAAAGGCAAGTCTTATTTCGGACGCTACCAGACGGCTGTTGAAGCCGCCATTGCCTACGCCCGCCATGTGGGAGATGGAGGTGCGCAGGAGGAGGAGGAGGCGGAGGAGGAGGAGGAGGCGGAGGAGGCGGAGGAGGAGGTGATGGTGGGCGAAGGAGATGAGGACGGGCCGTTTATCACTGAGGAGGGAGGGTACAAGCTCATTCTGAGCTCGCAGAGCAATACGGGCTACAAGGGCGTCTGCTATTCCCCCAAGATTTGTCGCAGCAGGCCTTTCAGGTTGACCTATTTCAAGAATGGCAAGTCTTATATGGAACTCCACATGACGGCCGTCGAAGCCGCCATCGCCTACGCTCGCCATGTGGAAGCCAAAAGCGCGCAGCGCGAGCAGGACGAGGGCGAAGAGGAGGAGGAGGCGGACAACAACGAGTTGGAGGGAGATGAGGAAGGGCCGTTTATCACCGAGGCGGGAGGATACACGCTCATTCTGAGCTCGCGGAGCAATACGGGCTATATGGGAGTGTGCTATCGACCGAAGCGCCGCACCAAGCCCTTCCAGATGCGAATTTCTAAGAATGGCCAGTCTTATTTCGAATACTACAAGACGGCCGTCGAAGCCGCCATCGCCTACGCTCGCCATGTGGGAGATGGAGGTGCGCAGGAGGAGGAGGAGGCGGAGGAGGCGGAGGAGGCGGAGGAGGCGGAGGAGGCGGAGGAGGAGGTGATGGTGGGCGAAGGAGATGAGGACGGGCCGTTTATCACTGAGGCGGGAGGGTACAAGCTTATTCTGAGCTCGCAGAGCAATACGGGCTACAAGGGCGTCAGCTTTGTCCGTAAGGCGAATGCCAGCAAGCCATTCCAGATGAACCATACCAAGAATGGCAAGTCTTATTTCGAATTCCACAAGACGGCCGTCGAAGCCGCGATCGCCTACGCTCGTCATGTGAGAGGCGAAGGTGAGCAGTGCGAGCAGGAGGAGGAGGAGGAGGAAGAGGAGGCGGAGGAGGAGGAGGAGGCGGTGGAGGGGGAGGAAGGGGGAGATGAGGAAGGGCCATTCATCACTGAGGCTGGAGGGTACAAGCTCATTCTGAGCTCGCGGAGCAATACGGACTACAGGAACGTCTGCTATAACCCCAAGGGGGGCCGCACCAAGCCCTTCCAGATGAGCTATTTCAAGAATGGCAAGTCTTATTTTAGTTTCTACCAGACGGCCGTCGAAGCCGCCATCGCCTACGCTCGTCATGTGGGAGATGAACGTGCGCATCGTGAGCAGGAGGAGGACGACGAGGTGGAGGTGGAGGAGGAGGAGGAGGCGGTGGAGGGGGAGGAGGGGGTGGGAGATGAGGACGGGCCACTTATCACCGAGGCCGGAGGGTATAGGCTCATTCTGAGCTCGCGGAGCAATACGGGCTACAAGGGCGTCTCCTATTCCCCAAAGAGTTGTCGCAGCAGGCCATTCCGGATGACCTATTTCACGAATGGCAAGTCTCGTATTCGCGAACTCTACCAGACGGCCGTCGAAGCCGCCATCGCCTATGCTCGCCATGTGGGAGGCAAAGGTGCGGATTGCGAGCAGCAGGAGGAGGCGGCGGAGGACGACGACGAGGAGGACGACAACGAGGCGGAGGAGGAGGAGGACGACGAGGTGGAGGAGGCGGAGGTGGAGGAGGTTGAGGAGGAGGCCAAGGGAGATGAGGACGGGCCGTTTATCACCGAGGCTGGAGGGTACAAGCTCATTCTGAGCTCGCAGAGCAATACGGGCTACAAGGGCGTCTCCTATTCCCCCAAGAGTTGTCGCAGCAGGCCATTCCATATGCGCTATTACAAGAATGGCAAACGTTCCTCCGAATACCACAAGACGGCTGTCGAAGCCGCCATCGCCTACGCTCGCCGTGTGGGAGATGGAGGTGCGCAGGAGGAGGAGGAGGCGGAGGAGGCGGAGGAGGCGGAGGAGGCGGAGGAGGCGGAGGAGGAGGTGATGGTGGGCGAAGGAGATGAGGACGGGCCGTTTATCCCAGTGGCGGGAGGGTACAAGCTCACTCTGAGCTCGCGGAGCAATACGGGCTACAAGGGCGTCAGCTATACCCCAAAGTGTTCCGTAGCCGGCTACAAGGGAGTCCGCACCAAGCCATTCCAGATGTTTTACTTCAAGAATGGCAAGCAACGTTCCGAATACCACAAGACGGCCGTCGAAGCCGCCATCGCCTACGCTCGCCAGACGGGAGCCATTCGGGCCAGGGAAGTGCCCCCCGCAGCAGTACATCCTCCAGCGGCACCGACGCCATCTGGGCCATCGGGGGCAGCACCGCCTGAGAGAGCACCTTCCACAGCGTCCATGATCCGCACCCCGCCACCACCGCCTCTGCCGCCGCCACCACCTCCGCCGCCGCCGCCGCCGCCTCCGCCGCCTCGGCCAGCATCAGCCGCAGCGTTGCTGGAGGAGGGGATGGAGGGCGTGCGTGCCTTTTTGGGCGGGGTCAGGCTGGGCGAGTACGCGGAGGCGTTTGAGGAGCAGGGGTACGACGACCTGCCCTGGCTGAGCAGGCTGGGGGACGATCTCCTCAGGGAGATCTGCGACTCGTTGGGCATGAAGCCGGGCCATGCGATGAAGTTTGTGATGAAATTGCGCGAGCCCCCGTTGTAATAACGTAGTGAAGCGTTTGAGGCGCGTAAAAGGTTGGCGGCGTACCCGATCCCGAACATGGGTTGTATTCTATACTATGAACTATCGTAGTATATACAATTTGGTAGTACCATCCTATATACCCTCGCTGGGGAGCTGTAGCAGCTCGTACTGGGGCCGTGGGGCCGTATTGTAGTATATCTTCTGTGTGTCGCGGTGCGTGATCCCTTTTTATATTTTTTTAGATCTCAGCTGTGTGCGCTAGTTAGAAGTTTTTCGGTTTCATCTCGAGCAACTACTCTTTTCCGCGACGCGAACTACAACTCTCTCGCTTCGACCATCATCGATCCCTCGGATCGCGTCGCGACGCAACATGGTCTATGTCCCGCTCGGGTCCGCGACGGGTAGCATGTACCATGGAGTGGCCATGGGCGACCACGAGGCATTGTCATACGCGACGTATGACAGGCCCACGTATGACCGGCTCGTGGCACCCGTGCAACGTTTGCCACGCATTTCATCATGGATTGGTAACGACTCCTCAAACTACCCATGGATTGGCACTGAGGAATTTGAGTGGCGATCGCGCAAATTTGAGGTGCAGTCGAAACGACTCCCGCCTTCGCCAGAGAAGGCGGTCACAGCGACACGGACCCTTCCCGCCTCGTTGTCGCTGCCAAAGCTGGAGCCTGCTCGAGGCCGACCGGCCCGCGCCATGGTTGAGAGGGCGATCACCGGCAAGCTCGTGCCTTTGGAAACCCCTCCCGCGGGGCAGCCTGCAGTCCCCGAGCCGCTCGTCGCTCATGGGTCGCATGCCTATACATCCTTGGCTGAGTATGATCGGGCTGCCAGCATGGGCATAGATGCCGTCACCATGTACGTGTACCGGAAGCAGCGGGGCAAGTCGGCTCTTGCTCCGCACAATCTGCACCACCACGCGAATGAATTTGCGCCGCGGCGCACGCGCATGAAGCCCGCCGATGCCGAATGAACGGAACGGAACGGTGGTTCTGGTTGTGTTGTCTTTGTACAATAGAACATGTATACTTAATCTTACCCGAGGACCTAAAAAAACGACGAGCAGGAAACCCCAAGGCGGCGTGGGAGGGCGGGTCGAAATGCGGGTCGTCTGTACCACGTTTTCCTTAAAGAGCAGGTGTGAACGAACACTAAAAGGTCTGTTTCGGTGCACGCACGTCTCCTTCGCGTCCTCGCCTCGCAGGACAGGAACACCGATGAGCAGCCGCTACAGGCTATTCTACGACACCGTCGTGCGGCAGGACCTGCTGTCCAAGATGGCGTACAAGAATGTGCACGAGATCCCAAAGGTGACGCAGATCGCGATCAGCGGAGCGACGCGTGCGCAGCTTGGCAAAGGGCTCGACAACCCCGTTGCTTCCGCCTTCTTCCTTGAGCTCATCACCGGCCAGCAGGCCAAGTTTACGCGTATCAAGCGAGGCAACGCGCGCTACAAGGCGCGCGAGGGGTTCCTCGAGGGCTCCAAGGTAACGCTCCACGGCAGCCAGATGTACGACTTCATGGACCGGCTGATCACGATCGTGCTGCCGCGGACCACCGACTTTGGCGGGCTGAAGACCTCGTCCTTTGACGGCAAGGGAAACTACGCTCTGGGGATCAAAGACGTCAACACTTTCCTCGAGGTCGAGGCGCAGCACGGCAACATGCTCAACTTCCAGCTCAACTCGGCGCGCGGCATCGGCATCTACGTCTCCACGTCATGCGCAACGGACGAGGAGGCGAAGGTGCTGCTCTCCGCGCTGCGCTTCCCCTTCGAGCCGCCAAAGGCGCGAAAACCGGCCGCCGTCGCCGTCGTCCCCGCAGGCGGCACACCCGAGGCGACCAGCTGACACGCGCGGAACACAGACGGACTGCCTAAAGGTTTCAGTACAGTACCGAGTACGCGCGATTTATACATCTCGAGTCACGTGTTACGTTGCCCTGTGTAGCGCCATATCGGTGCCTACCCGTCTCCTGAGAGACAGTTGCATGCAAGCC
>ENA-UOUZ01001362-UOUZ01001362.1-mixed-culture-metagenome-genome-assembly--contig:-NODE-1362-length-16109-cov-111.751215_pt1 | contig 16109 bp, 13 predicted proteins | sample MGYA00238154_ERZ761575 | MGnify/ENA primary metagenome ERZ761575 (study PRJEB28896, sample SAMN07631632) | mixed culture metagenome | isolation source: Freshwater growth medium | place: USA...
GTTGGGAGGGGGGGGAGGGGAGGATGAGTGAAGGGGGGGGAGGGGGGAGTGGTCATCAACGAGATGGCCATCTCGAGACTGACCTCCCGAAGGCATAGATCGAGGAGGAGGGCGAGAGGGCCGCCTGGACGGCGGTCCGCATCGAGTCCGCCTCGGTCCCAAATCGCCGAGCGTACCTAATTAGGGAGGGGAACGGGCGCCGTGGTGATCACTTGCATGCATCGGTCCGCATCGAGTCCGCCTCGGTCCCAAAAGTGCCGTGCGTACCAGCCAGCATCCGTCGCCACCAGACCATAGCCCGCGCTCGAAGGTGGAGGCGACGTGCTGTGGCAGGTGGAGGCGACGGTGGTGATGCACTCAGTGACAGTCCACGGAGCCATCAGGAGTCCATCAGGAGTCCATCAGAGGCCATCAGGAGTCCATCAGAGGCCATCAGAGGCCATCAGAGGCCATCAGAGGCGCTCACCTGTGGCAGGTGGAGGCGACGGCGATCGCCGTGGGTGAGCAACGACTCAATTGTTGATAGCCACGCTCGCCCACCCCCATAGGGACGCCAGCCGCGCCGCCCATGAGCATGGCGCCCGTCAGCTGCTGCTGACTCAGCGCGCCACCATAGAGGCCCTCGCGGCTGCCCGCATGCAACGGAGCGCATGCATGCAGGCTCATCTCCCCATGCATGCGGCTGCATGGCCTCGAACGGTCCCTCGATGCATGCACGCTCCCCGGGCGCGAATTGTTGGGCGTCGCCGGGAGCGACGAGTCGACGCCCTGCGGGAACGCGGACCATGGCGGCGCGCCCGCATTCCAGCTCAGCACGGCGCTCGGAGCCACGCAGACAGACGCCGTGCTGAGCGCCGCCGTGCTGAGCGCCGCCGTGCTGCAGCACGGCGCTAGCAAGGCGGCGCCGTTGACCGCAGAGCGGGCGGCGACAAAGGTGGCGCCGCCGAGAGCAGGACCATCCGCGCCGCCGCCAGCACTGGCGCTGCCAGCCGCGTGCGTCCCAATGGAGCCTGGCGCGGCCGCGGTGCGCATGCTGCCGCTGCGCGGACGAGCCGCGTCGCTCGAGGGCGTGGCACCGTCGAGCCCTCCTGCGCCAGCGTATCCCACCTGCGTCAGCGTGACGGACTGCGGCGGTCGGTCGATGAAGCCACGCGTGTGCCCGGGCGTGCTCGGGCGGCTGTGCGGCGGCGCGCTTGGCGGCGTCATCGTCGGCCTGCCCTCGCCAGACGCCGGCCTCGAAGCCGCCGCCGTCCGGTCGGTCAGCGGGCCCATGAGGCCAACCTTTTCGCGCGAGCTGGGCCGGAGGAGCTGCGCGTCGCCGTACTGCGTGAGCGATGCGCTGTGCGCCTCGTACGACAGCCCTTCGCTCCACCCGGGAGAAAGGCCGCTCTCCTTGCGTGGCAGTAGCGTGCCGCGCTCCGCCTCGGGCGGCAACATCCAGCGCGGCTTGGCCGGCCACGGCTTGGGCGGCCTGCCCGTCCGCCAACCGCCGCCGCTCGGATCGGCGCCCGGCTTGTGCGCCGGCCTCACGATGAGTGCGCCCACGAGCTCCGGCTGCGAGAGGAGCACCATCGGGCACGGCGAAACACAGGAGTGCGCCACCCTGGCGAAACCGACGTCTCATTCACGATGAGACAAGTCAAGTCAACGTGACCGATCCAGGGATCTATACACAGGCTCACTAACCAACGGTCTGCACTCGCGAGTGAGACTCTCGAGGGAGAGTGCTTCATGTACCTATCTTATGTACATGTACGAGTATGAACAAATTGTTGTGTGTCTCTTAACCGCGCGGATCAGTCGCAGAGACGTGTTTTTGTTCGCGCGATAAGAGGTTGCGATTCACACGCCAAAGTTTTTGTTCACAGCCGCTTCGCAAATGAATTTCTAGCTGATCTCGCCAGGCAAGGTGCGCAATGCTCACCGCGATCACCACGGCGAACGTCGCGCCTCCAGAGTGCCAGGCTGCTCGAAGCGGCAGCTTTCGAGCTCGCCTGTCAGGCCCGGTGCTCAGGCAGCCTGCCGCGTGCTGCGGAAGGGAGTGCTGCGTCCGATGCACTTGGCGTTGCCGGCGCTGACGCCAGTCCCCTGCCTTTCCGTGCTCTCAGACCGGTGCAATGTTCAAGCTCGTCGTCGCCGTGGGCATTGGCCTCGCTTCGGCCTTCAATGCGCCCGCCTCCATGCAGCAGCTGACGCGCGCGTCGGTCTCGACGTCATCCAACGTTGAGATGTTCTTCAAGGCCGGCGGCGCGCCCAAGAAGGGCGCGCTGCAGGGCTTCAAGGGCGTGCGCCCCCTCTCGCCCAAATCCAACTGTGCGCGCCACGCCCGCTCCCGGGGACACGTGGGCGGCGGCGCGCGAGCAGCGTCGCGGCGGCCCGAGCGGGCCGTGCGCACCAAGCCCACTCCTCAAGTGGCGCTCCCCGCTGACCCGTGCCCATCTGTGTTGCCTGTCCGGCGCAGACCCGTCGACAAGCAACATTCAAAAGCAGGCCAACGGCTTCGGCTCGTTCGTGCAGAAGTTCCAGAAAGCTTCGGGCAAGTCCAAGTACGGCGTGCCTATCTTCCTGCCCAACGGCAACGTCAACCCCGCGTACCTCGCGGCAGAGCGCGCGGAGGCCCGTGCGCAGTCGACGAAAAACACAAAGGCGGCGGAGGCCAAGCGCAAGAGCCTGATCAGCAAGAAGTCGTTCGAGCTGGCGGACTACGTGCGCAAGAAGGTCGGCGAGGTGGGCTCGGGCAAGGACTACTACCAGAGCGGCCGCTAAATCGCTCGACACGGCGCCTTGCTCAGGCGGGGCGGCGAGGATTGCTCGCGCTGGTCGCTAACGCTCACGCCCCTGCAGTGGCGGGTCGCAAATGGTGACCGTCAGAGCCCTCCCCTCTTCCCTCGTCCAAGACTCATGAACGAGAGGAGAGGAGACGCCTCGTGCTCGGGAACTTGCTCGCGCCTTTCCTTCCAAACCGACACATGTACGCGCGGCGGCGACGGCGGCACTTTGGTGCGGTGGAGGAGACGGTCTCGCGTAGTGAACATCTCGTGACTCTGTAGCAGAAAGGGTTGACTTTGGACTGACACAAACCCCCTGAGGCGCACACGCGAGACGCGACACACGGGTCACCGCGCTGATCGGCCGTGGAGGGCCCCGGCACCGGCTGGGGCTCGGACGTCCGGCGCGCGCTGGCGCACGGCACCGGCCGTCGAGACACGTCTCACCTGACAGACGGTACCTGTGTGACTGCCAAGGGAAGGACGGTACCCGCCCGAACGAGATGGGCATGCACGGCATCGGCGACGCCGGTTCGGTTCGCACGCGCGACCCGACCTCACAGCCGAATTCCACCGCGAGACACCGCCGCGTCCGCCGGTGATGAACGACCCGGAACACGGGAACAGTTACAGTATTGCCGGTGACTCTGTAGTACCAAGTACAGAGCTCGGCTAGTTTATTCCACCTCTCCTCTCGACTGTTGCCGCGGTTGCCTATGTTCTCCGCGGGCAGGCTGCAAACTCTCGTGTCTCGATGCGCGCGGCCCTCCCGGTATCGCGCCCGGTTTGATTTCACGGTTGTGTGCGCGCACCGGTGGCCGCGAGCGTGCGCCAGCCGCGCTCCAACTCTCCTCGCCCGCATGGTCGCGCGCCTTCGCCTGCGCATCGCATCCCCCATCTCGCACTCTCAGGCCGCCATATCGCCCATGGGCATCGTCAAGCCCACGCTCGTGATGCCGTCGCGTGATGACCCCGTAGCCATGGTGCGGAGCGGGAAGGAGGCGGTGTAGAGCGTGAGGCGATCGTCGCTCTGCAGGTTGAACTGCACGTCGGCAGTATCGATATTCACGTACCTGCGGACGGCGGCGCGGAGCGTGAGAGGAGTGCAAGGCGGCGGCGGGCAGGTGGCAGGTTGGTGAGGTGGCTGCCAGATTACTTGGCGACGACCTGCTGGATCTCATCCCGGATCTTGCGGAGCGTGATCTCATCGAGGCCGGTGCGGTCATGCGCGAGCACCACCTTGAGCCGGCTCGCCGCCGTCCCGCCGGCGGCGCCCTCGGTTCCGCGCCTGCTCTTGCTCGTGGCAATTTGACGGTCGTACAGCACGCCGGTGAGGAAGTCCATCAGACCCATGTTCACGACGGGCGTGCGCACGAAGGCAGCGGGGAAAGCGGCGGCGTGGCTCGGCCGCGCGGGCGCATGGGCGCCGAGCACGAGCGCGGAGGCGGCCGAGACGTGGAGCAGCAGAGCAAGAGCAGCCGCCATTGGAATCGGCGGACGGCACGCGCGTGTGCGAAATCAAGTCGACGAAACTCCCGTCCCACGAACTAAACGAAGCGAAAAGACTCTTAGAAACCCCTTCACGGGAAACTACTGTTCATGTTGTTACAAGATGGCAGGCAATTGACTTGACAAACTTTTGTCAATGGCTTGCACCACAATGCCGATCTCTCCCGAGTCACGCAAGCCGCTGCACACGCAAGTGCAGAACCTGCGCGAGGAGCGGATCAACCTGCTGGAGACGGTGCGCGCGCTCCGCGAGGACAAGGACAATCTGCGTGTCCAGCTCGCCGCCGCCTCGCGCCGCATCTCCGAGCTCGACGCCAAGGTGGATGACGGCGACATGAAGCGCGCGAGCCTGCAAGACGAGTGCAACGCGATCCGGCAGACGTCGCAGATGCACGAGACCATCGCCAGCCAACTGCGCGGCGAGGCCACGGCCTGGCAGGCACGCCTCACGCACACTGAGTCCGAGCACTCACGGCGGACGCTGGCCCACGAGCGCGACTTCAAGCAGGCGGAGGACAAGTGGGCGCAGGAGCGGTACCAGATGATGAGCGAGCTGCTCGCGGCGCAGGCGGAGAAGCGTTCCGCCGAGGAGAACTGGCGCATGCTCGCCGCCGAGTCCTCCCGCAGCAAGCAACTGCTTGAGGCGCAGCGCGACGACGCGATGCACCGGTGCGCCCGTGCGGAGCAGTCGCTGGCGCTGGCGATGCAGGAGAAGGCGGTCCTGGCGGAGCAGCTGTCGCACACGGCGAACCGGGCCAGCGAGGAGCGCTTCGTCCTCGAGCATCAGCGCGGCGAGGCTGAGAAGCGCGCTGCCGAAGCCATTCGACGCGCCGAGGAAGTTCGGAGATCCGAGGAGATTCGGAGGGCAGAGGAGGTGACGCGAGCTCGTGAGAATGAGGTGGCGCAGGCGCGCCAGCGGCTCGAGTATGAGCGCACGAAGGCGAACGAGGCGCTCGCGCAGGTCACTCATGAGAAACGACAGGCGGAGGCACGTCTCTCTGTGGAACGGGTGGCGGCAGAGGCGGCGCAATCCCTCGCGCGTCGTGAAGCGGCTCTGCGATCGCAAATGGAGTCGGCCGAGTGGGCGCTGGGCAACCGCATCGCCGCTGCGCACGCCGCGGCCGCTGCCAGCCGCGGCTCGTCGCCACCGCCCCGCTACTCGCCGCCGCTGTCCAACAGCCCAACCAACCTCTACTCAACAATGTCGTCCCCGTCGCCTTACGCACCCCCTGCATACGCACCCCCATCCCCGTACGTGCCCCCGCCGCCGTACGTGTCCCCGCCGCCGTATGTGCCGCCGCCGCCGCCGCCGCCGCCGCCGCCTTCGGGTTATGCTGTCGCGAGCCCCCACCTAGCGCGGGCGGAGTCCAGGCTGGCGGCGGCCGCGGCGTCGTTGAACTCGTCGCGGCAAGCCGCAGCCCAGTCCTCGGTTTCGTCAGGCTCGCCAACTCCCTTCTCGCCGCCGCCGCGCTTCACTCCGCCGCCGCCGCGTTTCACTCCGGAGGGCGCCGCCCCCTCATTTCCACAGCCGTCGACGCCGACGCCGCCCGGCAGCGCTGCTGCGGGCCTCTATGCGTCGCTCCGCGATCCGCTCACTGGCAGCGTGATCCGCGATCGCGTGCGCGTGCCGAGCACGTCGTATGGATACTGAACGACATAACGGAATGCCTACACCACAACGAACGATTGAGGAATGGGACTCATAGTACATGTACAACTGCAGTGGTTACGTGGCGGGAGCGCGCGGCACGGTCGGCCTGTCAGTTCGCCGCGCCGGAGCCTCAGCCTGCCCGGGTGGGACGGCTCCGTACGCCTTGTCAACAGTGTATAGTGTGACGTCGGTTAGTGTGTATATGCAATATTGGGTACCCTATTGCCACTTTTAATAGCCAAGCTCGCTTCCGTTCGTTCGCAACTGCGTTCCGTGGCACTTCATTTGTATGACGCCCATTATTTCGCCTACGTATCGCCGTATAGTTTGAGGACCGGAAACTTGAGAGCGGCGGGATCGCGCCGCCGATACATCGGACGTAGCCGGCGTGTGGAGCGCATAGTTTGCATAGAGTCGACTTCGCTCGACTCCGAGACGCCTCCGCTCATAGCCTAAGCTCCTGTGCTCTTCTGTCGCTCCTCGTCCCTCAAATCAAAAATCCGCACAAACGCGCGGCCGCGGGCCGGGGGCGGGGGGCGGGCCGCCCCCGGCACGCGCCGGACCGTACCCGGTACCCGGGCCGGCGGCGCGAGATCGGACGCTGCAGCGATTGCCTGAACAGTTTAACTTTACGGAATGTTATTAAGAACCGATGGCGCGCGGAGGTGGGGCGCTTAGTGGAGAGACGCTCGGCGCTCTGTGTGACCAGATTGTGTGGTGTGGCCGCGTGGCAGCATGGCACTCCAACTCGCAACTGCCAACTCCCATCTCCACTGCGCACCCAGGCTCTCGTTTGCTGAGGACAGATGCGAGAAGCAGCAGCGGAGGATATTCAACCTAAGCCGCCTCGTCGAGAAACCATCTCCACCCCCTCGCGCGTATTCGCTCGCGCCTGCTCGCCCCGTCGTCGTGATGGAGCTTTTCAGGCACCGCGCACTCGGGCCTGCGGCACCACGGCGGCTGCTCCTTGCCGGGCACCATCGCCGAGGCCGGCCAGTTCATGCAGCCGGCGTGCATGTGGTTGCTAGCAGGCACAGGCGCGCCTCGAAACGGCGGCTGCCGTTCGAGAAACCACAGGTGGAGCGACTCGCGAAGGTTGATGGAGTCGTTGACGCTGCCCGGCCGCAGCGTAGCGCCCGTGTTGAGGAGCCCCGAGGTTGTCGGGCAGTGGTCGTAGCAGCTGTGCGTAAAGGTGCCATAGCCAGGCCGCCGCAGCGCACGGCTCTCGCGGAGCGCCGCGTCGTTGGCCTCCTCGTACGAGCGGAGCGCCCGCCACTGCTCCGGCGAGCATCGACTGCTCGGCTTGAGCGGCGCCATCCAGCCGAGACACCGGCGCCACTCTGGCGTGGAGCAGTTGAGCTCGAAGTAGCGCGAGCGCCCCGCGGCGAGGATGCAATTCGTCTGCCACAGGTCGAGCCGGGACTGGAAGATGAATGCTGGCACGTCAGCAGGCAATGCCTCGACCAGCCCGAGCCCGAGGAGGCAGCGCCACGCGTCGCTCGTAGCAGCGCAGCCCGCTGGGAGCGCAACGTTGCCGAGACGTGCGATTGCCCGCACCTGCTCTTCAAATGGCGTGAGGTTGTCGTGAGTTTGTTGCGGACGGCCCGCGCTGAGCGCAGCGAGGCTCGTCGGCGACGACGACTGTGGCGGCTGCACGCTTGGGAAGAAGACACCTGCCATACTTGCCACCTTGAAGCGCTCGAGGCGAGCACCCGCAGTGCGCAGTTGCAGCCGGATGCGCTCCGCGTTGAGGAGCGCGGCCATGCCGCCCGCGCTGCACCCGGCGACGAGCACGCTCTTCGCGTCGCCAAGCCCAAAGCGGGCGATAAGCGTGCCGATGACTGCCCGAAGGATGGCTTGTCCAGACGAATGGAGCGGCGGCGGCGGCGGCGCGGCCGACGACGCCGCTCCGACAACGGGAGCCGGGGCGGCGATGGTTGCATCTCCCGAGAACGCATGGCCGTCACAGCTCTTGAGGTAGACTCGATGGAAGCGGCAAAACTTGGTGCAGAAGCAGCACTTGTTGACGACGCCGCCGATGTGGATCTGCCCCTCCTTCTTGTCCCAATCCTTTGAGGAGCCGGCACGCGTCTCGGCGCGCACGGCACAGTCCTCTGGCGACCAGCACCATCCACCTCCCTCAAAGTGCAGCAACCAGCTCTGATTGTTGAGTATGCCCGCCGCATGCTCCAGCTTCGTTGGCTTGACCGTCGCGACGGCTGGCATGTAATAGAAGCCGTAGCGCGAGCCGTCGAGGCACGTGGCGCCAGCGTCAGCCAGCTCATGGTAGGTCCACGAGCCGGGCTGGCACGAGCCAAAGTTGCGTCCGCGGTCCGGGAGGAGGGAGCCGAGGCATGACTGTGACGAGTGCCGCTTGCAAGGCGAGCGCCGCTCGCGGTCTTGGTCGGTGGCGGTCCTGGTCGATGGCGCGCGCGCGTGCGTGCGTGCGTGCGCGCGCGCGCGGCGCTCGCCACTCGGTCGTCGGCTCGCGCACGCCCGCCGAAAGCCGTTACAGCCGATACCGTTTCCCGAGCCGCTGTGCGCTCGTACACCGATTGGAATCGAGACGTAATTTGTGATGCGCGGCACTCGAGCGCTGTACTTACATGATCTTGACTTGGATTCCCCCCCTTCGCAAGAAGTCCGACGTGATGACCAACGAAACCTTGATTTCTTCGGGACTCTTTGCTTCTGATCATCAAGAGAAAATGTGCCCGAAACTCAGATGCGAGGATCTTTCTGCGAAGCCTGTACGATGTTCTCGCAGGGACCCGCGTCATCAGCGGCACCGCCTGCGGCGCACCGGCCAACGAACGACGTTGCGGGCGCGTGGCTGCTGGTGACAACGCAGCCACCCCATCTGATCGTGGCTGTCTCGCCCGAGTGGCTCCAGTTGGCCGGATACGTCGAGACTGGAAGATGAATGCTGGCACGTCAGCAGGCAATGCCTCGACCAGCCCGAGCCCGAGGAGGCAGCGCCACGCGTCGCTCGTAGCAGCGCAGCCCGCTGGGAGCGCAACGTTGCCGAGACGTGCGATTGCCCGCACCTGCTCTTCAAATGGCGTGAGGTTGTCGTGAGTTTGTTGCGGACGGCCCGCGCTGAGCGCAGCGAGGCTCGTCGGCGACGACGACTGTGGCGGCTGCACGCTTGGGAAGAAGACACCTGCCATACTTGCCACCTTGAAGCGCTCGAGGCGAGCACCCGCAGTGCGCAGTTGCAGCCGGATGCGCTCCGCGTTGAGGAGCGCGGCCATGCCGCCCGCGCTGCACCCGGCGACGAGCACGCTCTTCGCGTCGCCAAGCCCAAAGCGGGCGATAAGCGTGCCGATGACTGCCCGAAGGATGGCTTGTCCAGACGAATGGAGCGGCGGCGGCGGCGGCGCGGCCGACGACGCCGCTCCGACAACGGGAGCCGGGGCGGCGATGGTTGCATCTCCCGAGAACGCATGGCCGTCACAGCTCTTGAGGTAGACTCGATGGAAGCGGCAAAACTTGGTGCAGAAGCAGCACTTGTTGACGACGCCGCCGATGTGGATCTGCCCCTCCTTCTTGTCCCAATCCTTTGAGGAGCCGGCACGCGTCTCGGCGCGCACGGCACAGTCCTCTGGCGACCAGCACCATCCACCTCCCTCAAAGTGCAGCAACCAGCTCTGATTGTTGAGTATGCCCGCCGCATGCTCCAGCTTCGTTGGCTTGACCGTCGCGACGGCTGGCATGTAATAGAAGCCGTAGCGCGAGCCGTCGAGGCACGTGGCGCCAGCGTCAGCCAGCTCATGGTAGGTCCACGAGCCGGGCTGGCACGAGCCAAAGTTGCGTCCGCGGTCCGGGAGGAGGGAGCCGAGGCATGACTGTGACGAGTGCCGCTTGCAAGGCGAGCGCCGCTCGCGGTCTTGGTCGGTGGCGGTCCTGGTCGATGGCGCGCGCGCGTGCGTGCGTGCGTGCGCGCGCGCGCGGCGCTCGCCACTCGGTCGTCGGCTCGCGCACGCCCGCCGAAAGCCGTTACAGCCGATACCGTTTCCCGAGCCGCTGTGCGCTCGTACACCGATTGGAATCGAGACGTAATTTGTGATGCGCGGCACTCGAGCGCTGTACTTACATGATCTTGACTTGGATTCCCCCCCTTCGCAAGAAGTCCGACGTGATGACCAACGAAACCTTGATTTCTTCGGGACTCTTTGCTTCTGATCATCAAGAGAAAATGTGCCCGAAACTCAGATGCGAGGATCTTTCTGCGAAGCCTGTACGATGTTCTCGCAGGGACCCGCGTCATCAGCGGCACCGCCTGCGGCGCACCGGCCAACGAACGACGTTGCGGGCGCGTGGCTGCTGGTGACAACGCAGCCACCCCATCTGATCGTGGCTGTCTCGCCCGAGTGGCTCCAGTTGGCCGGATACGTCGAGAGCGACGTCACCGGCCGTTCGGCCGCTCTGCTGCATGGCTCCGGCACCTGCCTGGTGACGACTGGCGCGCTCTGGACGGCCGTGCAGGTTCGACTTGCTGCCCGCACATCGAACTCGCGCCTGGCACACCAGCGGGCCCCGCAGGCCCTGTGCTTTCTCAAACCGAGCCCTGGCAGTCCGACCTCGTCGTCGATGCGCTCTCTCGAGCATGCCACTCTCTGACTGCCCTTCGCCTGGTCGCGACGCTGGGCTGACTGACTGAGCGTTGCCTGCGCGTTGCGTGTGCCCTGCGCAGAGCTGCACCGCCTGCACTGCCAGCCTGGTCGCGTACCGCAAGAACGGGACGCCAGCGCTCGTGACGATCGAAGCGCGGCCGATGGCAGACCGTTCGCTCTCGTGGCTTCGGTTCGTCTTCGGCGAGACGCCGACGGCGCCGCCCCCGCCGCCCGACCAGCAGGCCGCCGACGTCGCCGGCGCCAGCGGCGGCATGCGTCCCAGGCACGGCGGCGCGACTCTCTCAGCCCTTGCTGGCCGAGCCTCAGGCAGCGGCGCCAGCGTCGGCGCCGCGGCGCCGTATCGAGCAGGTGGTGAGGGGGCGGCCCCGGCGGCGGCGGCGCCCGCGGCCGTCGCCGCGGCTGCCGCGTCGCGCGCGTACGTTGCGACCGAGGCGTACGCTCCCTGGCGCATCCTCTCTTCGAATGCCGCCTTCTGCCGGCTGGTCGGCCACTCCGAGTCTTCTCTTCTCGGTGCGTCCTTTGACATGTTGGTGGGTCCTTTGACGGACCTGGCGACCCTGGCGAGCCTGCGGCAGGCGGGCGCGCTTCGGCACCAGATGGCCGTTCGGCTCGTAGCGTATGACGCACAGCGCATCCCCTTCGTGCTGACCCTTCACATGTCACCCATCCTGCAAGTGGCCACGATGAGTGGCGGCGCGGGAGGCGGCGCCGATGGGACGGGGGCGGCGTGGGGGGGCGTGGCGCCCTCTGCCGGAACGACGACGAGCACCGCCGCGACCATCACGCTGCTCTTCTGCGCCTCTCGCTCGGAGATCTCGCGCTCCGAGATCTCGGTGCCGGAGATCGCGACGGGCGTCGGAGTGCTCGATGCCGCAGCCGAGGCGGCCGTTGGCCATGCTGGCGGTGCTCGCGACGGCGCCACGCCACGCGAGCTACTGTCGGAGCCCTGCCATGGGCATCAGTCGATGATGGCGATCCTGTCCATGGCCGAGGCGATGGGCTCGGCGGTCGTGCGCTCGCAATCGTCCTCGCAGCAGCCTGCCCTGCCTTCGTACGCGCTGCCGCCGGCGCCGTCGCTCGCCCGACAAGGTCCCGACGGCGCCGTCGACGGCGCCCCGGCCTCCGTGTCCGCGTCTGAGCTCATGCCGCCGCCCCCACCACGCCTCCCCGGCGGCGAGTCGGCCAACGGGGCCCAGTGCGCGGACGAGGGCTCCTTGACGAACCTGACGAACCTGACGAACCTGGGCACGGCCGGCCGGAACCCCTCGCCCCCGCTCGGCGACTCGCCGCCGCCCGACCCCTCCCCGTCCGACGCGTCGCCCCCTTCGGATGGCGCCCAGGACGACGCGCCGTGCGCCTCCATGGCGCCGCCGCCGCCGCCGTCGCACCCCCCGTCGTCGTCGTCGCACACAAAGGGCGCCCACGGCGGCGGCGCCGTCTCTGGCACCGCGTTCGGCGTCTCGTCCTGCGCGATGCGACGCACCCAGGGCAGCGTCGTCTCGGGCACTACCGAGACCACCGAGACGCTCTCTTCGGTGCCGAGCTGCTCGTCGAAAGACGGCTCTCATCAGTCCTCGGGCGGCAGTGCGTCGGGCGGCAGTGCCTCGCACCGCAGCTGCAGCTGCCACAGCAGCAGTAGCGGCAACTCGTGCCACAGCAGCCGCGGCGGACTGGCCAATGCCCTGGGCAATAGCTCGCACGAGAGCGCGTCGGGTGGCAGCGCCTCGGGTGGCAGCGCGTCGGGTGGCTCGCATGATTGCGGATCGAATCAGGACGCGGGCTCGACTCGCGAGATGGAATCTGGGATGGAATCTGGCTCGGGATCCAATGACGCGGGCAGCAACGACGCGCGCAACGACGCGGGCAGCAACGACACACGTAGCAACGACGCGCGCAGCAACGACGCGCGCAGCAACGACGCGCGCAGCAACGACGCGGGCAGCAACGACGCGCGCAGCAACGACGCAGGCAGCAACGACGCGCGCAGCAATGATGCGGGCAGCAATGACGCGGGCAGCAACGACGCGGATTCGAACGACGCGGGCAGCAATGACGGCGGCGACAGCGGCGGTGCGGCGTACTCGCCCATCCTGAGCGAGGGCGGAGGCGGCGGCGACGCGACAAGGGCGGCGGCATGGTCCCATATGAGGCAAGCCACGTCCTCGGCGGCGGCGGCGGCGGCGGCGGCGACGGACCGCGACGGCGCGGGGGGTGTCCCGAGAGGCGTCGTCGCGAGTGGTTGGGAGGCCGCGTCGTCCCGGGCGACGAAGCGTCAACGGCCGCCCACGACGGCGCCGAGCATCGAGGGAGGCGCCGTCGTGGGCGTCGACGCCGCAGGCCGCAGCAGCAGCAGAGAATCCGAGGCCATTCGCCAAAAGTGCGGCCGATCCGATGGCGCGCAGACGGCGGGTTCGGCTTCTTCGCGAAGCTCAAGCGTCGTCTCAAGCGCCCTCCGAGGCAGTCAGAGCCCATCATCTTCAGGCACTCAGCCAGACCGAAACCTGAGTACCTCCGTCATCAAGGAGAGCATCATGGAGCTCGCGGCCGCCGCCCGCCACACGGCGAGTGGTGGGTACGGCGCGATCGCCCAGCACGGCGTGTACACCTACGCCCAGCACGGCGCGAGTGCCCAGCACGGCGCGTATGCGGGCGCCCAGCATGCCTTTTGCGGCGGCGACCTTGTACACCCATATCTGCACGGCGCCCACCACGGCGCCTCGACGTTGCTCCAGGCCGCCCACCACGGCGCCAACTCCGCCCATCTTGCGACCGCGTACGGCGCCCAGAACGGCGCGGCGCAGCCCGTCGCCGCGTGCGCCGCTCCCTTCATCAGCCCTTCGGCCCCACCGCAGTGCCTAGGCGGGGCGGAGGACGGACGAACGGACGGTCGGTCGGACGGGTCGACGGGCGCGTCCGAGCTCCGTTCGTGTGCCCTCGTGAGCCCATCGGCCTTCCCTCTGTGCCAGGGCGTCATTGGACCGAGCCTCTGCAGCGGCGCCCTCGGCGCCCACAACGGCGCGAGTGGCTGGGGGGGCGCTGGTCTGAGCCACCCTAATTTGGGCCTCGACCCTAATTTGGGTCTCGACGCTCGGCTCGCGCCCGAATATCTCAGCCGCATCTCGCCCGATCTCAGCCGCATCTCGCCCGATCTCAGCCGCATCTCGCCCGATCTCAGCCGCATCTCCGCCGGAGCTCCGTCCGTCACGGCCGCCGTCTCGGGCGCGCTCGCCTGTGGCGGGATCGGCGGCCTGAGTGGCGCCCTCGGCGGTGGCCTCGCAGGCGGTCTCGCTGCTGCGGCCAGCCTCCGTGGCACCTTCGGTGGTACCTGCAGCCTCGGCAACAGCACCCTCGGCAACGGCACCCTCGGCAACAGCAGCCTCGGCAACAGCAGCCTAGGCAACGGCAGCCTCGGTACTCTTGGCAGGAGCCTCAGCGCCCGAGATCTCGGCGCCCGAGATCTTGGTGCGTGGAACCATTCCGTGAGCAGCGCTGTCGCGGGCAGCGCTGTCGCGGGCATTGCCCACTCGCATAGTCTGCTCTCGTCGCCCTCGCGCCTTCGCACCGCCCTCAGCAGCGGTTGCCTTACCAGCGCCCTCGGCGGCGGCGTCGGCGGCGGCAGCAGTGGCAGCGGCGGTCGCGAGAGTCCGCGGAGCCACTTGCCTTATATGGATCGTGACCACAGCCCGCGGGGGGGCGTCGTCCTGGGCGGTGTTGGCGGCACCGACCGGCACGACCGGCACGACCGGTACGACCGGTACGACGTGGGGCGGGTGAGCGTGGATTACGGCAGCCATCATCGGTCGGATCCGCCGCCGCTGCTTAGTGGAAGTTTCTCGAGCGCCGGGGTGGGCGCCACATCCCATGGCGGCAGCGTGCATGGGGGCAGTCTGCACGGGGGGGGCGCCTACAGCGGCGACAGCAGCTTCGATGGATGCGTGGCGATGATGGTGGCCGCAAGTGAAGCGTCCGCTCGCGAAGAAGAAGCCCAAATGAGGCAACAGGAGGCCGAGGCGCGCCTCTCCGCTAGCGCTGCCCTTCCACAGCCCCAACATGAGACCGCTCGCGACGGCGCTCTCGAACGGTCCGCGAGCGCGGGCGCCGTCGCGAGCACCGCCCCCGCCGCCGCCGCGCCGAGCGCCGCCGCCGTGGCCGACGAGGCGGACGAGGCGGATGAGGTGGACGCGGCAGCCGCGGCGGAGGCGGAGATGGCGGCGGCGGCGCTGCTGATGAGTTCATCTCGACGACATGCCGACACCGCCGACGACGTGTGCGAGGAAGGCGAGGGCGGCGACTACGGCAGCGAAGACGGCGCCCACGATGGCGATGAGGATGCCGACGACAGCGCCTACGACGGCGCTTCATCGGGGGGCAGCCGCCGCCGCCGCCACGACGGCGAGCGCGACGGCGAGCACGACGGCATCATCCCGTATCAGCCTCGCTCGTCGAGCAGCCTCTATGAGGAGGCGTGCGAAGCGCTGAGTTCGGAGCTGAACATGCTCGAAGCTCAAATTCGCGAGCTGCAGTCGATGCAGACGGCGCGGCTCAAGCGCGACGTGCGTCTGCTCGATGAGCTCACCGTTGGAGTGCGTGCGAAGCTCATGCGCACCCAGCACGGCCAGGCGCCCGGTATGGCGCCCGTGCTCGGGTATGGCGCCCAGCACGGCGCGCAGATGCCACTGGGGCTCAGCCCGCCGCCGCTGCCACGCGTCGCCACCAATGGCCGGCCATCGTACGGCCACCGAAGCGCCCATCACGGCGCATGACGCTGACGCACGCGCCCACCACGGCGCTGGTTCAGACCGACCCTGAGATCATCAGGAGAATATCAGCCGCTCCCGAGTACGTATCCCCGAGAGCTGGCCTCACCATCGCCGGTTCTGACATACCATGACCTCTCACGGATGGCTGGATGGCTGAAACCGAGACGGCTGAGACGGCTGAGACGGCGCACACTGGTGGGAGATCTCGCTGGTGGGAGATTCGGAGATGGAGTACGAGATCAGGCACAGGTCTACCTTCACAGGTCTACCACGAGGTGCCTGGTGCCCAACATGCTCACAGAGACACAGACCAAGGTCTTTAGTATCGGGGCTGGCGGCTGCTCGGTTGGCCGCAGCTTTTCACATCCTAAGTTCAGACCGGACATACCATGTTGTTTTAATAACTCGTCTGAAACGTGTCGTCTGGTGCCGGCCCTGGGCCAACACAGTGGCTCGGTCAAAATTCGGGTGTGAATAGAAAACTGGGCAACATGAAACGTTTTTCCATGCTGTCGGACAATGCTGTCGCGGGCACAGCGGGCCCCATTGGAGCTTTTGTTGCCGCATTACGCCGACTTTGAGCAGCTTGCCGCGGCCATGGAAAGCATGCTTCTTGGCACGCCTGAGGGACAAGCGACGCTCTAGGCGCCTATTACCGAGGCAATCAGCACATTCGCGTCCTTGACTTTGAGCCATCGGCATCATGTACCTCGGAACAGGCAATTGATTGCGAGTGACGGCGAGTGATGGCGAGTGACGGCGAGTGATGGCGAGTGATGGCGAG
>ENA-UOUZ01001364-UOUZ01001364.1-mixed-culture-metagenome-genome-assembly--contig:-NODE-1364-length-16105-cov-119.209969_pt1 | contig 16105 bp, 6 predicted proteins | sample MGYA00238154_ERZ761575 | MGnify/ENA primary metagenome ERZ761575 (study PRJEB28896, sample SAMN07631632) | mixed culture metagenome | isolation source: Freshwater growth medium | place: USA...
AAGGGAGGTGGTGGCGATGGCGGCGGCGATGGCGGGGGCGAAGGCGGCGGTGGCCAGGGAGGTGGTGGCGATGGCGGCGGCGATGGCGGGGGCGAAGGCGGCGGTGACGGAGGTGACGGAGGAGGAGATGGTGGAGGTGACGGCGTTGGCGATGGCGGAGGAGACGTCGATTGGCCGTAGGTCATGGAGACCAATGAGAGAGCAAGAGCAAAGAGGGCAGATTGGCGACTCGCCAATGTTTTCGCGGATGAAGACGTTGACGAGCGCGGGCATTCCGTGTGTCGCCGCTGGATGCAGCTTGCGTAACGAGGGTGCATCATGAGTAAAGAGAGTGCGCGGTGCGTGGGTGTGGTTCCGCGCGGTCCCTGCCCCACGAGGGCCTGCTGCAGCTTTCTGAGCCCCCTGAAGGTCGAGGAACGAACCACAATTAGATTTTGCTCATGAATTAGCTCGGAGCAGCCGGCTCCATACCAAAAATAATTATGATGATGCGGGTAAAAAGACACCGAGCCGGGACACACACGGCACACGGACAGTCGAACCTCACAACCATCGCAACCAGGACCAACGCACCCGAGCGACCCGAGCCGACCGAAACAGGCTACAGGGGCACCGAAACAGCGGCGAAGGGTAGGCACCACTAGTCGCGGACCGACGGGGGGCGCGTTCTTTCATGGGGCAACTTGATTATGAACTAAACAGCACCTAAACAGTCAAATAATCCACATAATCTAAGGCTACCTGCGTGCTGTAACGAGGACGAACTGAAGTTATACATGGCGGTTTACATGTACCCCGGGGGGGAAGCCAACCTGGGAGCGCAGCGTCGAGATCATGAAGGACCGCGCGTCGAGCATGGAGCGGGCGCCAAGCGAGCGCCACTGACGCTGAGCTGACGATGACGCAGCCTGAGCAAGGAGGACGCCGACCTCTCTGGACTCGTACTGCAGAAGACCAGGCCGCGAACCGGGGGGAACGGAGCGAGGATATCGACTGCCGTCGGTGCCCCGACTGGGACGGCAGTCCCCGTCCGACTGTACCATGCCGCTGTCCGGGCATCGAGCGCGAGAGATGCCCTGTGCCAGCTCCCTGTGCTCATGCGCCAGGGATATCGGGTCTCACGCTCGCACACGGACGCGGGCGCCATTGAGACGGACGCGCCCGCGAAGGCACTGTGGGATGTGCTTCGGTGCTGGGCCAATAGCCAAGGACAGGGGGTGGGGCAGGATCGCTCCAAGGAGCTCTCGCCCACCTCGCCCGCGTATGCCATCCTATCCCAGGCACCGGCGATCGTTGCGGACTTTCGTCCTCTGAAGGAAGCCGTCCAACTCCTCTCGAAACGAGACGAGGACGCAGGACGGCGTCAAGCTCGGCCGTTGGATGCCGAATCCGGAAGAGTGGGGACCGGGCTCCAAGGCCACTTCGCATGCATCCTTCGACGCAGGCGCGGGAGGCGACGAGGGCGGCGGCGGCGGCGGCGGCGGCGGCGGCGGCGGCGGCGGCGGTGCGCCCGTGGCCTTGGGAGGCGCAGCACCGGCGATGCTGGCGAAGCGCGCGCGGCTGCAGGGCAAGAGAGGAGGCTCGAAGGATCGCAAGAGGCAGGCGCGCGACCACGACGGCGCTGAGGCCGAGGGAGGCGGCGAGGAGGGCGGCGGCGAGGAGGGCGGCGGCGAGGGCTCAGGCAGCCCGAAGAATTGACCGAGTCGCGAGATCACCATCCGCCCAGCAGGGACCTCACACACATTGTTGGAACACCATATAAAAGTTTCATAAAGGGTAACTACCTGTGCAGTAGTATAAAAGCCTTCACCCAAAGCCCACTCTCCTCAGATCCTGCGTGTGGAGCCCCTCCTTTGTGGAGCTCTACGGCTGTTATACCGCTTTCAATTGACCGCTTTGTGGGTGGGGCCGAGCGCGCATCGCGCGGCTCAAAAGCGCGCGCTCAACAGGTTCTCAGAGCTAACTCCGCCCCCCCCACGTTGTGTCTCCACGGGACCTGTGGCAGTGCGTCTTGCCGAGATGGCAATTTAACGTGAACGTGAACGTGTTTTCAGAGCGAAGTTTGTCGGAAGTTTCGCTCGACGAAGATTTCGCCGACAGTGTTCAGCGATGTCGCGCGTGCCGTTCCTCTTCATATGGATGACGCCTCTGGTGCGGCGCGGCTGGAGCAGGCAGCTTGAGGCGCCCGACATAGACATTGCGCGATGGATTTCGCCAAAGTGCTCTGATCTCGTCGAGTGGTACGACACGCAGCCGAGTGGTGCGACCTACCGCCGCCGTGCATGGTGTCTGGTGCGCTGGCGGCTGCTGTACTCTGGCTTGCTTTTCGTCGTCTACGTGGCAACGCAGCTCGCCCAGCCACTGCTGCTGCGCCGCCTCGTGCAGGCCGTCGAGTCCAACAGTTCGGATGGCCTGTGGAGCGCCTTTGCAATCGGCGGCTGCGGCATCCTCGGGTCCGTGTGCAAGGAGCAGCAGCTCTTTACCAATTTTCTGCTGGGAGCAAGGCTGCGCGCGGTGACCGTTGCTGTCGTCTATCGCAAGGCGCTCAGCCTGCGCCAAGCAGAGCTCCCTCCTTCAATTTCGAACCTGCTGCTCAACGACGCGCAGAAGCTGCTCGACGCGCTGCCACTGTTCCATCAGCTGTGGGCGACGCCTCTGGTGATCTTCGTGGCGGCGGTGCTGCTCGTGCTGCTCGTGGGCTGGGCGTCGCTCGTCGGCGTCCTCGCTCTGCTCTTCCTCATCCCGGCCAACCTGTACCTCGTCCAAGCGCTGCGACGGGCGCGCGCGTTTCGCATGCCGATCGCGGACCAACGCGTCGCGAGGTGCGTTGAGATGGTCAAGGGCATGCGCGTGCTCAAGTTCAACGGCTGGGACGTGCCCTTTGAGGCGAGCATCCTCGAGCAGCGCGCGCGAGAGCTTCCAGCGATCCGGACAGAGCTCTACATCTTCTCTGGCCAGATGACGATGACGATCGTTCTGCCCCAGATTGCGACCCTCGTCGCGCTCGTCGCGATTGCGTGCGTCTCGCCCGAGCGCGCCATGTCCGCGCAAGTCGCATTCCCGACGCTCTCGCTCATGACCGTGATCCGGTTCCCTCTCATGTTCTTCGGCGACCTCGTAGGCCAACTAGTGCAAGCCTCAGTCGCTCTGCGACGACTGGACGCCTTCTTGAGCGAAGACGACGTCGAGTCACCGACGGCGACGACGACGGCGACGGCGACGGCGACGACGCGCAAGGCCGGCGGCCAGTCGACGGTCAAGATGCCTGATGAGACAACACCGGTCGCCGTCTCCGCGGAGTCCGCCGAGGCCGTGCCAGTCGTCACTGTCGAGATCATCTCGGAGATCATCTCCGACCCACCCGCACCGGCTGTGGGCGAGACGAAACTGGCAGCAACGGCCGCCTCGGAGATCGCCTCGGAGATCGCATCCTCGGAGATCGTGCCTCTGACGCCACCGACGACGATGATCGGGCTGGATGCGGCGACGGCCGACGCTCCGTGGATTGAGGTGAAGGGTGCTAGCGTCACGTGGGAACGTACGAAGAATCACGCCGGTGGCGGCGGTTGTGGCGGTGGCAGTGGGGGCGGTGCGGGCGCCTCGACGTTGCCTAATGAGGCAGATCCCTCGATGGTGCACGCGAAGCTTGAAATCCGCAACCTGAGTCTCAGCGTCCGCGCTGGCGAGCTGTTGCTAGTCGCTGGGCCCGTTGGATCTGGCAAGAGCACGCTCCTCGCCGCCATACTCGGTGAGGTTCCACTCGCATGCGGCAGCCTCAGCATACCGCCCTCCGGCATCGCCTTCTGCAGCCAGGTCGCGTGGGTGCAGAATATGAGCATACGCGACAACATCCTGTTTGGGCGCCCGTTCGAGAGAGAGTGGTACCTAGAGGTGCTGAGGCGGGCTGCCATTGACCTCAATTTGAGTTCATCTGGATTGCATCTGATGGGCCTTGATTGTGTCCCTCATCAGGTGCTCGAGGCGTGCTGCCTGGCCATCGACTTGGCGTCACTCCCGCACGCGGACCGTACCGTCATCGGCGAGCGCGGCGTCACGTTAAGCGGCGGGCAGAAGCAGCGCATCGCGCTCGCGCGTGCGGCCTATGCCCGGCCAACGACACTCCTTCTTGATGACGTCCTCTCCGCAGTCGACGCACCCACCGGCCGCCACATCTTCAACGCCCTGTTTGGGCGGACCAGCGGGCTGTTGCGCCATACCGCGTGCATTCTGATCACGCACGCAACGCAGTTCGCGCCGCTCGCGTCGCGATGCCTATTGCTGCACGATGGCGAGGTCATTGGGTACGGCAGCGTCGACGAGCTGCGCTCGCTCGCGAGCAAGGCACCTAGCCCTGACGAAACCGACGCTGACGAAACCGTCGCTGACGAAACCGACGCTGACAAAACCGTCGCTGACGAAACCGACGCTGACGAAACCGCCGCTGACGAAACCGCCGCGAGGGGACACCGTCACTCGCTAGCGAGCATGCATGCAACTGCCACAACAACAGTTACATGTAACGGCGAGCTCGCTCGCAAGGACGACAGTCAGGCCAAACAGCAGAGCCACGGCGTGCTTGACGAAACCGTGAGCAGCTCTTCCGCGCTCCCCGAGAAGTCCGCAGGCTTGAAGCTCGTGGCCGAGTTCCTCGTGAGCGCCGTGGTGAGCGTGGACGCGGGGGAGAAGGCGCAGCAGCAGATGGAGAGGGGTGATGGTGCTCTTCTTGCGGAGCAAGCGGAGAGGATCACGGCCGAGGATGCATCCATCGACGATGCGATGGATGATAGACTGGCCAAACAGGCAGGCGGCGACGGCGGCGACGGCGGCGACGGCGGCGGCGACGGCGGCGGCGACGGCGGCGGCGACAGCGGCAGCGACGCTGCTGGCCGTGTCGCGAAGCACGCCTCTGCTTCTAACGCTCTCTCCGAGCTGATCGACCAACAGGGCCTGAGTGGTGCGGCCTCGGCCGACTTCAAGAAAGAGGGGGCCGCCACAGAGGAACGACTTGGCCTGCACTCGATCGTGGCGTGGGTCGGGGCCATGGGGGGATGCAGCTGGCTGCTGCTCGAGCTGGCCTTCTTTTTGGGAGAGCGAGGGACCTACGTCGGGGCGGACACGTGGCTGAGCGTCTGGGCGTCGGCGAGCGATGCGACAGTGCCGACGAATGGGTTCTATCGCACCATCGGATTCGGCCCCGTGGGCAGCTTCGACGACACGCGACGGTACATGATCGTGTGGGCGATCCTCATCGGATGTAACGCCTTCTTCGCCTTTGCGCGCACGGCGTGGTTTGTGCACGGCGGTGCGCGCGCCGCGGAAGCCATCTTTGTCCGCTTGCTGCATGGCATCGTTCGCTCGCCGATGGCCTTCTTCGACACGACGCCGGTCGGGCGGCTCACCGCGCGCCTCGCTTATGATACTGAGATCCTCGATGGTCTTCTCGTTCAAAAGGGATTGACGGTGATGGCGTCGATCTGGTGGCTGATCTCGGGGCTCTCCGTGATCCTCTCCATCGTCCCATTCGTCGCCGTCGCATTGCTGCCGTGCGGGCTCATCTACACGACCTTCCACTTGATGTACCTGCGCTCCGGCGTGCAGATCCAACGGCTCTTTGCGCAGTCGCAATCTCCGCTGGTCTCGCACATAGAGGAGTCGCTCGCCGGAGGGGCGACCATTCGGTCCTTTGGGCAGACGGGTCGCTTCAGGAGCAGACTCATGGTGCTCAACGATGACGCTTCCGCCGCCTTCGTCGCCTTCGTCGCCGTTGGCCGTTGGCTCGCGGTGCGCCTCGAGGTCATCGGCGCCATCGTCTCGTTTGCCGTCGCCCTCGCCTGCTGGTCGCTTCGGGACGCGCTCTCCGGGTCCCTCGCAGGGCTCGCAATCATCTGGTCCTTCAACCTGACGATCACGCTCAACTTCTTCGTTCTCTCGACGTCTGAATTCGAGAGCAAGGGCGTCTCCCTCGAGCGGTGCCTCGAGTTCGCCAAGCTCGCGCCCGAGGCGCCGCTGCACACGGACTCGGACACGCGCCTGGCGCCCGACTGGCCACAGCATGGAGCGCTCGAGTTTAGAGCGGTGACGCTGCGATATCGCCCGAGCCTGCCGCCCGCCCTCAACGGCTTCTCGTACGCTTGCGCCGCGGGTACGCACACGGGCATCATCGGCCGCTCCGGCGCGGGCAAGTCGACGATCGCCTCGGCGCTCTTTCGTCTTGTTGAGCTCTCCTCCGGCTCCATTTTCATCGATGGGGTCGATCTCGCAAATCTCGGCCTCGCTGAGGTGCGATCTCGCGCGCTCGCCATCATCCCGCAGGAGCCGTTACTCTTCAAGGGGGCGCTCCGCCGCTCGCTCGATCCGCTTCACGTTCACACCGACGACAAGCTCTGGGACGCGCTGCGCACCGTCGACATGGAGCGCGCCGTTCTGGGCGCTGGCCGCGACGGCCGCGATCGAGGCGCCCAGGACGGCGCCAAGGACGGCGGCAGTGACCGCGGTGCTCTACAGGCGTTATCGGACGAGGGCGGTGCCAACTGGTCCGTGGGCGAGCGCCAGCTGCTCTGCTTCGCACGCGCGCTCCTCCGCACGCCGCGAGTCCTCGTACTCGACGAGGCGACGGCGTCCGTCGACCATGCCGCCGACGAGCGCATCCAGAGAGCTATCCGGACGACCATGCGAAGCACGACACTGCTCACGATCGCGCACCGACTGCAGACGGTTCTTGACTATGACGCGATCATCTGCATGCGCGCGGGCCGGTGCATCGAGGCGGGTGCGCCGCACGAGCTGCTGCAAGCGCCCGACTCGGCGCTCTTCGCTGTCGTGAGCAGCCTCGGTGCGGAGACGGCGGACCGGCTGCGGGCGATCGCGAAGCGCGCTGCCGAGGAGAAGAAGGGACAGTAGCTGGCTGCCTGGGTGAAGGGTCTGGCGCTGTGTTGGGTTTATGACGAAAGTGGTAGAAGGGGTGCGAAGTGTTCTAGCTCGATCTCCAAGTGAACCTCGGGGAGACCGGAGGGACGAAGAAATGTCTGGACTGAAGTGCCTGTTATCAGAAGTCGTGGAGGCCGCAGCTCTTGGCGACCTCCAAACAGTTTCCGCATACACGGGCCACATTGACGCGAGGGTTTCGCACCCATCGCTCCCGCCAGGTTGCACGCTGTTGATGGCAGCCAGCAGCACCGGCCAGGCGGAAATGGTCAAGTTCCTACTCAGTCGTGGGGCATCCATAAATCTGCATGCGCAAGGAGGCATCACAGCGCTCATGTTTTCGGCGATGAGTCAAGATGCTGGCACCGTGAAGCTGCTTTGCGCTGCACGTGCCAGCCCGGAGGCCGTCCAGCTCGAACGGCAGGACCACGTGCGAATTGACGGACGGAGGACAGCGCCAAAATCCCATACCGCGCTGGAGATCGCCGAGACCCAGGGCGATGCGGCCATCGTCGGCATCTTGCGCGAGCATAGCAAAGCATTGCGCATCGAGGCCGATTTGGCAGCGACCGCACTGCTCCTCGAGGAAGACGCCATTCGGAGTCGAGCCGAAGATGGCAAGAAGCGCCGGTCGAGGAAGCGGCAGGCATTGCGCAGTGCGAGATTAGCTCATCAGGACGCCGAAGCAGCAGGCGACGAAGGCAAGGCTCATGTGGATCCCGTTGTAGATCCCACACCACCCTCGTCGTTGGTCATGTCGGCAGCGGCCGAGGCTGCACGACGCTACGGCGCCAGGCTAAGCCAAGTGCCGCCGCCCCCGCCGCCGCCGCCGCCGTCGACCCCAAATAGTCGCCGCCGTGCGCTCAATGGCTTGACGTCGCCCTCATCTTCATTGTCAGCGTCTGTCGAGCTGCCTGATCGATTGTTAGCTCTGTGTGCGTCCTCGGCGGCGGCGTCATCAGTGGCGTCATCAGTGGTGTCATCAGTGGAGGGACCGTCCTCGGCGGGATGGTCCGATGAGATTGCGAGCACATCCAGGGCAAGTGCGACCTCGACGGTCCAGGACGGGCCCAAACGGGCCGATGAGACGGAGGAGCTCGAGCAGCGATTGAGGGAGATGGCGGAGATGGAACGGCGAGCCGCCGCCAAGAACCTTCATATGCAGGAGCTCGACGAGAGGTTTGAGCAGCTGCAGCTGGCCCGGGCCACCTCCAACCACTCCTTAGTTGCCATGGGCTCGAGCACGTCGCTTGCTTCGCTGGACTCGGCGAGCGGCCTAGAGACGGACCAGATGACGTGTGTCATCTGCATGGAGAAGCCCTCGGATGCCACCCTGGTGCATGGCAGAAGCGCTCATGTGTGCTGCTGCCTGGAGTGCGCAGCCAATCTACAGCACATGGGCCACAGCTGCCCCATGTGCCGCAAGCCCATTGAAGCTGTTCTCCAGCTGTATTTTGCATGACGTGATCATGACGGTTCAGTTGGTCCAGCGTGATGACGCCAATGATTATGAAAACGTGCACCGCGTACGATATGTTTGTAGATCGGTCTCTCGACTATCGAGCGTGTTAAGAGTTAACCGTGTCACGATTTTCGTTTTCGTTTTCATGTTCCTTGTTTGGTTCGCGGTGTGTTACAGCCGAGCAGGAACGCGTTGCCCCACCGCCCACTCCGAGGCCCATGACCCATGTGAGAGCTCTTCACAGATTACAGCAATACCACGTCCATGACATAGCGCCGACACATACTCACTTCTGCCTTCACGTCTGAGGTCTCAGGTCACGTCAGAGCACTCCAGCCTCCAGCTCCACAGCTCTTGCCGCTAGCCTCTTCAGGTGGAGGCAGTCCAGTACGATTCGAAGGAGCTCGACTAGCTGTACGTCAACCGTGCCGCCACGGCCTCGCCCATCCCTGGGCGTCCCTACGAGCCATGGTCAGCGGACGGCGCAGCGGCCGCGATGGCGCACACGTGTGTCACCACGCTCTACAGCTCCCCTCCGACACCGCAACTTTGGCACGATCCCCTCCATCGACGAACGTGCGACAGCAGCTTCTTAAGCTGAAGAGCGTCCTGGCGGCAGCACTTTCTGGGACACCGGTACCACTTGTTCGGCCCCTTGATGGTTAGGGTCGCCGAAGTAAGCGCTGCCGCCGTGCTTGGAGACGTCGAGGCCGGCCACCTCGTACTCGGCCGGCACGCGGAAGATGCCCAGCGCCTTGAGTGTGCCGAAGAGAATGAGGGAACAGCACACGACCCAGATGATCACGATGATCGCCGAGACGACCTGCGCGGCCAAGATCTCACCGGTGGTGCCGGGCATGAAGATGCCCGCGTCAGGCTTCACGACGCCGATCGCCGTGTGGTACTCCTTGACGGCAAAGACGCCCACCATGATGGTGCCAAGGAGGCCGCTCGCGCCGTGCACCGCAAAGGCGTCGAGAGGGTCGTCGATGCGAAGTCGGCGCATGAGGCACGAGGCGAAGTGGTACGCGAGGGCGGCGAAGAAGCCAATGACGATGGCCGCCCAAGGGTAGATGACCGAACAGCCCGCGGTCACGCCCACCAGACCAGCGAGCAGTGAGTTGCACGTGTGCGCGATGTCGTAGAGGCCCGTCCCGCCAGCCCACTCCGGCAAGTGACGTTTGATGAAGAGTCCCGAGATGCCACCCGCGGCAGCGCCGAGGGTGGTGGTGACCGTCGCACGCGCTGCAACGTTGGCCTGGCCATGGAGCATCAGCGTCGAGCCAGGGTTGAAGCCGTACCTGCGAGCCACCCAGGCACACGTCAGCGATGCGGGCGTCGTGGGACTGACAGTCACCCATGGGAAATGTGTGTGTGCAAAGCGCGGGGCACTATGCGGTTGGAGGCTGGGCGGGGCACGTCGACAGGGCACGTCGACAGGGCACGTACCAGCCGAACCAGAGGAGGAAGGTGCCGATGATCACAAGGGGCGTCGAGTGGCCCTCGAAGAGCTCCGGGCGCTCCCAGCGGCCAATACGCGGGCCGAGGACCCATGCCGCCACCAGGGCCGCCCAGCCGCCGACCATGTGCACGACGCAAGAGCCGGCAAAGTCGGTGCAGCCCGTGTAGATGCGGACACTGTCATCCGAGTTGAAGGCGGAGAGGAAGCCGGCAGGATCCCACACCCAGTGAACCACCACCGGGTAGACGAGGCCCGTGATGACCGCCGTGTAGATCAGGTAGGCGCCGAGTTGGCAGCGCTCAGCGACCGCGCCTGAGACGATGGTGGCCGCCGATGCTGCGAAGGCGAATTGGAACTGCCACATAATCCAGGTCTTGCCCTTATCCTGCCCGGAGTGGTCGCCGACCGACGAGAGCGCGAAGTTCGTCGGGCCGCTGCCGATGAAGCCGATAGCCTTGTGGCCTGCGCGCACGCGACAAGACGAGAGCAAGCACACACACTCAGGACGGAGCCTGGGCCGATCAGAGTGTCAACGTGAGGCAGCGTTGCACGGACCGTTGACGCCATTGTCCGCGTCGTAGGCGAGGCCGTAGCCAACGCAGTACCACACGATCGCACCCACGCACGCGTCCAGCACATTCTTGAGGAGGATGTTCTTCACATTCTTTGCGCGAATGGAGCCAGCTGAGAGGGTGGCAAAGCCAGCTTGCATCATGAAGATCAGTGCGGAGGCCCACAGAAGAAAGAATCTGCGTGCGGCACGTGATACACAACAGTCGCTCACTTGCATGTTGGATACTGCTCACTGGCAGGTGCAACTTGGCAGACGAATGGTTGGCAGACGAATGGTTGGCATTGTGGACGAATGGTTCGACTGCGGGCGGGCGGCGTGCTCACGTGTCCACCTCCAACAGCGTTGCAGCATTCTCTTCTTCAACCGCCGCGAGGCGGCTGATGAGACTGTCGTACTCGGCTATGGCACAGGGGTCTTGACGGACTGAGTCCGAGGAAAGGCGGGGGCAGGATAGGAGAGCCACACGACGCGGAGACTGGCCGCTAGTTTTGGGACGTCAATTTGCCATCTCCTATATTAAGCTCGCTTATTTAAATCAAGGAAGTTGCTGTCGGGTTTTGTCGAGGTCTTGCGCTGCGGACTTGCGTGTGCAACAGATTTTTTAGGCAAGATGCAGATTCGCACATAAATGCGATCTCCATAATGAGCTCGCTTCTATTTTTGATCAACGCGAGTTGTTCCGTGGGAGTGGTCGCAAGGGGACTGTCTGCGCTCGCTCGCCACCGTCAACAAGCTGCTTGCTTGCACCGTCAACGTCGTCGCCGACCATATCAAGTATTATGACGCGAGCCGCCTTTCTTTCTTGTGTGCTCATCGTGTATCGTGGTTACCGTACACGTATGTCTAGAATTTGCGACGGTTCGTGTATGGACCAAGAACCAAGTGGCGGTGCGTTCACGCGAGTCCTTCTGAGCTGACACATACGACCTGACCATTCGCAAAATGGTAAACCTGACCATTCGCAAAATGGTAGTCTGTTAAGTCTGGCCGAAATGAATTATAGAGGTCGTATCAACTCGGTGATCGAGAAGTTCGGTTTTAAGTTCGGTTGTGTACGTTGTGAAGAAAGTTGGTGTTGATGAGTCGTGTCTGAAGAAAGAGAGACTTGTAAGAGAGCAAAAGAGTCGAGTCTGAATACATGTGACGAAAGGCTGTGTTTCGTGACTTGACTTGACTTGACTTGACTTGACTTGACTTGACTTGACTCGTCAGGCGTGGCCGCGAAATTTATGGGGGCGAAATGCGCGCGCTCTCCGCCTCCTCGTCTGACGTTGCCGTGTGCGTGCCACTCTTCCTGGACCCGAAACTATCGCAGCACTGGTTTCATCACGGTTTGCAGCCAGCGGCCGCGGCCGCGGTGGCCATCCGGACGTCGGTGGCGGCGCCGGGTAAGAGCAATGCTGGGTTGCTCCGCCTCTCCCACGACGCTTCATGCACGGTGGTCGCACCGTCACGCTTGGTCTCTGTGCTGCAGAGCAATGCAATGGTTCGCTTCCTGTTTGAGACCGTGCTCTCCCAGGGTCGCTTTCGCATCGCGGGGTACGTGGCTGGCGATTCGACCGCCTCAATTACCCACAGTGCAACCCGGCGCGGATGCATCGGCCAAGATTGGACGGAGGCAAATTTGAGCACCGTGGTCGGCACGCGCTTCCCGGCGGTCAACTACGAGCTGCGCAGCGCGCGGCCCGCCTTCTGGCGAGGGTGCGGGCTCGACGCGATGCCAGCGAGCCGGCCGCTGATGCGTGATGGACGGTATGCACCCATGAGGCGAGTGCTTGTGTATGAGCGCGACGCGAACCGACACGTGGCCAATCTTGAGGCCGTGCTCGCCGCGCTCCGTACCCTCGTTGGTGCCGACGGCAGCGTGCGCCTCGTGCACCATGAGCCGACGCGCAGCCCGTGCGAGCTCGTTCGCGTGGTGGCGGAAGCGGACTTGCTCGTGTCCGTCCACGGGTTCAATAGCGCGCTTCTCCTCTTCCTGCGGCGCGGCGCGGGGTTCGTTGAGATCTTCCCGCGTGGCTACGCGTGGCCCCAGGACGCCATCTCGCGCGTGGCGCCCTACCTCGGGGTGCGCCACGCCCACGTGTACGGCACGCCGCAGGCGCCCAGTCTGTGGAAAGCGCCCGGCCCGGCTTTCCTCGCTCGAACGCTCGACAGCCTGCCTGAATGGGCCACTTCGCGCTCGAGCTTCGTGGCTATGCTCCATCGGACCGGCCGGCGCATGCACGACCTGCACGTGAACACGAGCGCGCTCGGCATCGCCGTTCGGGCCCTTGCCAGCCGGAATGCGACGCGCGTTGGTCGGCGCGATGCCTTTGTGCGCCTGCTGCCCGCACGCTTGGGTCGCACGCACACGACCAAAGCGGGACAGGTCCGTTGGAACGCCGAGGACGCGCGGAGGCAACGGTGACGGCGGCTGCAGCGCCGCCCGCGCACGCCTCTCCCGGGGCTTGTGAGTGTGTGTCTGGCCGTGACCGCGTGAGGGCCTTTACCCTGAAACGTCGATACGGTCGAAAAGCCCGCAACGAAAGACCCTGAAAATGAATGAGTTCCTGATTAAAGAAGCGAGATTACTAAATGAGATCTCAAAATATCGAAAGTGATTGACGACACAAAATAAGCGAAGCATTCGCACACCAGCGTCTTGGACAGTCTCAGCGTCGAGGCTCGCCAAATTCGCGTTGTCCAGAAGCCTCGTCACCCACTCGCCTTCGACTCAGTCCGTCAAGACCCCGTGCCATGGCCAGCATCACCCAGGCCGAGTACGACAGTCTCATCAGCCGCCTCGCGGCGGTTGAAGAAGAGAATGCTGCAACGCTGTTGGAGGTGGACACGTGAGCACGCCGCCCGCCCGCAGTCGAACCATTCGTCCACTATGCCAACCATTCGTCTGCCTAGTGGCACCTGCCATATCCAACATGCAAGTGAGCGACTGTTGTGTATCACGTGCCGCACGCAGATTCTTTCTTCTGTGGGCCTCCGCACTGATCTTCATGATGCAAGCTGGCTTTGCCACCCTCTCAGCTGGCTCCATTCGCGCAAAGAATGTGAAGAACATCCTCCTCAAGAATGTGCTGGACGCGTGCGTGGGTGCGATCGTGTGGTACTGCGTTGGCTACGGCCTCGCCTACGACGCGGACAATGGCGTCAACGGTCCGTGCAACGCTGCCTCACGTTGACACTCTGATCGGCCCAGGCTCCGTCCTGAGTGTGTGTGCTTGCTCTCGTCTTGTCGCGTGCGCGCAGGCCACAAGGCTATCGGCTTCATCGGCAGCGGCCCGACGAACTTCGCGCTCTCGTCGGTCGGCGACCACTCCGGGCAGGATAAGGGCAAGACCTGGATTATGTGGCAGTTCCAATTCGCCTTCGCAGCATCGGCGGCCACCATCGTCTCAGGCGCGGTCGCTGAGCGCTGCCAACTCGGCGCCTACCTGATCTACACGGCGGTCATCACGGGCCTCGTCTACCCGGTGGTGGTTCACTGGGTGTGGGATCCTGCCGGCTTCCTCTCCGCCTTCAACTCGGATGACAGTGTCCGCATCTACACGGGCTGCACCGACTTTGCCGGCTCTTGCGTCGTGCACATGGTCGGCGGCTGGGCGGCCCTGGTGGCGGCATGGGTCCTCGGCCCGCGTATTGGCCGCTGGGAGCGCCCGGAGCTCTTCGAGGGCCACTCGACGCCCCTTGTGATCATCGGCACCTTCCTCCTCTGGTTCGGCTGGTACGTGCCCTGTCGACGTGCCCTGTCGACGTGCCCCGCCCAGCCTCCAACCGCATAGTGCCCCGCGCTTTGCACACACACATTTCCCATGGGTGACTGTCAGTCCCACGACGCCCGCATCGCTGACGTGTGCCTGGGTGGCTCGCAGGTACGGCTTCAACCCTGGCTCGACGCTGATGCTCCATGGCCAGGCCAACGTTGCAGCGCGTGCGACGGTCACCACCACCCTCGGCGCTGCCGCGGGTGGCATCTCGGGACTCTTCATCAAACGTCACTTGCCGGAGTGGGCTGGCGGGACGGGCCTCTACGACATCGCGCACACGTGCAACTCACTGCTCGCTGGTCTGGTGGGCGTGACCGCGGGCTGTTCGGTCATCTACCCTTGGGCGGCCATCGTCATTGGCTTCTTCGCCGCCCTCGCGTACCACTTCGCCTCGTGCCTCATGCGCCGACTTCGCATCGACGACCCTCTCGACGCCTTTGCGGTGCACGGCGCGAGCGGCCTCCTTGGCACCATCATGGTGGGCGTCTTTGCCGTCAAGGAGTACCACACGGCGATCGGCGTCGTGAAGCCTGACGCGGGCATCTTCATGCCCGGCACCACCGGTGAGATCTTGGCCGCGCAGGTCGTCTCGGCGATCATCGTGATCATCTGGGTCGTGTGCTGTTCCCTCATTCTCTTCGGCACACTCAAGGCGCTGGGCATCTTCCGCGTGCCGGCCGAGTACGAGGTGGCCGGCCTCGATGTCTCCAAGCACGGCGGCAGCGCCTACTCATCGGAAGCTAACGTTGCGCTCCAGTTCTCCCAAAAGGTGTGAACACGAGTCTATCCGCGTGACTTTACACCGTCCTGTGCGCCGTAGGCTACCTCGCTCCTATAATCGGCTGCGTGCCTTTGCGCCGCAGGCGTCCGGCTCCGATGGCTCCGCGAAGGGCTCCGTGAAGGAATCTCAAGGATCTTGGACGGCCAAGACGGGCAGTTCCCCAGATACGACGACGGACCATATTCTTGGATCCAAAACTGGTTCATCAGCCGAAGATTAAGCCGTCCATTTTCGTGGCCGACAACACTCACCATCTTGCATCTTGGGCCACGCTTTCATGGATCAATCATGGATCAGGGTCCATGGACCACGCTTCATCTAACGAGCACGGCCTGTGTCAGCATATCGTCGAGCTGCATACATGTACTAAATATCTCATGCCGCTTGCCGGCTGCGGCTCAGGTGTCTCCACGACCGTATCAATCTGCTCCGATATCAAGGACGTCGAGACAGCAGACGCAGGACTCACGGGAGCTCGGGCCGCGGTCAAGTTTGGGCTTTGGCCCACCCCGGGGCGACCGGGGAAGCGGGACGCTGGACGCGGGAGCGCCGCGGCGACGGGCGCGGCGTGGGCGCCCCCGCCGCGCCGCCTCGCCCCTGCCCCGGTGTGAGACGGGGCCGGTGTCGGTGTGCTTGTGCGTCTCCCGACCAGCCGACCTCGTCCGCGCTCCGCCTCGCGGACACCCCCCCGCGACGACCCCGAAAAGGGAGACGTCCGTCCGCGCACAGCAGAGTAGAGAGTTTCCAGAGACCAGAGTCGCATGACCGGTGACCCAAAGAATCTAGGTAACCTTCTAACGTACCGGCTACCGTTCATGTAGATGTACGTCACGCAATCGCCCTATACGACACCTCGGCCGGTCGACTGACAACGCGCGGGAGCAATGACGAATGCGCGGGTCGGACGCGGACCCCCCACGTAGGACCGTTGACGAGGCTACGCGGCAACGGCCGCAGGGAGGGCTTCGATTAAGAGCGAGGCTGAAAGGAAGGATGCAGGCCAGCAGCGCGCGCTCGGGACAGCGTCTCGTACAGTGTGAGCCAGGGCCGGGGGCACTGGCGCGCGCTCGGGACGGCGTCACCGACAGCAGCGCGAGCAAGGGCCGGGGGCACGGCAGAAACTCGGGGGAGAGGTTCT
>ENA-UOUZ01001365-UOUZ01001365.1-mixed-culture-metagenome-genome-assembly--contig:-NODE-1365-length-16081-cov-91.998253_pt1 | contig 16081 bp, 13 predicted proteins | sample MGYA00238154_ERZ761575 | MGnify/ENA primary metagenome ERZ761575 (study PRJEB28896, sample SAMN07631632) | mixed culture metagenome | isolation source: Freshwater growth medium | place: USA...
TGGTGTATCAGCCGCGCCGGTCGAGGCACCGGCCACCCATGCGGCCACCGCATCGTTGGAGGCACCGGCCACCCATTCGGCCACCGCATCGTTGGAAGCACCGGTCATCCCGTATAGCTCTCGTAACTCGGCTGCACTGGCGGTGCCCTCAGCCGCCTCCCTACGGGCTGCCGCCTGCACCGCCGCATCCGTTGGCCTCCGCTCCCCAACGGTGCCGCGTCTCTGTGCCTCAGCGCGTACCCTCTTATTGAGCCCCACGCGATTCGTATCGTCCGGTGGCGCAACCTCCCTCCCGCGCTCTGCCCCAAGCTCGCGCTCCACTATGCTCGCCGCGGCGGCGGTCGAGGCACCAGTCACACCGGCGTCCTTCGAGCTGCCGGCGACGACAGCGTTCTCGTCTATTAAGGTAAGGGTGCGCTTCGAAATCGGCCATGTGATTGCTGCAAAAGAGGGGGGTGCTCTGCCTCCGTCTTCGTCAAGGTCTTCGAACTCGTCGAGTTCTGTTCCCCTCTCCCCGCGAAGCAATCAGTTGCATGCTGAGCAGAGCCATCTGGTGCCGACGCTCAAACTCGCAAAACTGCCTCGTTTGTCAGCAGCGCCCGTTTTTGCAGCGAGTGATCGCAGTCCGATAGATCCCCGTCTGCTGGAATCATGAGACACCTCGCATGAACACCTCGCATACGCGACCCGATAGTTACGAGGTAATCCGCGTTCTTGAAAAAGTGAAGAGAGCGACGCGAAGACGCACAGTCCACACCGCAGAGCCGCCCCGTGAGCGGAGACGTGAGAGCGCGTAAAATTCGCGGAAACATGAAAGAAAGCGCGTACCGCGCCGGAGCGGCCGGACGGCCCGTCACTCTGGTCTCTGCCTCGACCGGCGCGCGCGGGTCTGCGGCGCGGGCTTCTCGGGCCCGAGCGTCCCGCCGTCCGAGTTTTAACACGGATGGTCGGACGGGCGCACGGGCCACGCGTCGGATCGAGGTTCGAGCTCAGCGAATCAAAACCGATGTGCAATTTCCAGTGTTCAAGATTATGTTCAAGATGTCCCGTAGCACACACACGCACACGTGCTTGTTGTCCCACGCAGCTCTATACCGTAAGAATGCTCGATGAAAGCTTGAAGTACCGCTGTGCCCGCCACCGCCGCTCGATGTGTGTGCGTGCACCCAGCCCACACGCCACACGGCGGTACCTTGTATCTGTTCATGCTGTGAGGCTGCATCTGTACAGCATCTGCACCTCAAGAATGCTCCTCCACCTTCTCAATACTCCTAAGAGTGACCGTATCGCCGTCGCGGGTGAACGACGCCCACGGGTAGACCGCGGGAGGCAGACTCTGCACGCCTGAGTCGACGAGCTCGCCACCGTTGATCCTGAATCCAAGGGATGGTCGGAGAGCAGCGAGGCTGTCTTCGCTTGCGCGAACACGGCGCATGTCGAGAGGGTTGAGTCCTGTCGCGAAGGTGCGCCGTGCCATCGCCGCGTCGACGGGATCGAGGGCTGGTAGGTATAATTCGATCGCAACCTCCATCCCAGCGGCGCATCGAACGGTACGCATGGGCACCGGATGGATCCGACTGCCACCCAGAAGACCAGAGCCCTCGAAGAGCCCTTTGCGCACATCGTCTGTGCTCATTAGCTGACCCGAAGATGGGCAATATCCCCAGGCGCTTGACAGAGAGGTTGTGACAAACGGCGTCTTTGATGGCACATCGTATGGCAACGGCGCAGGAGCGGCCACCTTTTTCTTCTTATCCTTTCCGCCTTCTTCGACCGGCTCAGCTGGCGGAGGGTCGTGAACATGGGCGCACACCCCAACGCAGATTCCAAACCCAGCTGTGTCAGCGGGACTAATCTCGTAGATTAGCCGAAATCGTCCGCCAGACAGTGCTTGCTTACCACGCACGGCGTCGCACCCGTTGCGATTGTGCCGGACGACAGCGCCAAGGCACGCAACGAATTCCTTTCGCTGTGGGTTCAGCGGCATCCACGCTGATGGTGGCGGATCTGGCTCCTTGGGCTTCTTTTCGGCCTTGGGAGCCATATGTGTGATGTGTGTGAGAACGACTGCGCGCGCACAAAAGAAACGTCGCGTAACGGTGCGGCAAAAGGTGAGCAGCATGCATGATCGTCGTTTTTCAGTTGCAACGTTTTCGCGAGACAGACTCGCCTCCACCTCCCCCTCCACCATCCCCTCCGCTACCCCTCCGCCGTCGCCACCGCCTCCTTCTCCGCCGCCGTCACCTTTGTCTCCGTGTCTGAGCACCGCCATCGCCACCTCCCCCGTCGCCTGACCGTCGCCAGGGACAGGGGGCGCTAAGGGGCTAGGCCTAGGGGGCGCATGCCCAGGATAAACGATAATGCACGAATCGATTCCCGATTTCCCGTTATCGCACTTCTTGAAGCGCCGGGTTGCAATCGTGTAAAATTCTGTAATTTCTGACTCTAGATTGGTAAAGCACACTCACCGCGAGATCTTTTAGTCTAAGCCTATATGCTATAAGAACTTAGCGGTTCGCCAGCCGGCAAGGTAGACGCTTCCTCTCTTTTGGCTGCCGCTTAGGCTTGCTCTTCCTCTCCGCCACCCCGGCCGAGGATGTCGACCCGCTCGCCTCCGACTCGCCGTCACTCTCATCATCTCCTGCTCGCGACGCTGCTAACGAACCTTTGCATATGCGCCAACTGAACGCTTCGTTTCCCTTGGGCCCACCACCCGCAACGACATGTCGCTCGTCGGCGGCGAAGCACAATCCAATGGATCCGCAGTCAGGCACCTCCATACAGCACATAGGATGCAAGCAAATTGGAGGTGGCAGCACCGACATCGGCGGAAGGCAAAGCACCGGCGGAGACGGCAACCTCCCACCTGGCTGGGCACCAAGCCGCCGGACGTCATAGACAAGGATGCTGCCGCCCGAGGGCGGCGACACGAGGAGGTGGCCAGCGGCCGTCGAGATCCCCTCGCTCGCCTCATCGAGCTGCACGCAGCGGGGAGCGCCGGCAAAAGGAAGCCGGAGCCGTGCTACCGGCCCACGGCGACCCTCGACTCGCTCGTCCCACAACACGACGCAGCTGGCGGCCGAGACCCCGGCAAGCAGCCTCCAGCCAGCCGAATAGCTCGCATGCACGGGATGGCCCACTTCGGAATGGGGGAGGATTGGCGCACGCCGGCTCGCATCTCTCAACGGCTGCTCGCCCAGACCGAAGGAGCTGAGCTGCTCCTCGAGGTTCGTCAGCTCCTCGAGGTTCGCCATCGCCGTGGCTGTCGCGGGCACGGCACCAGCGCTCATGCAGTCGAGATCCGGGCTCGCGGGAGCACTCCACACCACACGCTCGGCCTCAACATCGATCCTTGCTGCGCCGCCTCGACTGACGGTGTAAAGTGCGCTCGGGTCGCAGGCGCTCGTGGCCAAACTGGGATGCACGTGAGCCGCCTCGCCACCCTCCTCAGCCCCGTCCTCGCCCTCCAGAGTCAAGGCGAAGCGCAACTCGGGAAAGCGCAAAGGCGAAGCCGCCTCAGGGCTTGGAAGCTCATGAACCGTGACCATCCCCTGTCCCCTGCGAACCGCCAGTATTGCACTGCCACCCACCGCTTCACGACCCGCCAGCACCGCCACGCTCAGAGCCCCACCGCCAAACTGTGCCGTTTCGAGTGGAGCACCCAGCTGTGTGGCGAACCCATCGTCTGCGTGGAAGGTGTGCACAGCGCCGGTCACGTCTGCGACGGCGGCGTAGCCATTGGCAGCATGGCAGCAAACGGGCACGTGCTTGAGCTTACGACAGGCAAGCCGCCGGCCTGTGGCGACGTGCGTGAGCCGCAGCAGCTGTCCTTGATGCGCGCTCACGAGCATCTCGCCGTCTAGGCATAGGGCCAGCATCCCCGGCAGCGGCAACGGGCAAGCACGTGCAGTTCGTAACCGCTCGAGTGCTCGCGAGGAGACGAGGAGACGGTGGCGTAAAGCAGCAGCTGGATCCGTCACGCCGGCGCCGTGAACCTCGTTGGCCTTCGATAGTATCGCAGTGATCGTACTCTCCATGCCCGCTGCCTCGAGGCCGCTTACCGAGGGCACTCTAGATGCTCCGTACACACGATCGTGTAGCCTTCCCCAGAGCCCGTCGGTTTCAATCGCACTCTCGAGCTTGTGGCAAGTGCAAGCGCAGGCGCTGAGCTCGAGCGCACCCAATGAAGAGAGTATATGCAGGCAGAGATCCATCGGAATCGCCTCAACTAGCGAGGGGCGAGCCAAGCCGATTGCGTCCGGCATGGACGCCGGAGGCGAGGCATCGTCTGACATCGTAAGGCTGCTTCGAGCCGATCTTTCTCTTGCTGATTTAGGTGTGGCCACGTCTGAGCCATCGTCTGACTCCGCGCGGCTGCTCCGAGCCGATCCTCTTGCCAACCCCGCTGTCTCCTGCAGCTTGAGTCGCTCTTCTCGTTTCTGTTGACGCTGCCCTTCCCGGTTCATCCGGCGCTGATCCACCGCTTTGCGCAGCTCTTTTGCGCGTTCCTTGGCAGCCTTACCACGGGTGAATGTTTGTGACTCGTTGCCGTTCTCCGCTGCGGCGTCCGCCATCTTGTACCGGTAAAAAGTCGCCGGGGACAACACGTCCGGTAATCTCCGGGGAGGAGATTGCACACGGGGCGTCACAAAAGTGTCTCTCTAGTCGCTACTCACACACCGCGGCTTTCCCCGTGATACACACACACAGAGCGCCCAGCGACCGCCGTCGATAATCACTAGTCGGCCGACACAGCACACACCCACACGCACGCAGCCATGTCGCACACACAAGTGAGTGGTTTCACAACACATGCTCGCTGCGACGACCCACCCTGCACGGCACAGCTCTGTGCACATGCATGTTCCGCAGCGAGAGACGCCGGACAACACAAAGGCCGAACTGTTGCGTTCACTGTCCGCCAATGCGTTCGAGCGGGCCGGAACGACAACATCCCCCCCCCGGCCAGGCAGCGCGATCCCTGGGCGGGAAGCATGGCACACACGTGGATGCACACGACACACACACACACACACACACACGCACACACACACACACACTGCACGCACATAATCTACAGTCGCCCACACACACACGACGCACAATCCAAGCAATTGGCACGTAAAGTACACCTCCGAGAGGCATCAGCGGAGCTATGGGGATCTCAGCGAGCCGCAGGGACTGCAGAGGTGGGAGCGGACGAGATAGAGGGCAGCGCAGGTCGGTCCCCAGACATCACAAAACCTGCCAGCCACTTTTCAGGGGCCGGCGACTCGGCGGAGCGCGCGCGTACATGCGGCCGGATGACACCTGTTGCGCCGAAGCTTCCGATTGCAACAAGGTCGGGGTCGAGGTCGCTATCGGCCGGTAGGCGCTGATGGGAGCCGAGCGGTTGAGGGAGGGGGCGCGTGGTTGGCACCGGGCGCGTGGTGCCGTAGTAATCGGTGCTCGTAATAATCGGCGCTCCTCGAGGTGGGGCGGGGACGATGTATGTACGGGGAAGCACGAAGCTCGGCGCGACGATCTCGATCCCAGGAGGCGGCTCACGCTTCCTCCGTTCAGCCTCTTGCAGGCGAAGCCGCTGCGCTCGCAAGCGCACCGCCTTTTCGACGGCAAGCTCGCGAGCTGCTGCGACCGACAATGGCTTGTGTGGCAGGTTTTCCCTTCCACGGCCGCGAGCCGTCAATACACACAGCGGCACAAAGTCACAGGTTTTGCGGGCATCCTCGATGGCAGAGAGCGCACGGCGCTGCTGCACGGGTAGCACAGGAATGTCGAGAGGAGGCACCTGAAGAGGGCGCATCGTTTCTGTCCCCCGCTCTGGACGATCTTCTCCTTAGTGGGCAGGGTCAGTCTGCCCACGCTAATCTGGCCGTTACGTCCTTGTGAGTCCAGTTTCGTTGATTTTTAGCATCGTGTGGGGGCGACTTCGCTTCGGCACTGACGTCTTGTGCGTTACAATTTCAAACCGAGTTACAGTAACTGTTTAACTGAACATCTTGCCGTACTGGGCCGTGCGCTGCTGCAACCTGTCGAGCAGCCGGTGCGCCTCCGCATGGCTTGCGTCGCTGCGCGCGAGTTTGGACGCCGCTACGATGGCCTCGGACAGGTTGTTGCCGCCCTCGTGCGCCTTGGCGAGCCGCCATAGCGCCGTCGGGTGCAATGGCTCCACCGAAAGCACGCTCTCGCACGCTGCACGCGCCAGGCGCCACTCAGCCATTTTGAGGGCCGTCACGGCAAGGTTGAGGAGGAGCGAGATGTGCAGCGCTAAGGTGTTAGGCTCAACCGGCGGCTTGGGCAGCGACGGAAGAGCGGACTCGAACGCCGGCGCGGTTGTAGTCGCGGTTGTAGTCGCGGTTGTCGTCGCGATTGTCGTCGCGGTTGTCGTCGCGATTGTCGTCGCGGTTGTCGTCGCGGTTGTCGTCGCCGTTGTCGGCGCGGTGTCGGCGCGGTCCGGCGCGGTGTCCTGCGCAGTCTCTCGCGTGGCTGCCGTCGGCTCCATCAGCACGGAAGCGTGCAGCGCTGCTTCCTGACGTGGCGACCGCTCTGGTGGCGGCGGCTGCAACGGGGGGCCGAGGGCTGCGGCCGCCTCCACCAACTCTGACAAGTGGTTGGCGAGCAGCTTGGGGCACGGCGGGTCCCCTTCCCGCAGCATCCAGATGCCAGCCAGGTAGCCGACGAGCGCCACACGCCATGCCTCCTTGGCAAAGTGCTTGTTCGCAAGTTCCTTGTACACCCCCGCGCGGCTGCTTCGGTCGCGCGCGTCCAGCGTGCGCCGGAAGGCGCGCAAGCGCTCCTGCAGGCGTGGCGCCTCGGTCGGGTCCATATGCAGCCTCTTCGTCTTCATGTCACTCTCCTCCGAGGTGGAGCTCGGGCCCCACAGCTCCAGCAGGCGCACGAGGCAGCCGTCGTCGGGCAAGGTGGCGGCGGGCTCCCCCTTGCACTGCCCCATATCGGCTGCGTCCCAGAGCTCGGCCGGCTGCCGGTGGTCCTTTCGGCTCCAACCACTTGCTGAGCCGCTGAAGGCCCCAGCCTTCAACTTGACAAAGGGGGCCTCGTCACACTTGTCTGCCTCTTCGGAGCGCACTGTCTCTGGGGGCAACAGTGAGTCGGCGTCGTGAGCCTTGGCGAGCTGCCGAAGCTCTTGTATCCGAGCGGCGCCGCACCAGCAGGCCAGCAAGAGCACAGACCACGCGAGGAGAGCAACGTAGAACTCCACGAGCGACACTCCCGTCGCGAATGCCTCCTCCCCGTGCTGACTCGAGAGCGCTTCGGCAGCGCTGCCTGGCATCGGCACGCAGCAGTAATCGTTGATGCAGCCGCCTGCGCAAGTGTCGTCGCCTTCCATGCAGCAGCTACCGTGCGTGCCGCAAAATGTGGGGCACGCGCCCGCTTTTTGGTCGCACCCGTACCAGCAGCGCTTATTCTCGTTGAGCAGGGCCGGGGGCGACGGCGGCAATGATGGCGGCGATGGCGGCAGCGGCGGCGGGGGCGAAGGCGGAAAAGGTGGCGGCGGCGAAGGCTGCGGCGGCGGCGGCGGTGGAGGCGGCGGCGGTGAAGGCGGCGGCGGCGACGGCGGCGGTGGAGGTGGCGGCGGAGGCGGCGGCGGCGAAGGCGGCGGGGGTGGCGGCGGCGAAGGCGGCGGGGGCGAAGGCGGCGGTGGTGGCGGCGGCGGTGGCGAGGGTGGTGACGGCGAAGGCGGCGGCGGCGGTGGGGGGGGCGGGGGGGGCGGAGGCGGGAATGATTTGGGGTCGATCGCCTCGATTGCGCTGTCCCCCCATAATCCTCGTCCCCCTTGAGGCTTGACATCCTTCAATTTGGGGATCCCCTTGTCACCGATGGGGGAGACGGCATCGCCATCGCCAACGAAGAAATCGAAGAAGCCCTCCATATTGAGACGGAGACCTTGCTGCGCCACAAAGGGCGGATCGGGCGCCGTCGCTGCTGCAGGCACGCTGCGGGCGTGCACAAAGATTCCGGGCGCCGCTTTGTGCATGGTAATTCGCGACTTGGCTTCGGTTTCGCTTGATCGCCGAGACGTGATCAAGTAACTTTGCAATCCTAGTGCCGGCAGATTTTCCAACGGGAGTCCGGCGCAGCGTTTTCCGAAGTGACGTTTCAAACGATCTGGGCATTCTCACGTGAGTGCTCCTCTCACTGATTATATGTCGCTCGTTCACGTGTTGTCGGTGTTCTGCGCGCTCATGAGCCCGCACGTGGCCGTGCGCCATGCAACGGCGCCGCGTCCATCGTCCGCGGCATCGATGCTCGCAGCCGCCTTCGACGCGCCTGCGCCCGCGCTCGTTGACGGCGTAGGCACAGGCGCCACCTTTGGGCCACTGGCAGTTCCAGAGGCGCTTGCGGAGCGACTGCGCGGCTGTGGATTTACACACCCGATGCCAATCCAATCGCAGGCGATGCCGCGCATCGCCGCTGGAGAGAATGTCGTCATCCACTCGGCTACAGGCAGTGGCAAAACGCTCGCTTACCTGGTGCCGCTGCTGGCGGCGCTCTCACCGGGTGATGGTGTGCGAGTGCTCATCGCGACACCCTCGCAGGAGCTCGCCGTGCAAATCGCCGCGGAGGCTGAGCGGCTTCACCCCGGCCTTGGCGCCGTTAGCGAGGACGGCTCCAGCAGCTCCAGCGCCGGTCGCTCAAGCGGCGGCGTGCTGCTCGCCATCTCGTCGAGCCGCGAGACAGAGCTGGAGCAGCAAGATGCGCTCTTCTCGTCCGCTCGGCCGCCGCAGCTCATCGTTGGCACGCCGCAGCGCCTTGCCGACCTCGCCCGGCACCCTCGCGCCCGGCCGGTGCTCCGCTCAGTCCGCACGGTGGTCTTGGACGAAGTGGACCTCATGCTCCCGCCGCTGGCGCCGGGCACCGTGGCCGGCGGTGGGCGCGGCGGGCGCGGTGGGCGCGGCGGGCTGATTGCGCGTGGCCGCTCGTTTGGCGGGCCTCGTGGCCGCGGCCGTGCTCGCCCGAATGCCGCCGGCGAGGGGTACCAGGGGAGGGGCACCAGACGCGATACCGGCGCGGTGTACCAGAACGCAGCCATAGGCGCACGGCTCGCGCGTCCGCGGCCGGCGGAGATCTTCTTTGAGCGACTGCGACGGTCGCGGCCGCGCTCGGCGCCGCCGCTCCAGCTCGTGAGCTGTTCGGCGACCGTCACGGCCGACCTGCGCCGCCGGCTGGGCGCGCTGCAAGGCGGCACCGAGGCGGACGCCACAAAGCAAGCCGCCGGAGTGGTGGTGACGGCGGCGCCTGCACATCCGATTCCGAAGAGCGTCAAGCGCATGGGCGTGGGCGGCGTGGCCATGCCCTCGACGATCCGGCACTCGGCCTATCTGGGCAAGCCGGCCGGCCTCGACCAAATGCTCCTCACCGCCTTCGCCGAGCTGCAGCCTAACACTGCGCTCCTCGTCATTCCCAACGGCCACTCGGTGCCAAAGCGCGTCGAGGCGTTGCGCAAGCTTGGGTTCGAGAAGGCCGAGGCGCTGCAGGACGCGCTCGGGGTGCCCGCCGCGACCGCGCCCGAGGAGCGCAGCACGCCCGTGGCAAACGGCGCGACGAGCGCCGACGACGAGCCGCCCACGACGGCGCCCTCGAGCGCGGTTGCGAGCGCAGGGAGGCCAGCCGCGGCGCCAGTCGCACCGCGCCGGCGGGCCACGGCGGGCGAGACGTTGCAAGGGGAGATGATCCAGAAGCGTCAGCAGCTCGCCTCGGCCTTTGCGCGGCGCGAAGCGGCGGTGCCGCTGCTCGTAACCACCGAGCACTCGGCACGCGGCATCGACTTCAAGGACCTTGACGTCGTCTTCCTCGTGGGACTCCCCGCCCGCGTCGACTCGTACGTGCACGTGGCCGGGCGCACCGCGCGCGAGGGGCGCAAGGGGCGCGCCGTCTGCCTCCTCACCGAGGAGGACGATTTCAACAGGCTCGCTGACTTTGGGCGCGAGCTTGGGATCCAGGTCGAGAAGATCGACCTGCGCTTCCTGACCGGGAGGAGTTGATGTAAAGGAGTTGATGCGCCATGAGACGCTGTGCACTGGTCGTCTCTGCGTGGGGGAACCCGAAATCCACCTTCACACCTTTTAGGTTATTCACAGATGAGGCCGGCGGGAAGTCCTTCTCCGGACCATCCGCTTTCCGTCCACTTTTTCTGACATCTGCCCTTCCCCGCTCCGTCTATGGCCCGTGGTGGCCGCCAGAAGGCGGCAGTGGCCGCGCCGGTGGTCAAGGACCCTGCGCGATACAAGGTCAGAGCGCGCCTGATCGCACTCGCGGCCCGGCAGACCCACCCCTTCTGCGGGTCTTCTTGCGTGCGACTCAACCCCCACGAACTGCAATTCGAATCCCTGCCGCTGACAGACCGAGCTATGCGCTACCTGGATGCGGGCGGATGCCTGCCCCTATGGGATCAAGTGCCAGTTTGCCCACGGCGTCGAGGAGCTGCGCGTCCGCCAGGTGCGCTCGTCGGCCACCCTGCGTGGGCATCGCTTCTGCCGCAGTGTTGCTGACGTGCTGGCGTGTGCGTGGCGTGCGCGCGTGGTGTGTACTTGGCGTCTGCTCGCAGGACCAGCCTTCGAGCTATAAGACCAAGGCGTGCCGGTCGTTCGCGCGCACTGGGCGCTGTCCGTACGGGCAAAGGTGCCGCTTCATGCATGGCGATGTGGCAGATGCGCACCTCGCAGAAGATGACGACAGCGACCACCAAAGTGACGAGTACTGTAAACCAGTAGCTGGGCAGCCGCCGCTGCCGGCACACGCCCCATCCTCGGGGTCGGGAAGCAGCAGCCTCCACCAGAGCCCCTACGCGGGTCCGGTGCAGACGTCGCAGCTGCACGTGCAATTGCTCCAGCTGCAGCAGTCCAACGAATCATGTTGGGCAAATCATGTACAGAAGCAGCTGCCGGCGCGACCACATGACTCGCAAGTTGCCCTGGGTGCCTCGACTATGCGCCGGCGTAGCAGCAGCAACGAGAGCGGCAGCACCGCGAGTGAGGAGGCAACGCGGCAGTTCGACTACAGCTCGAGCCAACAGCACACGCGGCATATGTCTCCACACACGCCGCCGCATGCGCCGACGCGCGCCACCTCCACAGCCACGGCCGCCGACTCCTTCCGAGCACAACTTCCGCCCAATGCGTCTCCCGCGGCAGTGCTGCTGCCATACGCGCAGCTGCCGCGGGGCGATGGCCAAGAGGGTGCGCCGCCGGGCGCATTGAGCTCCTCGTTGCCACAAAAGGTTGCCAATTTTGCATGGTCCAACGCGGCATGCTTGGGCGCCTTTTCCCCGGCGGGCGCGTGTGGGTGCGGTGGGCTGCAGCCGATGACAGCCTTGCCGACCGTCGTGACGCCGAGTCCTTTCACGTCACCATGCTCATCAATGGCCTCACGACTACCCTCGACGCACCCGTCCAATGCGTCGTCGGCAGTCCACTCCGAGCTGCCCTCGCCCTCGGTGTTGCCCTTGCCGCATGGAGCCTCATCCATCCCGCCCGGCCCGATGCCGCCCGCCTTCTTGCCCCCGCCGGCCATGTTTTCGGCGACCTCGGCGTTATCTGTTCTCGAGCTGCCCGTGCACCCCTTCGGTGTGCCGTTACACGAGCCAACCGGAGCCGGATCCATTTTCTCGACCGTTGGCAACCTATGGAGCAGTGGCGCACCTGGGCCTGCGAGGCCGCCAGTGCCGGCACCGGCACCGGCACCGGCACCGGTACCAGCGCCAGGCACGGCCAGCCAAACAGCCGCAAGCCGGCTGCAAGCCGATCCGCACGTGTCCTTGTGCGGCAGTGGATCGAGCAGCGATGAGAGCAACAGCACCGACCTCGGTGGTGGCGGTGATGGCGCCTTCGAGGGGTGCCTCGCCATGGGCGTGGGCGGGGTGCACGCGGCGGTGCATGCCAACCGACCATACCACTCGATGACTCGCAGCTCGATTGCGAAGGAGCTGTCCGTTCTCTTTGATGAAGCGCCGGCCGACGCGTCTGATGGCGCTGCGGGCAAGGACGGCGTCGAGCTCTCGAGATCAGTCGAGCTCATCATCGAGCCGGATGCTGTCGCGGACCGCACCGAGCTGGCGCTCTCGGACTACTCGACCGCGCGCTTGGCAGGCCAGCTTGCGGCGCTCTGCTGCTCACCATCTCGTCGCGAGCATGGCGCCGAGGGCGCGTCAACTCCCACCTCACGCTGGTGAGGCTGCGCGCGCGCGGGCGCGCATGATGGCGAGGAGCGACTCCATCTGCTCATGGCCGCATGCAAGGTGCGCCGCAGTTATCTTTCACCCGCGTGTCGATGAGCGAGCAACATGATGACAGCAACAGCGGCGCATGAAGACAGGACCCACGGCAACCGACTGTCCGACTCGACTAACATGCACAACTCAAAAGTTGAGAAGCGAAGGCACATCATACATGATGAGAGTCACCTATTTGTGGTTGTTTGTTACAGCATTGTGCAACGCCCGTGTCAGTGTTGATGTTTCCTATCTGCCGATCGTCCCGCCACGCGGTTTCTTTTCTGCTGTAGTTGCGGCTCTTTCATATTGTAGTTGCTGTACATGTAGTTGTGCATGCAAATTCGAACTTGCGATCGGAGGACGGTGAGTTTTCATGCAGCGAATTTTGAGCTGCACGCCGCCTTCGTCTGCAAATGTCACCGCGACATTTTGCGTGCAAGCATCGCCCAATCCCGAATTCGCCAACTCGCCGAGCAACTTTGCCCACTGGTTCTTCGCGCACGTATACCCGATGGTTGCGGCACTCACAGCAACGGGCGTGCCGGCGGTGCAAATCTTTCGGGCGCGCATACTGATTGGCCACGGAAATAATCGCGTGTTTCCACGGTGGTCCACGCACTATCGTGAACTACTTGGAGGAGGCATTTGCCACGGTGGGCGCGCAGCATTGCCACGGTGGCCAGCTGCATGTACTGCGGAGGTTCGCATCGCTACGCCGATCTTTTCCTTCCGGAATCGCTCATTCTACCCGACAGGTCCTTGGCGGTCTTTTGCGCATGCATTACGTCTCAGCCCCATGCTGATGGGCCACTTGCACGCCGAACCACGCTTACGAATCGTCATGCTGCTGCGCGAACCTGGAAGCGATGCTCGGCAGATCCACGGCCTAGAGCGTGCATGTGAGCTGAGCAGCGTGACTTGCCTTTGGCCGACGCGAAGGATGCCGCTCGGTGACGCCGGGGCAGCGCTCTCAGATGCTGGGGCCCTACTTGCCGGCCACGGCGCTGCACTAGCATACCTCCCTTTCTTGAGCAGCGGTGCCAAGTTTTTTGAGCTTGACAGCATCCTAAATGCCGCACGCTCGAGAAATATGTACCAGTACCTGGCATTTGCTCTCGGCATCGATGCTCTGAAGGTATGGCTCGACAGCAACAGCACACGCTACTGCCCCGGGCGTACGATTGCTTGCACATCTGCTGCTGGAGGAACCACGGTGCATGGGTGTGCGGTGGGCTATCGCGCCAACATCTCGTGCAGCTGGGCCATGTTGTCAAGTTTACTCAGGGATGCAGCGGCGTCGCCTAACTCGTCTCAGCTTGCTCTGGCTCGAGATTGCAGCGGGATCCGCGGGGACGACTACCGAGGCAAGGGGTGGTGGAAGCTTCGCGACGAGATGAGTCGAGTGTACCCGTCGCTGTGAACTGTGATACAACTGGTCGCAGACTGGTGTGACCGACCGCTAAACCGACCGCGCCGAGCCCGACACCGACGGGCCCCCGGGCCCCCGGCCGCGAGCGGTGCGACCTGCATTGACCATTGTGTGCTTTCAGTTCAACGTTAAGTAAACGGCGTCTCGGTAATGGCTTCAAAGTCCGTGCGTGCGTGCGTGCGAGGAAAAAGGGGAAAAGGCCTCCTTTTTGGATGCTTGACGAATCCTCCTTTAGAGATCCGCACTCTCGCCAACTCTCTCGAACTCTCTCGCCCCGAGACATGACGTGCCTCTCCTTCTTCACTGCGCTGATCGTATCAGTCGGCGCGTTCAATGTACACCCTCCAATAGTCGTGCGCACGGCTCATCGGCGGACCACCACACTTGTGGCGCAGCAGCGGCAGTGTTCGCGGCGCGACCTTATCGCTGGCGTGGCCACAATCCTGGTAGTGGCTTCGCCACTAGGCGCAAACGCTGTTGACACTAACGACCTTACACGCCTCAAGAAGGGGCTAGACGGAGTGCAGTACCTGCTGGACAATTGGGACAAGGAAACCGTCGATCCGAACTCGGGCAACGATAGTCCCGACCGTGTGCGCTACTATCTCGGGCTGCGCACGACTGACCACCCGCTCTTCCAGGTGGACAAGCTGCTTGCGAAGGCTCAGTCTGCGCTTCCGGACGATGCTGATATTGAGCAGTGGATCGAGGCTGTCGAAGGTCTCAACTCGCACATCGCCAAGGTCAACGAGCTCGCGTACACGTCCTCGTTCGGTGAGTACAATCCCGGTGGAGGTAAGGGGCAGATCCGCAAGTACCTTTTGCTGTGCAAGGATGAGGTGGTGCTGACGCGCGACTCGCTGAAAACCATGATCGATATTCTGAAACTTTGAGTGGCCATGGCGGCTGTGGATGGAGTACTGTGCTATGCATCCACACGAGAAGGCCGCCAGACGAGAAATGCTTAGCGTCGTGGTGTGTCTTCCTTTTCTACAATCGCGGTGTGATAGCTTCCGACTGCACCCAACGCGTTTTGCACAATGGATCATGCTTGGTGGAACCGATCGTGCCGTGTGCGGAGAGGTGCGGCGTGGTTCTCCTCCGCTCTCGGGCCCGCTATAAAATGAGGGCTCGTAGAAGTGCTTTCGATTAGCACGATCGTGATCGATAACGTAAATGGTAAATAAATCTTAAATGCAGCCACGTAAACGTATCGCATATTCGTTTTACGACCGGCGCGGCCAACCGAACCGAACGGAATGCACGCCAGTGCGAGAGCGTAATTTCTTAAAAACACCATGACGTACGTATCTGTATGCGGGGTACCCCGGCGAGCAGCGAGCGGGGACGCGTCCGGGCATCGGTTTAAGTAAAAGTAAGTAAAAAAAGCTAAAACATCGTAAACATGCCAACAGGCAGCGTACACGTGGCGAGGGGATCGTCCCCAGGCATATACTAAGCGTGTACGGACCGTTCAGCAAAGCGAGTGTTGAGGCTGATGAAAGCCATCAGTCAGCACACCCATTTGCGGCTCAAGAGCTGCGGGGTAAGTCGTGCACTCCCTCTCTCGCCCGATCTCGTAGCCGTGCCCTCCATTGTTGTGAGTCCCTTTCTCTCTCCTGTCTCTGCCTAACGGCTTCCCGCCGTGAGGCTCACCTACTTTGAGCTGGCGCTGCTGCTGTTGACCTTGAACCAAAAAACTCAGATTCAAGCTGTCTCGCTTCTTCACGCAGATCCTTCGAGAGGTGTGTGACGCTGACCCAGGATTCTTCCCAGAGGTCCCCGTCAGAGTCTTCCCCCTCCCACTCGACGAGCACGTCCAGCGGGCACCCCCGCCGACCTTCCAAGCGTCGCCCCCGCCGACCTGCGAGGTACATGTCTCAGTTGCGCTACACGGCTTTATGGCGAGCGCCTGCGGCTTTCACGAGTCGGCCTTGACGGGGCGCACGACTTTGGAAGAAGCGTCTACAACTGCACGAGGCCGTATAGGGAGAGAGGATGATCATGCTTCCAGTAGACTCGGATCTGGCAGACTAGAATCATTCGCTGCTGAAGCGGGCTCTGCCGACAAAGAGCGCAATGGGAGCTGCGGTACCAGAGGGCTCTGATCTACATGTAACCGATTGCATCGTGGCGGGAGTTGGCTTCCGCCCGACGAGCTGGGGGAACGCCGTCCAACTAGTTGGGAAGGGAAGACATTGACTCCTGACTCTTCTCTCAACTCTGCTCTCACACTGCCAAGCTCGATGGACACCGATGTGCCCGGTACCTTGACCGCCGCCGAGTCGAGCATAGGGGAGCGGGAGCGCGAGCTTGGGTCGGAGCGGAAGGAGGTTACAACGGAGCGGAAAGAGGGTACTTCCAGCGATGCGGTGGCCGCATGGGTGGCCGGTGCCTCGACCGGCGCGGCTGATACACCA
>ENA-UOUZ01001368-UOUZ01001368.1-mixed-culture-metagenome-genome-assembly--contig:-NODE-1368-length-16036-cov-112.938489_pt1 | contig 16036 bp, 15 predicted proteins | sample MGYA00238154_ERZ761575 | MGnify/ENA primary metagenome ERZ761575 (study PRJEB28896, sample SAMN07631632) | mixed culture metagenome | isolation source: Freshwater growth medium | place: USA...
GACCTCTGATGACCTCTGATGACCTCTGATGACCTCTGATGACCTCTGATGACGATTGAGGCTCGATGCGTCTCGATGCGTCTCGCTGACTGGCTTCCTGATTGCGACGCTGATTGCGACGCTGATTGCCTCGCGCGAGTGCTCCTGCGCGTGTCAACGTCGCCTCTTGCAGGTGCCGATGAGTATACCCTTGATTACGCATGAGTACTCTTGATTACCCTGAGTGTCACCGTCGCCCCTTGCAGGTGCCGCTCGCCATCGTGTCCGACCTTGTCCTGCCTCGTGCATGGCTCGTCGATCCACAAGCGCCACGAGTGACCTCACTCGCCGCCGCCGCCGCCGTCATCGCCGGCTTCATCGCCATCAACTGTGCGGCGAAGGCCGAGGATCGCCGGACCGAGCGCGCGGAACACGAAGGCGATTGCGACATGTGCTTGTGCCAGTGGACGGGCACGCGAGTGCCGTTACTTGGACGGCGCGCCGACGACGGCACGCTTCGGCTTGCGCCCAACGCGCCCGCCTCGGACGCGCCCGATATGGCGCCCGACGCATGCGCACCGTCAGTGATCAACTATGGCACTATTCGCCGGGACTCTAGTACCTGATCACGGGGAGGTGGGAAATAACCACAATCAAACAGATCTGGAGAGATCGGTATCCGAAAAGGTTTTTCTATTCATAGAAGATCGTCGCTGTGAAGAGAAGACAGAGAATGGCGAGACTGGCCCTTCTGACTCTTCTCGTTGTCGCCGCCGCCGCACTATCACGACAGCCGCTCTCGCGCTTCAATACGCTTCCATGCGTCGGCACCGTCGCCAGCGGCTCGCGAGAGCTCCTTGTAATCGGCACCGCACACACGCCATGCAGATCATCTGCCGAAGTGTCGGCGCTCATCGCTCAATCGCGGCCAGACGTCGTGATCATCGAGTTGGATCAGGAGCGCCTAGAATGCTTGCTGCGCACGGACGAGCAAGGCAACGGCGAGCAGCTGCGGTACGGCGCCGACTTTGCTGCAGCTGTGCGCGGCGCGGCCGAGCTGGGCGTGCCCATCGTGCTCGGCGATGCCAAGGCAAGGGACTTGGTCGCGAGGCTGCGCGCGGCCGGCGCCGTCGCAGACGGCGAGCGCCTGTGGCGTGCCGTGCAGCTTGCTCTCAAGGGTGGGCGAATCACGGACGGGGTGCGTGCTTCGTACGTGAACGTGGCGTCGAGCTTACGCGACGACCCGGCAAAGATGCTGCCGCTGCTCGCGGGGGTGTGGTGGACGGTGCTGCTCACCGGCCTATCCGGCCTCGCCACAGCGCCTGCCTTGCCCGTCGGCGCCGACGAGGCTGGCGTCATCCCGTGGCTCGCGACCGCGGCAATGGAGCTCTCCGCATTCGGCGGCGCGCTCGTGCTCTTGCTGTGCGTGCGCGTGTTGGATGAGCTGCTGCTAAGAAGAGACGAAATCCTCGCTGCGAGTACGCTGATTGCCACTGATTGCAACTGATTGCCATTGATTGATGCTAAGAAGAGACGAAATCCTCGCTGCGAGTACGCTGATTGCCACTGATTGCAACTGATTGCCATTGATTGATGCTGAGACGAGACGAAATCTTCGTTGGGAGTACACTACTCGCTCGACCACCACTAATCGCCGCTGATCGCCAATGATTGCCATTGATTGCCACTGATTGCCTCTGATTGCCACTGATTGCCACTGATTGCCACTGATTGCCAGTGATGGCCTCCCTCGTTGCATGCAGGTGCGCTGCGAGGGCTTGAGCTCGCGCGCGGCCTGCGAGACGGCCGGCTGCTGCGCCGACGCTTCACCTTCTCGACGGACCCGACGCTCGTCGCTCGAGCGCCGCTGGATTGCCAAACCCCCATCTTCACACCCTTCTTCACCGTGCGCCAGCCGGCTCGCTTTGGAGCGCCGTCTCCACAGTCGGCGTGCACGCGTGCGCTCACCACGGCGCCTTGCCCTCCTCCGTCCCCACACACAGGTGCGTCGGCCGCTTCGCGCGGGCGAGGAGCGCCGTCTCAACCTCTTCGAGCCTCGCTGGCTTGCGCTCCTCGATAGCCTCGCCGCCTCCACGGCGGCTTCCACAGCGACTTCCGTTCGGCGCGAGGCGACGGGCGCTGCGGCGGGCGCCGCATGCGGTTGCGGCGAGCAGGCCTTGTCGTCCTTGCTCGTGAACGCGTCGTTTGGGTGCGTCTTTGCGGTGAACGAGCAGTCCGTGCCGGTGCCGGTGGCGGTGGCGGCCTCGGGATTCGCGGAGGGCGTGGGGGGAGTGGGGGGAGTGGGGGCGAGCAGTACGCGGATCGACGACGTGGTCATTCCTCGAGTTGGACGGCGTGCGCGCATCGTGCGCATCGAGGAGGGCGTGCGCCCAGTCACAGGCGCTCGCCGGCTCGTTGTCTGGCTCGTGGGCGAAGAGCCTCTCGCCATCGACGACCGAACGCTCCACCCGACGGGCGGCGGTTACCTGAGCGCCGTGGCGACGCCATGCGACGAGGCGGCCTTTGAGATCGCCCACGGGCCGATCGCCGACGCGCTCGATGGCGGAACTCGGGCGATGCCGGAGGTGGCGGGCGACGCGAGTGGCAGCGTGGCGGGCGACGCGAGTGGCAGCGTGGTGCGTGCGCTGTTAGTGGTCGGCCTTGCCCACGCAAACGGGGTGCTCGTGCGCGTCGCGGACCAGCGGATGCGCCCGCCACAGCGCCAGCCTCTGTATTTCGACGAGCGCGCTGGTGGCGGCGCGGACGACGAGCTCGAGCCTGGCTGGGTAGGCTGGTCTTAGGAACAGGAAGAAACACGCCGCACCAAAACGGCCTAGACGACCGGCGCGAGCTCGAGCAACATCAAGCGTCACCCAACGAAGCCAAATCCCTACGAACAGCTGCATAGGGTCCCTATGTAACGGGCAACTCGTACTCGAAAGACGCGGACGAATCGGACGTCAACCGCGAGAAGCAACCGTAAAACCGCGAAACGCGGGCCCGCTACGGCGTACGGGGCCGCGCGGAGCGATCCGCGTCCGGTCCGGGGAGTTTGTCTTATCGAAGAATCGTAGCCGCGTAGGGTCGAAGGCATGGTCGAAGGACGAACAACATAGGACGAAGCGGTCGTGTTAGGACCGGCTAAAAACTCATAACCGAAAACCAAAACGAAACGCTAAGGTCTCGTTTTGTCCGCACAGATTGAAGCAGAGCATCGCGGCCGCCACGTCACAACGACGCAACGGTGATCGGAGGGTCGAGCGTGGCGCGCCGCTCGGGCTTGACGTTCGCATGGCCGTACACGCAGTGGCGACAGCCGCTGCCACAACAGTAGCCTCGCTGCTCCGAGGCCAGCTGCGTGAAGACGGTGTAGCCAGTGCTCGGGTCAGTGTAAGTCAGCTCGCGCTTGCGGACCGCGCATGCATGCGCTTCCATGATGCATGCGTGCGCCTCCTCAATGTCGCGCAGCGAGCTGGCGCCCGGGACTGCACCGCCAACGGCGCCTGCGTCGGCGCCCGCGCCCGCGACGGCGCCCGCGTCGGCGCCCGCGCCCGCGCCCGCGACGGCGCCCGCGTCGGCGCCCGCGCCCGCAACGGCGCCAGCGTCGGCGCCCGCGCCCGCGACCGGGGCAGCGGCGGGCCGGAGCCACTCGGCAGCGAAGCCCTCGGGTGCCCGGGCCGGCGCGTCGTTCAGAACGGACGCGAGCCACTCGAGCGCATCGACGAGCCGAGGGCCCGGCCGGTTAAAGTACGCGTCGCCGTCGACTAGGACGACGCGGTTTGCGGCGACGGCGGGCAGTGCTGGCCACCAGTGGGTACTCTGGAGCCGCGCCGCCTCGCGCCGCGTCATGTCCAAGTCCAAGCCGCATGGGCACACGACCACCAGCTCTGGCGCCGATGCGACCAACGCCTCGGCGCTCACGGCAAACGAGCGGCCCGCACCCGCGCCCGGCGCTTGGGGCGCTGTCTCGGGCGCCTCGTTGAGAGGGTGGCGCCCGCCCGCGCGCCGAATCATCTGCGGAGTCCAATGGCCACCCACGTAGATCGGGTCTGGCCATTCGATGAACGCGACCGACGGCGGCGGCTTGGCTGATGCGTGCACGAGTTCGTCCACGGCGCGCACGCGGGCCACCAGCGCGGCGTGCGCCGCCCGGGCTTCGGATTCCATACCGACGGCCAACCCAAGCTGCAGCACAATGTCAAGCACGTCATCGAGCGACTCGGGGTTGAGCGAGACCACCAGCGGCCGCGGGTCCATAGACTGCGCAAGGCGCTCGACCGTCATGAGGTCGATGGCGCACACGCTGCAAATATCCTGCGTGAGGATGACGTCGGGAGCGAGCTCTTTCAGGAGCTGCTCGTCCAGCGTGTAGAGCGACTGTCCGCTCGATAGCGAAGCAGAGACTTGCGCGTCCACATCGGCGGCGGTCGTGTAAGCGGTCTTCTGGCCAGTCAACACTGGTAAGTGCGTTATTTCCGGCGGATAGTTGTCCTCGTGTGAGCGGCCGACGAGCAGATGGCCGCCACCGATGAAACATAGCGCTTCCGTGGCCGAGGGCAGCACCGAGCAAACTCGCAGCTGTCGGCGGGCCGGCATCACACCCGCTCTGCGCCTGTTAATAAACAAAGAGAATCTATGAATAGGAGCGTCTGAAGCGGCCCTCCCGCACTTTCTCGCAGTATGTATGGCTCCGCCGCTCCCGGTCAAACACATGTACTGAGTACTCCAAGGGGGTACTCGCTCCCGGCACCCTACCGGCACCCGGGGGACTATACCATGGCCCGATCATGGGGGCTTCTATATGAATGCATGTACTCAATTATTGCTCGCGGTGACTAGAGGTCGGTCTTAGGTCGGTCTCAGCACTCGGGGTCGGTCTCTCCCAGCGGCGCACAGCGGGCACAGCAAATATGGAGCTTCTCTAGTGTCTTGAGCTTGATCTCGACCTTCTTTCTCACGCGTCTCGAGGGCGCCTGTCAGCGAACCCGGCGAAGCCTGACGACCTCGACCATCCGGTACTGAGAACCCCCTCTGCCCGGCTGCTCGTGGATCCCGCACCTGAATGGCTTACTACCACACAGGAAAGTTTTTTCAGCGCTCACACCGACGGTGTTGATTGAGGATACGGCCCGCGGCCGCTGCGCGCTGGGCGACCGCAGACCGGGCGATAAACCGGGCGATAAACCGGGCGACGGTCGCGCCACGCCGAAAAGGCGCGCCCTCTCCTGATACCGCGACCTGAGAGCTGAGTCCGGTCAGAGCTGCCTCCTGTGCTGGAACGTGAAACTCAAACTGAAAGCCTGTAATGTGTAAACGAGTCGACATGGGACCGGACTCATGCCGTTCGGTCCCGCCGAGCGCCGTGTATTGCACATCGCGCTTCGCACAGAGCTCTGGAGGTATACAAGGTCAAACTCAAAGTATACCAAGATAGCTAAGAGGGATCGAACGTAGCACCGCGGACAGGGGACGGCATACACGGGCACACAAACCTCTGAGAACACACTCTCTCTCCGCCTTCACGTCGTCGTTAGACCAATCCGTCAAACCGTGTATGGGACAAGGCGCGCTCGCGCCCAATCGTACGAATATCGCAATATCTCGAGGCTCCCCTCCGACTCCGGACCCACGGAATGACGCAACCATGTTACGTTGTCTCCACCCCTGAAGCTCCACATATAGTCATAATAGATCTTCTCATCGCAATAGTCGCACGCCTCATCCCAGCACATCCCCACGCGCGGCCCTCGCGGGCGTGTCCTCCGTTGGAAAAGAAGTCACTCGTTGGCTATCGAAAGCCACTGCAGGAACTCGTTCACCTGGAAGAGCGCGGTATTTTTGCCCGGCGTTTCGTCGACGACGTCCTCGCGCCACACGACGTACGCATCCTCAAAGATGATGTCAGTCTCGTACAGGTTGTAAAATACCTTTTTCATGAGGTCCTGCGGCCAGCCGAGGCGGGTAACCGGATGTGGGAGGCACCATGTGTGCACGGCGCGCCTTGAAGGGCGGTGGCGTGGGCTTGGCGGGTTTCAGCGGCGGCGCGGGCTGCGGCGGCGCCTCGCCCGGTGCCAGCGCCATCGAGGCCTCTGGCGGCTTCGGCTTCGCATAGGGAAGGTCGATCGCCTCGCCCGTCGACGGATCCGCGATCTGGATGGCCGATGACTTGCGTGGGGGGGCCGCTGGCTGCGCGAGCGCGGACGGCCCTCCTGCCCCGGGCAGCGGCGCACCCTTGCCCGGGATGGCCATCGCGGCGCCGGTGGGCGCGGCACCCGGCACCACAGGCCGCATGCCGCCGCTCGCCGCGATCGGGCGCATGTTGCCCTGCGGCTGTGGCGTCCCAGCAGCTCCTCCCGTCGGTGGCGCGCCGTACATGTTGCCGCCGGGCGGCCCGCCCGGCACGGCGCGTGGGCCCGCCTGCGCCGCGTAGCCCGCCGCGGGGGCGTACATCGCCTGCCCTGCGGGCATCGCCTGCCCAGCGGCCATCGGCATGAAGGTACCTGTAGGAAGCGGCTGGAAGGCCGGCTGCCGAGGCGGGTAACCGGGCGTCGGAGGCACCATGTTCGGGCGCATCATGCCCGCCATCGGCATCGGCATCTGCGCACGTGGGCACACGCGACGCACGGGTGTGAGTGCGACGCTGCGTGGTCAGAGCGGCGGCAGGGCCTTGCCGCGCGCCGTCGCAAGCCAAGGATTCGTCCGGAGTGGCTGTGTGACTGCAGACGAGTCGCATTCGCCTTGCTAGCTCGTGCGCAGCGCGTGCGTGCGTGAGTTCGGGTGGCGGTGCGTCTGCCACTGTGCTCGCAAGCGTGCGCGCTCGATGCTGCAGCTGCGCCGTGCCTGGCACGGCCGCGCGTGGCACCGAAGCTCATGCTGGGGCGACGTGCTGTGAGGTGCTCACCGGTGGCATCGGCTTGTACATTGCTGGGTACATCTGCATGGTGGGCTGGCCTGCGGTTGAACGAGCGGCACGAGACGATCAGGCGCGTGAGCTGCAGGGCAGTCAGGCAGCGTTGGGCTGCTGATGAGCTCGAGCTCCCAGCTCCCAGGCTCTGGCGGCCAGCGCTGTCCAGGCCCAGAACGTACCTTGCATCGGTGTTGGATAACGAGGAGGCATACCTGTGGAAGCCATGCCACCTGTGGAACGTCAGGCACCAGGCGCGGCTCAGTTGGCTGCGGACGTGGCATATTGGCTGCTCGACGCACAGGACAGTTCAGTAGAATGGCGCAATCTCGGCTTACGTGGCATGTTCATTGGCGTGGGCTGCCCTTGCGGAAGTCCCGCGGGACCTCTGCCGGTCTGACCACCACGGCCGCCTTGGCCGCGGCCGTCTTGGCCACCATGCGGTGGGAAGGGTTGTTGAGACATCGCCAGGTCGCGCTCGTCGCCCACCGTCCCCGTCGCTTGAGGCCTTGCATCTGTCTGAACGATGGTCTCGTTGAGCAGCTTCGCATCGGCAAGGCTCAGCTGCTCGTCGGGCAGAGGCTTGGGCGGGAACCCGACCTTCAGGGTGAAGGTAAGGCCGGGCGAGAGCGTGGAAATGTGCGTGCGCAGCTGTAGCACTGTGTGCGTGTGGTTTGCCTTGACCAGCTTGCGCGAGCCATCGGCCAGCCGCACCTGCAAGCTGGTGGTCGGTGCGTCCACGTCGACTACAAGCGCCCGGGCGTCGACGATGGGAGCAGGAGACGAAGAGGATGTTGCGCTGTCATTATGTATGGTGTGGCCCTTGCCCCAGGTTGGCATTACTGGTAACGCCATACCTGGGGTTGGTATGTCCACTGGTAACGCCATACCAACCAAAGTGGACATCACGAAAGGATCGAATGCTGAGAATGGAACATCTGTGTGGGTCGCGATCAGAGTGGCATTGCCCAGTTGCTGCGCACTCATCGTGTGACCGCTCGTCGCCAACATCGTCGCCAACATCGAGGATGTTGGCGACGCAACGGGGTGCCGCCAAAACGTTGGAGCGGGCGGCGGCGTGGCGTCGGCAACATCCTCCCCCCCGATGTTTGGCCTGCTTGGGAACAGCGCAGGCTGCTTGTCCGTCTGCTTGGGACGTTGACCACTGTGCGCGACTGTGTAGGATAAGTGCATGACACCTGGGATGAACTTGTCCAAGCTCTTTACGAATCCACATTTTGTCCAGACGAATGCGCCGTGTCCAAACCGTTCCACGAATTTTCGAGCTTGATCTTTTATTTGGCTCTGCGTGTCGAAGGACACATCCGGAATTAAGAGCGAGTTCTTCACTTCGATCCAACGAATGTCCTTGCCGTGAATCACAAGTGGTGGATCAAACAGGAAGTCTGGAGTTGCCCTGAAGCCTTCTGGTTGCTCCTCGCACTCGGAAACGACACGATCCTTTTCCGTGGTGTAATCCAAACTCGCCTTGAGACCAGAGTCCTGTGCACAGGCGACAGCAGAGAAACCATGAGTATGGCACTCGATGGGGGCTGAATGTGGGATGTGTTCAATGGGGGGAATTTGGGATGTGTTCAATGTTCAATGCCGGTGTTGCACCTTTAGCAGTTGCTCTACACCGGCTTCGCCTTCTTTGCCTCGACGATCCATATTCCCTTTGCTCACGGGATGAGCTGCGAAGCTTTTGGATTTGGCTATGAAACAGGAGATTCTGTCTTCGCCCGCAATGGAGACTGCAGCATCGGCAATGCGGGCTTCCAGCGAGTCTCTTTCGACAGACGAAGATGCGTCGGGATCTCGGGAGCGATCGACAGCTGCTTCGAATTCCCGTCCTCCTGCGATAAACTTGCCTAGGTAGGTTGTCTTGCAATTCATATCCGTTGCTAGCTTTTTCAGCGCCCACGCAATAGTTGGCGTCCCGGGCGCGAGCACGGCATCAAGCTGGACCCGTTCATCGCAGTATGTGACGATGCGACTGAGCAACTCTTGCTTCCTGGCAAGCTGCTCAACATCGTCGCCCGCGTACAGCTTTTCCTTATTCATCCATGCTGTGCCTTTCTGAGCCTCGCGAACGAGGAAAGTGGCGGTGGCCTCCTGATCCACCTCGATTTCTTTGAAGAGCGTACCGAGAAGGTGAGGGAGCCGGCGTTTGATAGTCCATTCAGGCAAATGCACGGAAATCTGATTCTTATCGATGCAATCCTTGAGCAATACCTCGACTTCCTCCGAAATCGTCGGCTTTGTTGAGAGATGACGTTCGAGGTGCTTCTCAGCAATGTGCCTGCAGTTGGAGTTCCGAGTGCCTGCTGAGGCACTGAGTGGCTGGGGCGTGGTGTCGGCAAGGCAGACGATCTCGCCGCCCTGCTTGCGGCTTTTGAGATCGCAGTGAAGCAATTTGCATCCGGCAAAGAAGCGCGCGGGGCTCCTTGCCGCGGCGATCTCTGCCCTGAAGCCTCGCTCGTAGAGCGAGGCGCAGAGGGCAGACAGGAGCATCTGCTTGTCTGGCGTCGAATGGAGCAGGGTGATCGCGGCCTGCTCGGCGCCGCCGCTGGTGCTGCTTTCACCTTTGCTAACGCCTGCGTCATCACTTGTCTCTCGTGGCTCGCGTCGACTGCCATCCTTTCGCTGTCCAGTATGGTCGGCTGGTTCCACGTGAGGTGCGTCGTGTCCGCCCGTGACTTTCCTGTTGCACGATTGAGAGCGCTGCAAGCCGGACGACCTGAGAGGCCCCGCTGGCGCGGTGGCAGTGATTGAGCTGCTCACCTCGAGTGTGCCTAGCGAGTTGAGATGAACCGGTGCCTTGAGACGCACTGACCAGACGAGTGGCTCTTCAGGTCGCGGTCTGAAGAGCTGGAAAGCTTGGGGGTGCTGCTCAAGCCAGCACTTGGCCCCGCCCGCTGCCTTCATGAGGGCGCGAGCATTTGGATCGGCGGAGTAAGTCGAGTCAATCAACGACGTCATCTGTATCTCGGGCCCGTTGTGATGCAATATGCTGGATATCAGTGCAACAAGCTCATCGGTCATTTGTGGCGGAGAGGATGAAGTGGCGGCGGTCTGCGCCGGCCTCGGGGTTGCCATTTGTACCACTGAGACCGCCTCCTTGATCTTGACGTCGAGCAGCTTGAGCAGCTCGCCGTTGTCCATTTTGAGGAGCTTGCCTGGTTTCGGCAGAGGCGAGGTGATGATCTCGAGCCAACCGCCACCTGAGACGTCAGGGTCAGGCTGAAACTTGAGGCGCCCGCGTGCCTCCTCGTGGCCGCATAGGTACTTGAGCTTCTTGGTCGCCGGGAGCACAGAGGGGTCTACCGACGGGTGCGCCTTGTAGAACTCGCCGAGCTGCGCGGCAGTCACGCGCTGCTCGCCCGTCACGCGCTGCTCGCCCCTGGTCCGGATCCACTCGCATAGCAGCGTGACGAACTGGCCGATTCCCGAAATTTCCGTGGCGACCTCGTCCATAAGGCAGGATCGATGTTGCATGCCGGTGCTCGAGGATGTTGCAGACGGCGCTGATGCGGACCCGACTCGAGGTTCGGGACGCTCGGCTATGTGCGATCGTGTTTTGTCGCTCGAGTTTTGTCCCGCGTCCCAAGCCGGGGTCGTTCTCGATCTCCTGTGCAGATCCCCTGTGGGGAAAACGGAGAGACGTGGACAATAGTGAAACCGCGGATCAAAATCACGGGAGCGGAGACGGTACTGTACTGTACCCCACCCACCGACTCACGAACGACTCATCACGCACCAACCGAACCCCGGAACGCTACCGCGTACCGGTTGAAGGTGCTCGCGTGTCGCGTCGCGCGGTGGACTAAGACACCGGCTGCACGATAGGTGGTACCGGTCGCGTCGGGGGTCGAGACAACGACATTCACAGGTCAGGTGGAGATCCCGAGATGTTCAGAGACTTTGTGATCTGCATCGGGTGCGTCTGTGACTGTGTCATTGTGTCGACGTCCGGACAGGGACACACAACCGCGAACGAAAACCGGTCAATAGTCGTAAAACCCCAACCGGATATTCTCCGCCCGCTGTGCCGCACGTTCGGCCGCCGCACGTTCGGCCGCCACACGTTCGGCTGCGCGCGCCTCCGCCTCCGCCTCTAAGCGCGCATTCTCCTGCATCGTCACGCGGATGTCCTCGATCGGCTCGTCGAAGCGATCAAATCCATCTGTGATACCGCCCGAAAGCCCAATGTAGATGAAGAAGACTAGCGAGCTGAGGGTGATCGCTGTGAGCGCGCGGCCGCCAATCAAGGTCAGCAGACGGAGGCGCTCATCGTTCTCGGAACTGCCAGAGACAGTGTTGCGGTCGCCGAAAGCGTCCCGGTCGCGGCTGCTCGCAAAACGAAAGCCACCCCCTTCAGTTGGCGGTGGCTCGAAACGAGCGCTGCCTCTGACGGGCGGCGTCTCTGAAACGAGATTCGGGGCATCTGCAGCAGCAGCTTCCGGAGGCTCGGCGACGACTTCCTGTTGCCGCTTTCTCAGAGCGGCCATGGCCTCCTCCCAGTCCGTATTTTCCTCGCTCATCAACGGCGCCACGAGCCGGCGGGTAGCAAGGGTGCGGCCGCCACCAATTAGGGGTCCGCAAGGATGGGTGGGGGTGCTCAGCAACGAGAGCGACGGGATGAGAATCCCGACGAGAAGCGACTGCATTTTTTGTTGAGTGACGGGAGCTGACCGTTTACTCTGGTACTCTCCTCAGTTTGACGAAATAATGACGAGAAACTTTACGGGGGACCTCGCACCTCGCTACGGGCGGCGTGTGACTCAGAGCTGGCCTGGCCCAGGGATTCTTATCGATTTTAGTTCCAGAAGCATCTATAAAATCTCTAACTCTCTTCAGACGTACTCGCGTTCAGGTTCACTGCAGTGCACACTGGAACTAACACCGTCGGGGAGGTGCGTATTGGGGAAGGCTGTCTCTCGCACGTGCACGCGCTCTCTCCGTCTCTCGTCACCGCCGGCGAAATGCACCTGGCGGTGGCGAGGGCGCACCGCGGCGAACCCCTGGCGAGGGCGAGAGGGCGTAGAGGTCCGTCGCAGGTCTCTCGTCCGTGAGCTCGTTGATGGTGTCTCCGATCGCCTCGATCGCCTCGCTCGTGGCCGTGAGCGCCTCCTCGAGGGCATCCCCGACCACAATCATGGCCGACTCGGTCGCATCTATCATCGACGAGAGCGTGGCACCGAGGGGGTCGGCCTGGACTTCCGCCTCCGCCGCCGCGGCCTCAGCCTCCTCACGAGTGATGACGCAATCAAACTCCTGCAGCCGGCTGGGCCGACCCCCCTGCCGTAGGCTCGTGCCACGCATAGGCGAGCTGCTGATACGCGACGACGGCTCGGCGTCGGCGCCAGCAGCAGCAGCGTACGCGTGGCCATTGGCCATTGGCGAGGCGGCGGATGCGAGAGAGGGCGGCCGCCGCAACCCTCCGAGTGGCGCAAGCTGCTGCACGATCGTGGTGAAGGGCGGTGGCTTCTCCATGAGACGAAGCGGCCCGCGCCCGTCGCCATCGTCCTCAGCGGCACCGGTGCTCTCAACGAGCGTCAGTGCATCGCCGCCCACACCGGCGGGCGCCGTCATGGGCATCGGCCACTTCCACAGCTGAAGCACGCCGTCGGAGCGCCCCGCCCATAGAGTGAGATGGTGCGCGCCGCCCGCCACGGCGCCGTCGGCCTCGCCAGCACGGCTGCGTTCGCTCGTCGACGTCGGCGGCGGCGGCGAGTTGCGCCGTGCATCCAGCACCAGCGCCCCGAGGCCCCCCGGCACCTTGTGCAGCGCGCGGCACACCCGCCCCCCGCGCAGGTCCCACTCGAAGACGTGGCCAGACTCACCAGCACCGAGCACCCGAGGCGCGCCAGTGCCTCCCGGAGGTGGCAAGATGGTCGTCAGGTTCACGACGGCACCCAGAGGCGAGGGGGCGCTCAGCCGGCCGAGAAGCTGCGTCAGCACACCGCCGCCGCCGCGGACTTGACGAGCGCCGTCACGAGCGCCGAGTCCCCACACGCACACACCGCCGTCCCGGGCGCCTGAGCACAGCAGGTTGCGTGCGGCGCAGTGCGTGAGGGCGGTGACCGGGCAGCTGTGGCCGTCGATACGCTTCTGAGAGACACGTAGTGCGAACGTTGGAGGCTGCTCCACGGCTGCGGCCGCGCCGTCCTCCTCCTCCTCCTCCTCCCACGGGCGCGTCCCGTGGCTGTGTGGCGGGCCGAGAAGGCCACCTAGAGGGCCGCCTAGAGGGCCGCCCTCGCTCGCTCCCAACGGGATGAGCGCGCCGGCGCCGAGGCCGCCGCGGCCGCTGCAGCAGCCGCGGCCGCTGTAGCCGCTGTAGCCGCCGCTGTAGCCGCCGCCGCCGCTGTAGTCACCGCCGCCGATGTAGCGGCCGCCAGCACGGTCGCCGCGCGGCGTCGGGGCGGCACGCGTGGCCAAGAGGCCGATACACACGGCTCCCTCCGCGGTGCCCCAAAACAGGCGGCCGCCCCCTGCCACGTGTCGAGATGCGGGGGAGATCTCCTCGGCGAGCAAGCAGCTCGCGGCTTCGTCTATGTTGGCGGCGATCGGGATGGCGATCTGTGCATGCAGGTCGTAGGCGAAGAAGGAGAGGCGCAGCGTCGTGGCCCTCAAGTCGTCGCGAGCGGGATCGATCCCAGCCAGCCAGTCTGGAACAGCATCGTACGAAGGAATCGAGAGGAGGAGGTCGGCGGCAGCGGCCGCGTGCGCAGCGGCCGCGTGCGCCGCCGCCGCCGCCTCCGCCCGAGCCCACGCCGCCGCAGCAGCCTCGGCCTCCACAGCCGCCTCGGCCGCGGCCGCCGCCGCGGCTGCCTCCGCTTCAGCCGTTGCGAGCGCAACCTCGGCCTCGGCGGCCGCGAGCTGAGCCGCCGCCGCCGCTGCGGCCTCGGCAGCCGGGTGACGGACCCGCATTGAAAGGGCGGCGCCGCCTGCCGCTGTGGCGAGCACGCGCACGCTCACGACGGCGGATCCATTATGCCCGTCGCCGCTCTCGCCGCCACCCATGCGACTGTGGGGAAAGTCCTCATCGAGGTCCGCAAGATCCTCGTCCTCGTTCTCGGCGGCGGCGGCGGCGGCGGCGGCGCGGCAAGGCATCCCTTTCAATTCGGGTCCGTCGCCCAAGCGGTCAGGCATCCCAAGGGCCGCACTCGCGTCGCGTAGCCACGAAGGTAGGGCATCCTCCAACGGCGAGGGAGTCGACTCGGCCAATAGCTGCTGCATCGCCGTCGAGGGCTTCGGGGGCGCCGCCAGCCAGGCAGCAGTGGCGACCGAGGCTGCGGCGGCGGCCGCCGAGGCCGCCGAGGCTGCGGCGGCCGCCGCAGCGGACGAGGCTGAGAGGCGCGCCGTGTTGGGCGAGGCTGAGCGGCGCGCCGTGTTGGGCGAGGCTGAGAGGCCGCCAGGTGGACCTTCGCCACAGCCGCCAGGTGGCGGCAGCGAGAGCGGCGGCGACGGCGCGGCGGCGGCAGCGGCGGCGGCAGCGGCGGCGGCATCGGCGGCGGCAGCGGCGGCGGCGGCGGTTCGGCCGGGGTGCGCGCGCACGATGAGTGACCCGACAGGTGCTGAGTGCGCGTCCAGAGCATACCGGTAATGGAGAGTGCCTCGGGCGCTCAGTAGGTAGCACTGGATGACGCCGTTGCGTAGCCCGACGCACACGAGCTGGCGCGCAGACGCATAGGCAAGCTGGGTCACTCCATGGGCGAGGGGCACGTAGCCCCGAAGCAGGCCGTTGTGACTCGGATCAGGCCCGGGGGCGACGCCGGCCGCCGTGCCCTGTCGAGCCCCTCGCATCATCTCCTCGTATCTGCGCCGCTCCTCTGGGGCGAGCCTATCGAGCTCAGGCCATCGCCACACGAGCAAGCCGCCCAGTGGACGCAGCGCGCCCGCGGCGTCGAGTGCGGCGGTTGCGGCGGCCGTTGAGCCGGTGGCCTGAGCGACCGCGGACGCGACCGCGGCCGCGTGCCCAGGCATACGAGACGACCCTTCGATCATATGCTCCATCTGAACGGTAGGCGAGAGGCAATCACGAGGGCGATCAGCGGCCGATTGAGGCAATTGCGAGGGCGATCAGCGGCCGATTGAGGAGGCAATCGTCATCACAGACGAGTTTTCGCAAGTCAAGCCCACCAGAGCCCACCAGAGGCTTTCCGAGGCGATCAGAGGCCATCAGAGGTCATCAGAAGAGGCCCACCTTGTCGAGCGTCGAGTCGTTGGCACAGCCACACACGAGCAGACCGCGCGAGCTAATCTGGAGCAGGGCGGTGATGGGAAGCGGCTGGTCGGTGGGAATCGTGGCCGCCTCGAGCAGCAGCGCCGGCCGCTGCAGCTGCTCGAGGAGCGTCACCCATTCGTCGAGACGGTACTGACGGCGCGCGTGGCCCGCAAGGTGGCCGCGCACCCATTGACCCACCGGGAAGGCGTGCAGCTGGCGGAACATGGCCACGAGGAGGCGCTCCGCCTCAAGCATGTCCTCGTCGAGGCCGGACGAGGGCCCAGCCACGCCTTTCGCGGCCGCCGGCAGCGGCGCTTCGAGCAGCCGCAGCCGCTTCAGGCACAGCGCCATCGTGAGGTCCTCGTGCACGGTCGCTGGAGCGCCGCCAACCTCGGTGCCGCCACCCTGCTCGCGCACGAGCACCCAGAAGAGGTGGATCGCCGCCGTGCGCTCCTTGTCCGAGAGCTCGCACGACGGCTTCGCGGGCGTGTCGCGCGTTGCGTCCTCAATGACCTGCTCGACGGCATCCAGCGCGTTGTCGGCGTCGCAGAGCGCCCGGTCGAAGCCATCCTCGAGCGCGCCGGCAATTTGCTTGCCGCGTGTCGCGCAGGAGAACTCCTGCCCCATCGAGAGATCGAGGCGTGCCGCAAAAAAGCCGTGTGCTCGCGGCGCTCGAGCGCGATGAAGGTGTCGTCCTTCTCGGTCGCCTGCCGCGAATCCATGTCAAGTCAAGTCAAGGCAAGTCTCTTGCCTCATTTGGTTCGAGTTTCGAGCGCTGTGCAGGTCCCCATATTCAGCCGCCGACAGGCGATGGCCAATGGTTGCCATCTCCGGTTTCTTTCTGAACTCCGCGATCGATCGCTTCTGAAAATCGGCGGCGTTTTTCTAACGGTTGAAGAAATAAAAGAAAAAGAAGAAGAAGG
>ENA-UOUZ01001369-UOUZ01001369.1-mixed-culture-metagenome-genome-assembly--contig:-NODE-1369-length-16035-cov-107.241865_pt1 | contig 16035 bp, 10 predicted proteins | sample MGYA00238154_ERZ761575 | MGnify/ENA primary metagenome ERZ761575 (study PRJEB28896, sample SAMN07631632) | mixed culture metagenome | isolation source: Freshwater growth medium | place: USA...
GCTCAAGAATGGCACTTATCGAACACGGCCAAGGCGCCATGCCAGTCAGCTCAAACTCACATGCAAGGCGTCTGGACGCATCATCCGAAAGCCAGACTTGCGAGCGGCGTTGCCCTAGCGTTGCCCGTCCTCGTCGAAAAAAGCTCAACGAGCAGCCGTGGCTTCGTCTTATGTGTGCCCAGACGAAGCTCTAGGGTCACATTAAGCCGTTGGATGAAGAGGGGAGCACCAAGTGGCGGCGCTCTCGATCTCGGCATCACGCAGTTCTTCGCGTGGCCATGCGCGCGATCGTGAGAAACGCTTCCAGGTCACCTCCTTTTGGGTTACAAACGTCGCCGTGTGAACGCGAAGAACCGGAAGCAGCTTCCCATTCGATTGCCGTAGAGTTCATCGTTTGTAACCCTCGGGGTCACCTAATTCACACCTAATGTATAGGTGTGAACGTACGGACACCTCAATTTCACAGCCTCGCTACACATATTGGGAGCGCCACCCAGGGTTCGGACGATGACGTCCGGTTGAAAAGTGAACTCTGTATAAAGTCTATACCATTTGGTAACTTCTAACCGTGCGTGATTAAACGGATCTAGTTTCTAGAGCACACACGTTCATGAAGATGACAAGATGATAGATGTCGAACTGTCGCGTGCTGACAGCCGCGGCACCACAGCAATGTTGGGGCGCGCATGGTGAGAAATGATGGATTTGAGCCATGCTGTCATGGCGATTATGAGCTCGCAACTCCGCGTGTCGTCGACGTTGGCATCAATAACTTGGCGCTGTACGCGATTGCGCGTCCCGGCGGCGAAGACGAGGTGGCGTGAGTCACAGAGTCAAGTCCTTCATTCAGACCCATCGCCTAGGACCGACCTGCCTCTTCTTGTGAGGTCTCTTGTGAGGTCGGTCCAGTTGCCGCTATAAGGTTCCGTCGTGGTGGGGCTCGTGTTGAGGTTCATTATCAGGACGGTGCCAGTCACAATAGTCCACAATGCGATGAGGACGAGGATGCCATTCCAGTGCTCGAGCGAGTGACCACACAGTTGTGGCCGCTTCAGGTGCAGCCCGATGACCAGAAGCAGCGTCGAGGTGCCCTGCAACATGAGGAGCGGCCCGGCAAACCCGAAAAGGCCTGGCACGGTTGCGACGAGTGAGCTACTCGTATTGCATGCGCCAAGCCCTAACAGGGTTGCGCCCATAAAGGCTGTGCATGCGGAGAAGAATCCAAGAGAAATGTCCCCGCAGTGTCCTAAGCCCATGGGCAAAGTATTCTCCTGAGGCTTTTCTCTCCTGGGCTCGTACTGCAGAGGCTTGGTGCATACTGCGCAGCGACTTGTCTGGTGGGTCAGCATGAGCGACTCGAGGCAATTCGGATGGACACGCAGCCATTTGCAATCGCACACATTCATGAGCATGGCACCGTCATCCCCGAGGCATACGAAGCACGCTCCGGAGCATGGTGGAGCTCTTGGCCAGAGGCCGGAAACATCAATGTCCACCTTAGCTGTGCTCTTGCTTCCCTTGTGTTTCAAAATCTTCTCGAACTCTGATGCCCCATGGACTGTTGCGCCGTGAACTGCCGTGTCCTTGCGCCGAACCACGACCTTTGCAGGGGGACACATGGTGGCCAGGGACGACCGCGTCCGAAGCTCGTCATCCGGTCTCACCACCGTGATCGTCATTTCATGACCAGCGACCGCCTCCATTGGCTGCGCTACGGCCGCCGAGGAGAGACCCCAATGAAGAGGGATCAAAGGGCGGAGACCCGCTGATTATGGTGCCGCTTTGACGAATCGCGATTCCGCGGCTAATCTATATGGGCGATGCACCACTTAGGCTCATAGTCATCCTTGGAAAGTTCGGGCCGCCAAAGTGCCGCCGTTTTGGGCGTTTACTATTCTCTTGTGCGGCTGTTTCTGCGGCGCGGCCATGGCTTCCGCCTCAAAAGCTGGCGCGCCGCCGCCCGCGCACGACAAGCAGTCTCTTTGCCTCGACATCCTCGTCAGCGGCCACGTGCAGGCGTACGTCGACTTCTTCTACCTCACCCATCGGCCGGAGGTCGAACAAGACGCGGCGGCCGAGGCCGAGGAGGAACAGGTGGGTGTCCCATCCAACATGCTGCCGCACGTGAAGACGCAGCTCGAGGAGGCCGAGGTGGCGCGACGGCGTGGCGACACTCAGGCCGTCTTTGCCGCTTACCGCCAGCTCGCCGACTTCTTCACTGGCCTCGAGGACCAGCGGACTGCCATCTACTTTTGGGAGAAGTGCCTTGAGATCACGCAGCTGACTTCGGATGTGGAGAGCGAGAAGCAGGCGACGCGCTCGCTCGGCATGGCGCACGAGGCGAGCAAGGACATGGCCGCCGCCATAAAGCAGTACGAGACCCTCCTCGACCTCACGAAGGCCACCTCGGACGTTGGCGGAGCCCAGCAGGCGAATGAGCATCTTGTCGTTGGGTACGAGGCGACTGCCGCGAGCCGCGACGCCGCGGGCGACCCGCACGGCGCGCTTGAGTGCCGCGAGAAGTGCCTCGAGGCGGCGCGTGCGAGCGGCGATCCGGCCAAGGAGAGGAAGGCGCACTTCGACCTCGGGCAGGCGCACGAGAAGCTGGGGGGAATGGAGCACCTCAAAAAGGCCGTCGCCCACTATGAGTCAAACCTGACGCTCGCCCAGAAGGCTGACGAGACCGAGGCGCAGGGAGCCGCCGCGTACGCGCTCGCCCAAACGTACCAACGGCTGCAGGACGGAGAGAAATCGCTGGGGTACCTGAAGCAGTTTCTGCGGCTGGCCCAGGCCTCGAGCAGCGCGCGTGCGCAGGCCGAAGCGTGCTGCTCGCTCGGCGTCCTCTACAACACGCAGGGCGACTACTCGTCCGCCGTGCAGTACCTCGAGCGCTTCTTCGAGCTTGCGCGCGCCGTGGGCGACCGCGCGCTCGTCGACAAGGCGCGAACTTACCTCGGCATCGCGCGCGGCAACTCGGTGCTGCCCCAATACACGAAGGTCGTCACGAATGACCTGAACGGCCTGCTCAGCTGGAAGAACAGGCGCACGCCTTTCACCAGTCAGCTGAGTATCGGGCAGCAGTAGCCGAGGCAGCTGCGGGCTCGAGCTTCGGCGCCGTCGACGAACGACGGAGGCCGTGTATGGATCTCGGGTCCGTCTCTTTCAGCGCGCACTGTCTGACCATTCCGTTGCTTCTGGACGATCCTCGATTTTCGAGAGTGCACGCGATCGGCATGAAAATCTTCCCTGGGGATATCGTGTTATGTTAAAAATTAATACATCGGTCTGCATGAGATCCTCTGTGAATGTGTCGAATTCTAAACATTGGCTGTGAAACCATTCGGACGGAAACGCTGTGAACCCAATGGAAGACGGCTCGCCCGAGTTCACGCGTCGCCAGAAGATGCTCCGCGAGCGTATCGCGGCCATCGACGACCAAGTGGCCGAGCTCAGCCGGCAGCGCGCTCGTCTCTCGGCGGAACTGTCAGATGTCGATCTGGAAGCTGATGGCGCCAAGCGTGCTAAGGTAGCACCAGCGGACGACACAGCTGCTGCCAGTACCATCCGCCGCTCGCTCCGCGAGCCGAAGAAATGGCTGTACCTCCACGAGGTGGAGGCAGAGGTGGCTGCCAAAAAGGCGGCGGGTGTTCTGCTCCCATTTGGAGCGCCGGGCCGCGTTCCACGCGTGTATGTCGATGGCTGCTTCGACATGATGCACTCGGGCCACATGAACGCCGTGCGCCAGGCTAAGCTCATCGCCGAGTCTGTCGGCGGCGTGCTCGTCGTGGGCGTGCACACCGACGCCGAGATCGAGCGCAACAAAGGCCCACCGGTGATGCGTGATGCCGAGCGAATTGCTCTTGTCGCGGCGGTTAAGTGGGTGGACGAACTCATCTTCGACACGCCGTACTCGGCCACGCTGCCCTTCCTGGACGCCATCGACTGCGAGTACTGCGTGCACGGCGACGACATCTCGATCAACGCCGACGGCACCGACGCGTATGCCGAGGCCAAGGCCGCTGGCCGCATGAAGGTCGTCAAGCGCACCGAGGGTGTCTCGACCACGGACCTCGTGGGACGATTGCTTCTGTTCTCACGCGAGCACCACACGCCCTTCGCGCCGTCGGCCGGGCCGATGGCCCGCTCACCTGGCGGGACGGCAGCGTCGCCCTTGGCCGCGACGTTGATGACCTCTGCGTCGGCGGCGTCGGCGTCGGCGGTTGCGGCGGCAGCGGCGGCAGCGGCAGCGGCGGCGGCGGCATCCGGCGGGGGCTCGGGCTACGCTGAGCTCAACATCTCCTCCTCCGGCGTGTCGCAGTTCCTTCCGACCACGTGGCGGCTTCGCGCTTTCTCTAACGGTCGCGTGGCGCGTCCGACCGAGAAGATCGTCTACGTGCACGGGGCCTTTGACCTCCTCCATGCCGGCCATGTGGCGGCTCTATATGAGGCGCGACAGCACGGCGACTTCCTGCTGGTCGGCCTACACGACGACGCGACCGTCAACAGGTTGCGCGGGCGCAACCACCCGATCGCCTCGCTGCACGAGCGCGCCTTGTGCGTGCTTGCGCTCGGCTGCGTCGATGAGGTGATCTTGGGCGCGCCGGCGCGCATCTCCGCTGACCTACTCAACTCGATGAACATCCACGTGGTGGTGGGTGACGTGGACGAGCCGAATGCCGAGGAGGTGGAGGAGGCGCCCGCCGATCCGGCGGCCACGCCCCCGCCGACCCCCGGCGGACAGGATGCCGGCCGCCCATCTGTGAATGTGAATGGCCGCCCATCCATTCCCACAGATCCGCATGCGGTCCCCAAGGAGAAGGGTATCTACCGGCCGTGCGGCAAGCCTTCGACGCTTCGGTTGGCGGAGATCGTCACGCGAATCATCGCCAACCGGCAGCGGTACGAGGCACGCAACGCCAAGCGTGAGCGCAAGGAGCTCGACTACGTCCTCAATCAGAAGGCTTACGTCGAGGAGCTCTGAAGGGTGAAGGGGCCCGGGCGGGACGATGTGCTTGTCGAAAAGAAGAGGGACGACATTCTCAGAAAAAGGCATATCTTATGTCGTACCGTACAATGCATCCGAGGATCGTGCCGTTGAGCGTTGACCGTTGTGAAGCCTTACAGTAATACGAACCTGACTTCGTGAGCGTCTTTAATTCACATTGTGAAGTTACCGTCTGTACCTGACCGCGTTTCGGGAGATCATTTCACACATGTTCACAGCTCGACGCGTTTTCCACACAAATGCGGCGGCTTTCGATTGTGAGGAGTCGATCCTGATCGGCAATGGCATCGGCGATGAAGAAGGCGACCATTCAATACGTTGAGGGCTCCACAAACTTTGAGCAGTCGCTTGACGTGTACGCGCCCACGATCGATATTCCATCTGACGCACCCATTGTGGTCCTCGTCGTCGGAAGTGGCTGGCTTGGCCATCGTGCCTTTGTCAGCCGCCCTTTTAGCTTCCAGAACAGTGCGGGTCCTCTCACGATTGCGTCTCTGGGTTGCGTGTGCGTGTGCGTGCGCCATCGCGGTGCATTCATTCAGCCTCCGCCTTTACTGTTAGGAGCCGGCGGCCTCTGGATGCAATGGCTCATGCTTTCGAGCCTGTCGATGCTCATGCTGACGCTCCTGCTCTGGGCAACCTGGGTGCTGCTCGCATCTGGCGCAGCTACGCCCGATGAGATGCTCGACGACGTCGCCCGGGCTCTCTGCTGGGTGCATCGCGAGCGATCCACCCTAAGCTCATCGTCCAAGCCGAATCTCATCGTGGGTGGTTACTCCTCCGGTGGCCACGTGGCAATGTCGCTTCTGCAGCGGCCTGACAAGCTGAGTCAATGGGACCTGCCGCAGCGTGCAGCCGGGTTTGACGGCGTTCTGCATATCTCTGGCGTGTTTGCGACCCGTTCTGGGTCACCACTCCCATCGAACCGACTGGCTCACTTCCAAACCTGGCTCGTCACTGGCGGCGTCTTCGGCTTTGGCAATGGCCTTCGCGCCCTCCCCTCCCCGCTGCACACCCTCTCGGCTTCGCCGGCGTCGATGCTCGGACCACAGAGCTGGGCGGGCGTGCCGTATCTGCTCGTGCACTGCGAGCACGAAGCGTTCGGCTTCTCGCTGGTAGAGAGTGCCTTGGAGCATCTCCTCTCAACCTCGTACTTTGCTTCACAGCTCCGAAGGCGTGGTGTGTGCGTGCGCACCGAGAGCGTGCAGCGTACGTCCCATTGGACGATCCTGGGCTCAGAGTCACTTCGGGAGGCGCTCTTCCGTGCATTGATCGAGGAAAAGTGGCCGAAGTCTGAGTCTGAGCCGAAAGGCCGCAGCTCGAAGGGGTCTCGGCGCCGCCGCCGGAAATAGTTCGAGTCCGAAGTGACACACAACTCGCTGCGACCGGCCTCCTTGGATCTCTGCCGCTCGCACTCGCGGCTGATCGGCGTGGCGGCTCTGGGCTGCTCAGCGCCGAGACCTGCCTGGAATTGTTGAGAGAGAATTCAGAGAGAAAAAATCCTCGCTCGCGCACGCGCTGCGGTTCGTCTTGGACGCGTTGGAGTGCGTCGACTCATAGACGATAGATGCTGGTCACAGCGCTGAACAGCGCCCCAGTTATCTTTTACCCGACCGACACGTTTGCGGAACTCGAACCCCGGTTCTTTTCCGGACGGCAATTATGCATGCAAGTATAGATGGTCGCTTAACCACTAGTCTATATTCACATTGTCGGTATAGTGGCCGATGGTTAGTGCAGACGCCGAAGGCGGCGTGGGCACGCGGTTCGAATCCCAAAGAGGGATTAACCGGCCAACAACCCTTAACCGGCATTGTGCCGGAATGCCGCCGACGGAGCAGGCGGCCAAACCGGGACCGGGCGTGGCGCCGTCAACGGCCAACGCTAAATAACCAGGCCTAGAAGCAAGATGCTCGGCCTGCAATAGAGCTGGCCGCTCTCAGCACTCACGACTGCGGCGCGGTCACTCTGCGGGACTCCCGGGTAGGTTTTGTCTTTTTGAATTTGTATCGACCCGGCATGGCGCATGTCGATGTCGTACGGACGGGGACGAGACCCGTCGCGTCCCGTCCGCGTCCCCCGCGGAGTCCCGTCTCGTCTCGGGGCGTAATCACCTTTCAAAGACCTCACAACTACATGTGACCCCGAACCGGGTTTCACCGGTTTCTCAGCGATCTGGTAGGCACGTGCGTCGCCCGCGGCCGCGCGCCGCGCGCCCGCGCAATGACTTCGTCTGCACCGAATGGCGCATACATGGCGCAAATGACAAAAGTCATTGCACGCTGCGTCAGCTTACGGTACGTACTGCCGGAGGCTTTGCGCACGCCCCTGGAAAGCGCCGCCACCTCCTCGTCAGAATTGCAACGGCATCTTGTAATTGAGATAGGGCGACGACACGTACTCCGAGTAGACAGCACGCGGGTTGACGTAATCCCAGTCGGGCACCATGCCGGGGCCCGTCTCCCCTCTGCCAGGCTGCCCATCCAGCGCAATCGACTGCAGCTTGTCGACCACATGGGCAATGTCCTCTCCGTTGCGGAACTGTCGCGACATCTGCACGTCGGGCTCCCGGATGTACCACTCAGGGCGGAGCGGCGATGGCATCTTGCGCATGTCAATGACGGCCCAATCCAGCCCCTTGAAGAATGCATGCCGGTGCATCTCCTTGATACCCTCCGGCCCGCAGCACAGGCGCGCTGTGGGATCCTTTACCAATAGGGCCTCGACCAGTTTGTCGAGCTTGCTGTCGAACCACACGGTGTGCGTCTCTTCAGCGTACTGGGCGTGTCCCTGGCAGTCGAGGATGAGTTTGCCCAGCGAGAACCAGTCGACTGAGCAGTCATAGGGCTCCTTGGCCTTCATCTCTGGCGCCATGTACCTCTGCGTGCCGCACACGCTCTTACGCCGCCTCGTCTCCGGATCGAGCCGGCTGGCCATGCCCATGTCGACGAGACGCATGTGGCCTGCGTCGTCGATGAGCACATTGGCCGGTTTGAGGTCACGGTAGACGATATCGTGCGAGTGGATGTGCGCCAGGCCGCATGCGAGCTGCGCAGTGACGAAGCGGATCGCGGCCACGTCCATCGGCCGCCCCTCGTGCGCGTCCAGGTAGGATGCAAGCGTCTGGTTGGGCAGGTACTCGAGGACCATGTACAGATACTGCACGGTTTGGAAGGAGTAGGCGATGCCCGCCACGTATGGGTGCGAGCATGCCTTCAAGCACTCGAGCTCGCGCGAGCAGTGGAGCTGCCATCGGCGCGAGCGGCTCGCGAGGAGGTTCTTGTCGAGCACCTTGAGCGCATAGCACACGCCGCAGTCCTTTTTGCGCACCTGGAGCACTTTCCCCTCGTACCCCTCCCCGAGGATTTGTAGCAGTTTGTAGTCGGTGACGAGTCCGACCTGCTGCTCCTTCTGCTTGAGCTCGAGCAGCGGCTGGAACGAGGAACTCTGCGTGAAGAGTCGGTACGCATTCACCTGTAGCTGCGAGAGCGCCACCTGCAGTGCTGGCCCGAAGAGATCGCGCGGCGGCACGCCATCGGCGGCCACGGCCGCTTTCACGACGCCGAGGTCGGCCTTGTCGATCACGACGCGATCGGGCACATCGGGTTCGAGGTAGCGCGCGACGAGCGCGCGCGCGAAGCGCATCTGGTCAATGTTGGCAGGCATGTCGAGGAAGGTGTTGAGGTCGGTGAGGAAGCCTAAGAGCTTCGTCGGTACGAGCTTGCGGTCCTCCATGTACTTTTTGAAGAGAGCGAAGAAGATGCCATTCGAGAGCACCTCTTCGAGCGGGATCTCCCGGCCGCGCGTCGCGAGCGCCTCGCCCACGACCGCCGTCAGCTGGCGCACGCGGTGCGTCAAGTACGTGCCCAGATGTCGGTAGAAGGAGGCCTGCATCTGTTGGTTGCCCTCAGTCAGCATGGCGTCGATGGTCGACGACCTGATCTGCATGAGCTCGCATGGACCTTCTGCGACGACGGCGGCACACGCGACGTCACCGTTGAGGAAGGACATCTCCCCAAAGATCGCGCCCTCGTAGAGCGTCAGGATCTTAATCGACTGCATCAGGTTTGTCTCTTCGTTGCGCCGCTGCACCTCCACGGCCACCTTCCCCTTGAGCAGATTGAAGAGAGTCATGTGTCTCGTGCCGTTCTCGATGATGATGTCGCCGTCCTTGTACCGCTCGAGCGTGCCGGCCTCCATGAGTGCATTCATCGCATGCTGAGCCGTCAGGTCGAAGACCGTCGCCGATGGCCTCCTCGAGCCCGGCGAGCTGGGCGGCTCCGCGTGCGGGTTTGTCAAAAACGCTCCGGTCGGATCGGCGAGCGCAGAGCCGCGCCGACCTGTCATGCGGTTCTTGCCGCCGCCGGCCGCCATCGGTTGCGGTTCCGGGTTCTCCACCTGCCACTGATGCCGGCAGCGGTACATGGCCTCGTAGCACGCCTCCACGTTCACCGGAAAGAAGGTCAACGCTCGGCCATTTGTGAGAATCACTTCGATGCCACAGTCCTCCCTCTTGAGTGTGAACGTCTCGCGCAGGACCTCCGAGATCTGCGAGAACAGGAAGGTCTCATGGTGCTTGAGGCCGAAGACCTTGTTGACGAAGCCGATGAGGGTCTCGAACACGTACACGGTGCCGTGCCTGCGCGTCTTGCCGCTTACGATGGAGGTCTTCATCATGCAAGCCATCGAGATCGAGTCGGGCACATTGAAGCGGCGGCGCACTTTGAGCAGCTTGGCCGCCGACAGCTCAGGCGCCAGGCCCGTTCCCGTGAGCGGCTGCGCCGAGCCGCGCGGCGCCTCCGGAATCTCGGCCGACGCGGCCGAGACGGTGGTCAGACGCTGCGTCACCGCAATCGCCATGTGCTTGTAAAAATCGCGTGCGAGGCCGTGGTTTTCTTCGAGCAGCGTGCGCAGGTCTTGCTTGCTTACACGCAGTAACTCCACCTCCTCAGAGTCCGCGATGCAGTTCGCGCAAGGCCTGGTGTCATCAAAGAAGGACATCTCACCGAACGTCATCCCGTCTGTGAGCTGGTTGACGACCGCACCCTGACCAACGACCGTCCTCGAGTCGCCCTTCTCGACACGTACCCGTCCATGTGCGACCTTGTACACGTAGTCGCTCGGCACGCCGTCGGTGATGATCTGCGAAACCGATCAAGAGTCAACGCGTGAATAGGATGAGCTCTCTGGCGAAAAGGAAGCGTGGCGGCGCCGGCGCCTCATTGTGCTGCATTATGCGGAGCTCCGGACGCACCAGCGTTTCCTTGGGAAATGTCATAGTCTCGGCGCCGCTGAAGATCAGGTCTATGGAGCTCTCTGATTTGGAGTGCACGAGCGGCGGTGGTGCGACAGGCAGCACAGAGACTTGGCGAGCGGCCATCTCTTCGTCACAATGAAGCGGCGTGAATACACACAACACGTAGTAAACGTTCACAGTCACAAGGAATCGCGCCGTGGGTCGAGTTGGAGAAGAACACACGGTGCCCATGCAAACAATGAAATAAAACGGCGGACCCGGTCCGTGACGTCTAGCAACGTGGACGATCGGCCCTTTTCGAGGGGCGGGACGGGACGCGCTGTCGCCGTACACGCCGAGGGGTAAGAAAACAGGGTGACGACCCCGGTGACGAGACCATCGCTCCACGAGGAATCAGGCCAGCTCCTTGCCTGAGCGAGGAGCACACGGCAGCATGAATGAGCAAATCGACATCGGGCCCAAATGCGCGAAAAAGCGGGCAAGCGCATCATAGCAGCAGTCGCGATCGGAAGCACGAGCGTCCGCATTCTGAGCTGGAGTTGCCTCCAGGCAGTCTCAGTGAAAGTGAAGGACGTCTTGCTTTCATCACTTCGCGACGCACGCTTGGGGTGGCGCTCGCAGGGCAGGGCGGTGTCCGGTGTACGCTTGGCGACGCGCGCGACACCCCTTGAGCATGCCTAGGCAGGCAGCTGGGCGAGCAGCTGGGTGGGGGCGTGGGCGAGACCTGGGGGGCGCAGGCACGTAACAGGCACGAACCTTTGGGCACGCCCATGGGTTGCTCACATGAAGTCGTGGTCTTCATCTCTGCCGCCACCGCCGCCGCCCCAGCCCACGCCACCGCCGGAGCCAATGTCGTCCAAGTCGTTGTCGTCGCGCCCGCCGCCCGCCTTGGCGGTCTTGGCACCCCATCCCGCCTTGCCCTTCGGCTTGCCTTTCTTGTCCTTGTCCTTATCTGCCTTGATCTTGTCGTTGTACACAACGGTGACCATCGCGGAGAGGTCCTTGGCGTCTTCTGTCGTCATCTTCTCAGCGGCTGTGCGGATGATCGCTTTGAGGCACGCCATGTGCCCCTTGGTGCCCTCGTACGCCGAGAGCTTCATGCTGATCATCGTCGCAAGCTTGGTAAAGTCGGCCTCCGAGACGGGTTCGAAAGCTTCAAAGGTGCCCTCCGCTGGCTTCGGCGGTGGCTTCACAAGGGGCTTCGCAGCCGGTGCGGCTTGAGATGTGCCCTCCGCCGGCTTGGGCGTTGCCTTCCCCGCGGGCTTGGCGGGCGGTGCGGTAGGCATCGAGCCCATCAGATCGAGTGCATTTTCCATGTCTGCTGTCTCCTCCGCGTGGCGCTTCCGCAGCTTCTCGGCAGTTGCCTCGTCAACACCGCCGAGATCGAGCTCTCTATGGCCCATCTGCTTGAGCATCTCCGCCTTCCGCTCGGCCTCCTGTTTCTCTCGCATCTCCCGCGCCTCAATCTTCTTCTCGAGCTCAGTCTTCTCCTTGGGCGGCTGCGGCTTTGCTGCAGCCACAGGCTTCGGAGCTTCCTGCTTGTGCGAGTCATGGCCCTCCTCGTCACTCCACACCTCATCGCCCTTGGCGTCGGGCAGTTTCAGCTTGTCAGCCGCATCGTCCTTTTCCCAGTCCTCCTCTTCCTCCCAATCGTCCGGCATGACTCGTGCCCACGCTCGGACCCGAGCTGGCGCTGTGACACGCACTGCTCGACTGCTTCGGAATTTTAATCGGCGGACTCCGCCTCCGCAGAGGAATCCTTTAATGGTGCCGCGCGGGTAAATGAAATCACAGCCTGCACCTCATGTGAACGGCGACGGAGTCACGAGGCCGAGCCCGCAGAGCTCGCAGCGATGCCGGGGGCCTCGCACAACGCCGTGCGCCCGATCATCATCCAGGGGCACACGCGCCCGCTGACGATGGTCAAGTATAACCGCGAGGGTGACCTTCTCTTCACGTGTGCTAAGGACCACACCCCGAGCGTGTGGTACGCAGACAACGGCGAGCGCATTGGAACGTACGAAGGGCATAACGGCACCGTCTGGTGCATCGATGTCAACTTCGACAGCACGCGCCTGCTCACGGGCGGCGCTGACAACATGTGCAAGCTGTGGAACGTCGAGACGGGCCAGTGCCTCAACACGTGGAAGCACACGGCACCCGTGCGTGACGCTCGGTTTGCGATGGGCGACAAGCGCTTCCTGACCGTGCTCGACAACATCATGGGCAACATCGCCACGATTTTCGTGTGGGAGCTCGACCTAAAAGACCTCGCCAACACGCCCGACTGCCCGACGCTCACGATCACAGGCCACACCAACAAAGTCCTTCGTGCACTGTGGGGGCCGATCAACCGGTCCATCTTCTCGGCGAGCGATGACACGACGATCCGCGTGTGGAGCCCCGAGACGGGCGAGCAGAAGGGCATCGTGGAGGGGGTGCACACGAAGCGCATCACCGACATGCAGTTCAGCTGGGACATGACCCTCATTGTCACCTCGTGTGCCGATCACTACGTGCGACTCTTCGAGGCGTCGTCGCTCACGCTGCTGAAGATGTTCAACACAGAGCGCAACATTAACTCGGCCGCCGTCTCGCCGCTTGCCAGCTGCCCGTACATCATCGCCGCGGGCGGCCAGGATGCCATGTCGGTAACCACCACGGCCGCCAAGCAAGGCAACTTCCACACATCCTTTTACGACCACGTCTTCGATGACGAGCTCGGGTTTCTCCAAGGGCACTTCGGTCCTGTGAACACGCTCGCCTTCGCGCCGCACGGGCGCGCGTACACCTCCGGGGGCGAGGAGGGCTATGTGCGCATACACAATCTACCGCAGGAGTACTTTGACTCATTCAACCGCAAGGTGGCGCAGGCCAACGGAAAAGACTGGCCGTGAGAACGTGCGCCTTTTGCGCTGCACCCTCTGGCGCACGGCGCTCCTGCACCCAGCGAGTGGTTGCCCTGGGGTGAGGGCGTTGCGGAGACAGTGTAGCCGCGAAGACACTCTCTGGCGGAGACGGGCCCGATAGGCCAATCCCTCGCCTCGCGCACCCAATCTCTGCGTTTTGGTATAATTCCAAATTCGCGAATTCTCGCTCATCATTCCGCTCTGAAGCTGCGCTGATCCGGCGCGGGCGGCTGGGCCGGCGTCGCGGCCCGAAGGCGCGGTGTGTCTGGCTCGGCTGTGTGTCTGCGATGCGTTAGCGTAGTGCGTAGTCGGTCTCCTAGGGTCTTTGTGGGCACAAAATTATAACCTTTCTGGGTTGTGCCTAGTTCTCGCAGTGCCAGTGAAGTACAGGTAGACCCAACACATGACCCTACACCGGTGTCGATCCAGAGCCCCGTGCGCACGGGGACGCCCGCGGACCGCGGTGCGCGGACGTCCGGTCGAGCTCACGCTTAAGCGGGCTAACGTCTCATAACACCTTCTCGATGCTGCTCCACACCTCCGGTGGCGGTCGGTTGGCGTCAATCTTGTGGACGACGCCCGCTGGCCCGTAGTGACCCAGGATGGGTACCGTCTGGGCGTGGTAGGCTTCGAGGCGCGACTTGAGCGCCTCCTCGGTGTCGTCCTTTCGCTGCATCAGGGGCTGGCCCGTCTCATCGTCCAGCATCGTCTCTACCGACGGCGCCTGGTCACCGAGGCTCTTGGGCGGGGCGAACTTGATATGGTACGAACGCCCCGACTCCTTGTGCACCCACCGGCCGCAGATGCGCTCGGCAAGCACCGCATCGGGCACCTCAAGCGCAACCACATAGTTGACCTTGTCGCCGGCTTCTGCCAGCATCGCGTCAAGCATCTTGGTCTGCTCCATTGTGCGCGGGAAGCCGTCGAGAATGAACCCTTTGGCGCAGTCGGCCACCGAGATGCGCTCCTTGATGAGGCTCACCACCAGCTCGTCCGAGACCAAGCCTCCGCTCTTCATCACGCCTTCGGCCTGTTTGCCAAGCTCGGTGCCGGCTGCCACGGCCGCGCGGAGCATGTCACCCGTGGAGAGCTGAGGAATCCCGAGCGTCGCGACGATCTTGGGAGCGTGGGAACCCTTGCCCGCACCCGGTGGACCGAACAGAATCATGATCTTCTTGGCTTCCCCGGGCGCGCCAAAATAGGCGGCGAGGGCTTTCTTCGGATCGTCAGGCATGTCTGTGAGAATACTGTTCAGGGCCGTCTCCATCACCTTTCGGAGATCATGCTTGTCCAGGTACGCCTCGACCTGCTCCTTCGTGCGTGTCGCCATTCTTCAAACAATACCCCGCCCCACATTCTTACAGTGACGCCATTCCTTATGATTCGGGATGCCAAAAATGGAAAGTTGACTCACCTGAGCTCCAAATCATCTAATGACTATACATGCAGTAGACTTTACTGGACTTGTCAATTCCGATATGATACCAGAATTCGTCCCCCTTTCGCCTCGCTAACACTCCTCGCTTCCGAGATGTCGGCGATCCTTCTCTTCGCGGCCGCCGCCGCTTGGAGCAGCCCAATACGATGCGAGCTCAACCCACAAAGGTCTGAGGCCCTGCGTCACCCCGAGCCGTGGGCTACTATCGCGTCGAGCCGTGGCCCATTATCGCGCCGAGCGGCGCTGACAGCAGCAGCAGCAGCAGCAGCAGCCGGCGTCGGCGGCTTGCCGCTGGCAGTGACAGCCGACGAGCCACCACTTACAGGCTCGCAAATGCTGACCGCTAGTGAGTACCTTACGAGCCTGCGCGAGGCGCGACGGGGCCTCGAGGCTTTGCGCCCGCTGCTCGCCCGCAACGACGATGCCGGCTATGAGGCTGTGCGAGTCGAGCTGCGCAAGCCACCAGTGAATGGCATCCGCAAGGCTGCTTCGAAGCTAGTCGCTCTGCTGCCGGAGGGCGACTATCGCAAGAAGCGCGATGCGCAGTACGATGCGATCAAGAAGACTCTGGGCAGCATCGATGATGGGTGCAGGCCCGAGGCGAAGCGGGATGACCTCCCAGGTCAGCTGACGATGCTGGAGGACGACCTCGACACCTTCACTGCTGGGTACGAGCAATGAGTCAGACACGCGCCTGATAAGTGTGCTGCGCAGACAGTTGCGAGTGTACGATTGCGATCGGTCTGCGTCGTAAAGGGGGGACCACACAAGGGCGGGGGGCGCCTCCCTCATCGCTCGTGCGGGCCCCTCGACGCAGACTCGCAGAGAGACGTGACGGGCATTTACGCGCCTCAGTGACCGCGCGAACGGTCACCTCTTCGCGTGGATGGTAGAGGCTCATTTTTAACGATACGCCATTTAGCGGGCAACAGAGTCCGGCAAGACCGTTCGAGCCGGGTTTCGGGGGCACGCATTGCACGCGCCGATGCGCGGACCATCTATCTGTATCTCGTTCACGCGGGACCGTCGGGTGTGCACGCGGCGGAACGCGACGGACAACTGCGAGCAACGCCGCGACGGCGCGTGGCTCGCCTCGCTATCGCAGAAGGACATACTGCGCGCGCGCGCGCGGCGCGGAATCGCCGTGTTGGCGACTTTCACGAACCGACAAGAAAGCGCGGTGGGACTACGCGAAGGCCACATCTGTTCTCCAAACGCGTAGACTATTTTCCAGGGTTGGCCTTTGTGAGCATCTCGATAGCCTTGATGCCCATTAAGTCGGTGAGCTCGCACGCGTCCCAGAAGTCCTCATCGGGCACGTCAGCAAGCGTCTTCTCGCCGCCGCACACGGCCTGGAACTTGGAGATGCCTACGCACGAGCAGTTGAACTCGCCCACGGTGTACTCGGTCTTCTCGTCGGGGCAGT
>ENA-UOUZ01001390-UOUZ01001390.1-mixed-culture-metagenome-genome-assembly--contig:-NODE-1390-length-15838-cov-128.899449_pt1 | contig 15838 bp, 8 predicted proteins | sample MGYA00238154_ERZ761575 | MGnify/ENA primary metagenome ERZ761575 (study PRJEB28896, sample SAMN07631632) | mixed culture metagenome | isolation source: Freshwater growth medium | place: USA...
AGAGTACGTTCAGTCTTTCCCCTCTTTCTCCCCTCTTTTTCTCTTTTTTTATTATTCTTCCACCAGCACGGGAAAAAAGCCCGAACCGGTTCTGCCGGAATTCCGCAGCCATGGATGTCGTCTTGGACGTCACCACGCCCGCCTCGGAGCTGCCAGCCCCGAAGCCCATCACCGTCCTTGGCAGCATGATCGAAGAATACGGGCTCGGGAGATATCAGCGGGGCCTCATCGTGCTGCTCGGCATGGTGCTCATGGGCGACGGCATGGAGATGTACGTCCCGTCGCTCGTGGTCCCGGAGCTGCCTGCGGATTGGGAGCTGGGCTCGATCGAAAAGGGGCTTCTGGGCTCCGGCGCGGCCTTTGGCATGTGGATCGCATCTGCATTCATGGGCTCCTTGTCCGATCAGTTTGGCCGCACGCCCGTCCTCAGCGCAGCCTCAGCGGTGGCTTTCCTCGCCGCAGCTCTGTGCGCCGTGGCGGAGACTTGGGTGCAGTGGCTGCTGCTGCGGATCCTTTTTGGCGTGGGCGTGGGCAGCATCTTGCCCATAACCATTGTGATGCTGAACGAGTGCGTTGCAAGCCGGCTGCTCGCGCGCGTGATCGCGCTGACCTGGCTCTTCTTCTCGTTGGGTGCGATGCTCGAGGCGGCGCTCTCGTGGGTATTCCTGGCGACGCTGGGCTGGCGCTTCGTCGTCGCCATCTCGGCGCTCCCCCTCGCCGTCGGCGCGTTCGCATCCGTCGTACTCGTCGAGTCTCCACGGTGGCTTCTCTCGACCGGACGAGCTGCAGCTGCTGAGCTCGCCCTCGCGCGCATGGCGCGTGTCAACGGCCAGCCGCCGCCGCCGAGCCTGATGGCCGCCGCAATCAAGGTTGGCGGTGAGCAGCCCGCGACAATCAGGGCGACAAGCAGCCTGATGGTCGGCGGTGAGCAGCCCGCGAGCGCAGCCGCACCAGCAGGAGTACCACGTGCAGCAGAAGCAGCCAGCGGTCCGGCAGCAGCCGCGCCGAGGGCATCAGCCAGCTCGCAGACGACGATGGCCATACGTGCGGCCGCCGCAGCTCTGCGTGAGCTGTGTGGCGCGGAGCATGGCCGCACGACGGTGTACGTATCGGCCTACTTCTTCGCGGCCTCGTTCATGTACTATGGGACCATCTTCGTCTTGCCTGGCTGGCTGAAGGCGCACACAAGCGACCCCTCGACGGGTGCGAGTGAGGAGTACGCTGGCGCCTTCTACGGCGCGGCCTCCGAACTCCCTGGCTGCTTCGTCGCCGCGGTACTGCCCGACCTCTTCGGACGCAAGAAAGTGCTCATCGGGTGCGCGGCGCTCGCGGCGGCGGGCTCATTTGGCGCAGCCCTGTGCGCGCAGGCCGGTCTTGGGTGGGGATGGATCGAGTCTGCCGTGTGCGTGCTCAAGGCAGCCTCAAGCGGCGGCTTCACCGTGGCGTTCGTCTACTGTTCGGAAGCCTACCCGACCCGCGTGCGCAACGTAGCGGTCGCCTTCTGCAACAGCTTTGCGCGCCTCGCGGCCATCGTGGCACCGCTCGTGGGCCAGCTACTGCTCGATGATGTGTCGAGTCTCGGCACTTTTGGCACCTTCGGCTTCTTTGGCCTGGTGGCCACACTCGCGGCCCTCAGGCTGCCTTTTGAGACCCTTGGGCGTGATGCCGACCTTTGTGCCCGCGCTGCTGGCGGCGGGGGGGACCTCGAGGATCACGAGAGCACGAAGCTGATCAACCCTCTCTGGTAGCGTGCGTTCCACGAGTCGCATCGCATGCATCCATCTCCATGCATCGCAAATACAAACTTTTCACATACATGTACTTAACTCGAAGAGCAGAGTCACAATTAGATGCCGAGCGAAGCGTACGAAGCTGGCACGTGTGGCAGCGCGAGAAGCGCACGGCCCGCACACTTTTGTTCGGTTGCCGCCGGCGACGGCGAAGTAGCTTTCAAGAGCAGATGTGGCTGCCCTCGATTCTTCCTCGTCGAAAAGAAGAGCATAAGTAAAGTTCCAGGGAGAGAACCTGCGAGACACACAGCACCTCCTTCAGCCAACACCACTTGGCATGCTTTATTCAAGTACAACATGTAACGGAATTCGATGAAACGGATTTTAGAAACGTTGTGAGTCGAATGAGCACGCCCGTGCACTCCACAGTGCCCTCCGACACGGCCGCGTACCCTCGGACGTCGGACATTGTCTCAAAGGACCTGCTACGATCGGGCGAGATCAGCCACTACGAGCGCCTCACGAATAAGACCGGTCCGCAGGACGACTGGATGACCATCACCCTGCAGTCCATGGCAGACCCGAGGTTCGTCGGCGAGGAAAACGACGAGCGCATCTTGCCAGCTGTAGATGCGTGGCTCCGCTTCCTCTCAACGTTCCCCGCACGCGTCAACAGCTTCCGTCCCATTGACAGCTTCGACAAGCACGGCAATACGCTGCTCATGATCGCCGCTTGCTTTGGCAAGGTGAAGACGGTGCGCAAGCTCCTCAAGGATGGGGCGGACGTCGAGCGCGTGTCGAGTTCGAGGCGTAGCGCGCTCGTGTACGCGTGCCTGGGACCGGAGCTGCCGAAGCTCAAGCTGGTCATTCTGCGTATGCTGCTCGACGCGGGCGCTCGCCACGGCCTCGGCTTGGCACTCGAGATCAGTGCGATCCTCGGTCGGCGCTCCTTCGTACGCCTCCTGATCGGAGCAGGCGCGCTTCCCACAGGACAGCTCGTCACCCTCGTCGCGCCCGCGGGCCGTGAAGACCTCGACGGTGCCCTCGCACGCACTACCGGCTTCCGAGGGGGCAAGTACGACTGTCAGCTCATGTTCGTGTATGCGCCGAGTAAGATCCCAGGAAACCCCTCTCTGCTCCAAAAGAATGAGCGACCGTTGAACCTCGCGGTGCTGCCGAGCCATCTGCACGTGGGCCTGCACACGATGGGCACCGAGGAGTGCCGCCCGATCCTGGCCTCTGGGGAGAATGGACCTCTCCCCAACCCTCTCGATGTCGCCGCAGCGCTTCTCATCGGCCCATCGGTCGGGCCGCCGGCTTCGAATGCGTCGCCCAGACCCCCGATGCATGCGCCCCCGATGCATGCAGCGCCGATGCAAGCGCCCCCGATGCATGCAGCGCCGATGGATCCAGCGCCGATGGTTGCGCCGCCAATGCATGCTCCGATGTCGCCACGGGCAGCATCACCATCTCCGATGCATGCATCGATGTCGCCGATGCATGCATCGATGTCGCCATGGGGAGCCTCGCCATCTCCGTCGGCGCGCGAAGCCATCGCCATCGCGTCGCCCCCCCTCATGCTCTCGTCGCAGCCAACACAAACCTTCACACCACATCCGTGGGATCTCACAAGGCAGCCACGCACAAGCATGCCTTCACCCATCATGCCGCTCGAGAGGACCCCAGCGCACCAGTACATGTTCGCCACGCCCATGGGCCAGCTCGTGCCTCGCTCTCTCGCCTTCGAAGCCCTCGAAGACACCGCCGAGGATGACAACGATGTCGCCTCTGCAGTGGCAGCACGCCCCGCAGCAGCCCCCGCGGCTCTCGACCAGCCATCAACCTTCATGAGCGCCGCTCCGCATACCCTCGTCGCCCCGGCCTCTACCGGCCTACCGACCTCTGCGACCCTCGCGGCGCCCGCAACGGCGCTTGCTGAAGGAGACGCGGTGCGTGTTGTCGGCCGCCCGGAGCGCTGGCTTGCCGGTAGGTTTGGCCGCATGCACTCACTGGACGCCGAGACGGGGCGTTACCTTGTGATGCTCCCCTCCTTGCCGGGTGAGCAGCCGCCGAATCATTCGGGGCGAAAGCCATCGCGTCAGCCAAGGGAGCCGCTCGCGATGCTCCTCAAGCCACGTCACGTTGTCCGCGTCGACGCGCCCGAGACGGACCCCGGGACGGCGCCCGTTACGGCACCCGAGACGACGCTTCAGCCAACGGCCGAGAGCAAAGCCGCCGCCGTGAAGCCCGCTGCGGAGCGAGCGGCAAGAGCGATGGCGGCGGAGGCAGAGGGGGCAGGCTGGTCCTCGACGGCGACAACGCCGGCTGCAGCTACATGCTACACTGCTATTCAGTCATATCCGGGCACTCCTAACTTGGCGATCCAGTCTTCTCCGGTTACTCCTCGCGTGAAGCCGAACCTGAAGCAGTTCAGTCAGGTGGGGCGGCCCACATGGCAACCTGCGAGCTGCTGGAACGACGGGCGTCCGATCACCCCTCACTCTGCCCCCTCGCCACGGGTGATGCGTGGAAAGGGATGGGTGGGCTTCAGCGGCGGCGCGGGCGTGAGCGCTCGGGACAGCGCTTCCATCGTCGCGCCCACGGGCGCTGATGCACCCCGCGTCCTTGCCGGCCTCGATGGCGGACCGAACAGGTCCCTGGCCAGGGCCCGCTGGAAGCTGGTCCGGACGCAGGCTTTCAAGATTGTGAACCGGGCACGCATTGCTAAACAGGTGGCCACTCAGGTGGCCAGCCACCCGCCCCTCCCATCTCACGTGGTCCTGGTCACTTCTCCGCGGTACGAACCGAGCAGGGTGGCACCACTGGAGCCCACGAAGCCGCCACCGAGGAGCACCTCGGCGCGCGCTCCACGCCCCTCCTCGGCTGGGCGCCACGTGACCGGCCCGCAAAAGAGTGGGCAGGGACTGCGACCCGCCCTAGTCGCGACCCGCGAAATGCAAAAGATGTCGCTGGGGGCGGCACCGCTTCAGAAGCCCCCCGCGCGGCCAACGTGGCTGCTCTGCATTGTCGATCAGGAAGGGGGACGTTATTAGCCCCTGTTCACTCTTGCATGCAATTTGTGAGAAAAAATAGGACATGCAACCCAACGTCACTTTTCATGAGGGCACTTCTTGCGCTGCTCGCGATCGCCCTGATAGGATCGACTGACGCTCAGACGCTGTCGCCGCTACCGTCGCCCTCGCCCCCGCTGCCATATGCATTACCGCCGCCCTCGCCCCCGCCACTTTCGCCCTCGCTGCCGCCACCTTCGCCGTCGCCCCCGCCGCCTTCCCCCTCGCCGCCGCCACCTTCGCCCTCGCCGCCGCCGCCTTCGCCCTCGCCCCCGCCACATTCACCCTCTCCGCCGCCACCGTCGCCGCCGCCACCTTCGCCCTCGCCCCCGCCGCCTTCACCCTTGCCCCCGCCACCTTCGCCGTCCCCGCCGCCACCTTCCCCCTCGCCGCCGCCACCTTCGCCCTCGCCACCGCCCGCGCCGCCAAGGACGCCGCCACCATTGCCACCGCCCCCAGTGGCGCCGCCTCCGCCGCCGTGCCCACCGCCCCCGCCCTCGCCGCCGCCACCTTCACCCTCACCGCCGCCATCTTCGCCCTCGCCACCGCCCGCGCCGCCAAGGACGCCGCCACCATTGCCACCGCCCCCAGTGGCGCCGCCTCCGCCGCCGTGCCCACCGCCCCCGCCCTCGCCGCCGCCACCTTCGCCCTCGCCACCGCCCGCGCCTCACCCGCCCGCGCCTCACCCGCCTCCGCCGCACCCGCGGCCACTACCCCACCCCCCGCCGCCCCATCGGTCACCGCGCCCGACTCCGCCACCGAAGCCACCGCACGCGCCACCGTCTCCGCCGGCGCCTCACCCGCCTCCGCCGCGGCCGCCGCACCCGCATCCGCCTTCACCGCGCCCACCTGCGCCGCACCCATCGCCGCCCTCGCCGTCACCGCCACCACCGCCCTCGCCGCCAACGTCTCCGCCCGCGCCTCGCCCGCCACCGATGCAAACTGTGCTGAACGTGGGATTCCTCTGCTGGACAGCGTGTGGTGGACGTGCCGGCCCTTGCCCAACGTATTGTGGCGTTCAAGGTGCCTGCTGCAGGCTGGGCCAAACCACGGACGGAGCCGCCTGCGGCTTCGGCGCGAGGGGATGCGGCCACTCCTGCTGCACAGCGATGCTCTCTCCACCAAGCGTGCAGCCATGGCCGCCGCTGCCATCGCCACCGCCCCCAGTGGCGCCGCCTCCGCCGCCGCGCCCACCGCCCCCGCCCTCGCCACCTCCACCGCGCTTTCCACCTATGGTCCCAGTGAACGCACCGCAGACTCCGCCGCCCCCACCTCGCCCACCGCCGCTTCCGCCGCGCCCGTCGCCGCCACCTCCCTCGCCAGAGCCAGAGCCGCCTCCGCCGCCAAGCCCGCGTCCTCCCGAGCCATCGCCGTCGCCGCCACCGCCCTTGCCATCACCGCCACCGCCAGCACCGCCTTCGCACCCGCCTTCGCACCCGCCGTCCTATGCGAACGGCCTCTCTGCGCTCACAGGTGACGGTGCTGGTGCTGGTGCTGCCTTCGTCGTCGTCGCTAGTGCTGGTGCCTCCGCGCTGGTTCTCTCCCTCGTGCTGGTGTGCGCGTGCTGGTGCGCCCGTGCGCCCGTGCCCATGCTTCGCCCCCGCCCCCGCCGCCCGACCAGAGCGGCTGCGAAGGAATTCGGGCAGGAGCTCGGGGAGACAACCATGCATGGCTTCAAGAGGCCAGGCTTCCTACAACTCGAACCGAAGACGATGTCAGAGAAGATCGCGTTCATCGCGTCGGAGCTCGGGCTCGAAGAAGGGCTACCCGTCGCGAAGGCGGTAGCTGCTGCCAACGAGGCGATGGGCATTGTCAGCAAGGGTTCGATGGCCGCACAGGTGGCGAGGCTGATGACTGAGATTCGACTCGAAGCTGAGTCGAGTGCCATCTCAGCCGAGGGGGGTGCTGCCGGGCGGAGCGGCAACGACGTTGAGTCGGTGGAGGTGCTGCCGAGACAGCCGAGAGAACAGATAGCCGACTCAATCGCCGAGTCCATCGCAAGGGAGTACCTCAGGCCGAGTGCACGTCCCCTTGTTGACACGAGCGGGGGCGTGCGCTCGGGAGATGTGATCCTCACGGACTGACCATCACTGCGTGACTTATCTCAATGAGCCGCATGCAGGCCTCCGTTCTCTGTCTGAGCACAAGGATGTGGCAGCGATCGTTTCGAGGGCGGGAGGCAACTCGCATGGGAGGAGATTCGGCTGTGTCGAGTGTTTGGGCAGAGAGGGGGCGGAAGGCGCGCTCGTGGAGAACATGTGAGATGCCGCCTCGGACCTGGTCGCTGGGGATGGGGTGTCTATCTGTGTGTGTGAAGTTTCAAGTTTTAAACTTCAAGTTAAATCTTACGAAACGCGAAAGTAACAGACGAGAACCCAACCGAAAATATGCAAGGGCCGCGCGGTGCGCGTTTACATGTGACGTACGGCAGTATGGCAGGGGAGGCCACGGCCAACTTGCCGCATGTGCTGCCTTGGGATATCCTAGTGAGTGAGCCTGAGTAGATATCTCGGCTTGTACCCCGTATTGTATAACACGGTTACACGGTGATCAAGACGGTGATCGGTGTGTCTGCGTCTCAATAACTCACTCACTCACAGACATTCTCAGAACCACGTCTGACGGTCTGAGCTTCCCGAGCAAGTTAGCTACGGACGGATGGATTGGAAAAAAGGTTGTATTTCTGTCATTAATTATGCAGAAATGAATCTGCAATTTACCCCAAAAAGATGCGCTGCAAGCTCTCCGGAAAAATGCAAGGCGTGCGTCAAGGTCCGCCAGGGGCGCCACGAGTCTTGAATTCAGGCGTGGACTAGCGCGCGCGATGGCAGCGTACCAGGCAATCCTTGCGGCGCACCGTCGCCAGGAGGCCAAAAAAGCCTCCGGCGCGGTCAGAAAGATCGTGAGCGAAGATTTGATCGCGAGCCTCGTGAAAGAAAGGCCACGGCTGAATCAGCTCTTCAACATCTGGGACGAAGACGGCGATGGCACGCTGTCTGAGCAGGAGTTCCGGCGTGCCCTGAAAATGCTCAACATCAGGTACAAACCCGAAGACTTTGATGCGATCGTCAAGGTCTGCTCACCTGAGGAGGATGGCGTGGCGACTCACGCAATCTCCATGGCGGATCTGAACAAGCTGTTGGCCAAAGCTAAGTCAGAACACGTGAAGCCAGGGACAACACCCCTCACGATCGCAAAATTTCCGAGGCGCGCACTATCCCTGTTCTCATGGTTTCTCAACACGATGGCGGTGCAGACGACGCTGTACCTGCTGTTCGTGCTCATGTTCCAGAACCTGTCTGAGACGCTGCGGCTGCCCGCAGAGTACCTGCTGGACAAGCAGTTCGTCGACACCTTCCTCGAGGGCAAGTTTGACCCCAATAACCAAGACCGGTTTGTGGACATTCGGCGGCAGCACGAGTTGTGGGAGTGGGGCAATACGGTGCTGTGGCCGGGATTCTTGGGCAACTCGGACGCCAATTGCGTGTACGACGTGGGCGGTCGGTTCAACTCGTCCGTGATGAACGTCTCCACACCGCCGCTCAGGCCGAGTGAATGGGACGCAGGCAGCTGCAACGATGACGTGTGGCCCGACGGCACCGGCGTCTTCTCTACCGGCAACGGCACCGCGTTCACGGTCAAGGAGGTGGTCGATCGCATGGACGCCTATGACTGGACCGGGGGCATCGCCATCTGGCAGACGCGTGCCCAGACGGTGGGCATGGGCGCGTGCAACAGCCCGACCATCAGCGGTGAGTGTCGGCCCGAGTTGGACCAATCTAAACCCGACTCTCTCCAGTACCAGGATACGGAGCCCTTTGGGTACAACTGGACGAATGCGAGCGCGAGCGGCCTCTCCAACCCCTTCCGATACTACAGCGCGGCGGAGGCTGGCACGCTGCCCAACGGCCCCGTCTCCGCCAACCCGGCGAGCTTTCGGCGCTACCCGAGCGGCGGATACCTCTCCCTCGTCATCCCCTTCTTCTCGGAGACCTACCTGCCCGATCAGCGTGGCGTGGCCGAAGACGTCCTTGACTTTCGCGACCATCGGGTGACCCGACGGACGCCCGGGCGCACCGCGCGCTATTACTGCGTGCGCATCGTGTGGAATGGCGACTTTATGCACCAGCTGTGCGACCCCAACGATGACAACGTGCCGCCACGCACCACCGGACGCACTCGGGCGGCCGTGACCGAGTTCTGGAACGATCTGAAGCGCGCCCACTACATCGACAGTGCGACGCGCGCGGTGACGATCACGTGGAGCGCTTCCTCCAATGCTGCGGCGGTGACCTCGCGCTCGCAATTCATGTTCGAGTTCACGCCGACGGGGGCGGTGCTCGCCTCGTACCAGATGGAGACGCGCGTCGACCGTGACGACATGCTCGATTCGACCGAGTTCTATTCTCTCGTTTCGCTCTGCTTTACGGCCTTCTTTTGTCTCGTGGAGCTGATGGAGCTGCGGGCGGGAATCTTGACCTACTTCAGCGACATGTGGAACCTGATGGATTGGGCCAACTATGGCATCATCTTTATCGCGTGGTTCGATATTGGCGATTACATTGATCTTGCGAGATCCTCCGCGACCGCATGCAGCTCGACGCTCTGCAAGCGCGTGGGCTATCAAGACCACTGGGAGGTGATGGCGGTCAACAGCGATGCCAAGTCGTACCTGTCGCTCTGCGTGTGCATCCAGCTGCTCAAGGTGATCAAGTTCAGTGCGATGGCCGTCCCCAAGATGGATCTTGCGCCCAAGGTGCTCAAGAAGGCGCTACCCGACCTCATTTTCTTTGGGATCGTCTTTGGGATCTCGCTGCTCGCCTTCTCGATGATGTTCTACGTGACGCTCGGGCCCGTGATGGTCGACTACTCGAGCCAGGTGGCCTCGATAGTCGCGCTGTGTCGGGCGCTCTTCGGCGACTTCGACATCGACGAGATCATCAACAACAGCTCCGGCTACATGAACGCCATCCTCTTCATCGGCTACCTCTTCTTCGCCGTCTTCATCCTGCTCTCGATGTTCTTTGCCATCCTCGGCGAGGCGCAGGCCACCGTTCGCGACGAGCAGCGCGAGGCCAAGCGCGAGGGGACCTCCGCGCCCGAGTACGGCGTCTTCGATGCGGCGTACAAGTCCGCGAGCAAGCTCGCGCGGCGCCTGCCGTTGATTGGTGCGCAGCTGAAACAGCAGCAGTCCAAAGATGCGGAGATGAAGAGCAACGAGCATGCGGATGCTGCGCCCTCAGCGATGGATCGCGTCGAGGCACGCCAGCTCGAGCTGGCGGACCAGCTCGCTGCGTTGCGGGATAGCTTCAAGGACGTGGACGACATCAAGCACAGCATCCGGGACGTCCGTGAGATCGCGAAGAGGTTGCTCAAGCCGCCTGCTTTGAGCAAGGGAAAGGACCGGCCAGAATCGGCGTCGGAATCCTTGAAAATGTACAGGCAAAAATCTCGGAGACACCATCGGAGACAGCTCGGAGACACGGACCTTCAGCATCTCGATGGTGACCGCAGCAACACGTGCACACCTCCCAACACGTGCACACCTCCCGGCACCGGCTCAGGCACATGCTCAGGCACCGGTTCTCGCGACCCTTACGACCCTGACGGCAAGGGAAGCAAGAAGTCGCAGATGTACTCGTGCTAAGTCGTACAATTTGGTCGCCGCGGACCCGGATACCCACGGATAGCAACTCACAGCACTGTACTCAGCAGCTGAGTCACTGAGTTGCCGACCTGACATGACGTCGTCGCGTCTGGGTACGTATACGCGGGTAGGTGCGTAGACGCACCCCACGCGCCCGCGTTTGCGCACACCAGGGTATGTATACGCAGGTAGGTGCATTTACGCTACATATACGCACCCATATACGCGAGCATGGGTGCGTACATATGCGGGTAGTAGATGCGTATTACTATACGCAACAGGTGCTATTCGACACTCGACCTCCCGAAGCCCTAAGGCAAATCGCCGTGTACACCAAGGATCCTTCGCACTCGCTCCTGCTGTGAGTGTTTTGGGTGACGAATTTAACCATTGGCTGTGAAATGCTGGTGTGTAATCATACTGAAGTGACACCAAGGCGACCACACGGCATGGCTCATTCGGCCCTTCTCGAGCTTGCCCAATCGACGGCAGGCACATCCGAGTGGTGCTTCAAAGATGCCAAGGTTAAGGACGTCTCCACGCTCATCGCACAGCTGCCGGTTGGCATGAGCACGAGGGATGCAGTTGCACTCGTCCAAGCTTCCGCGCCGCACGCTTCGGCTCGTGAGATTGTTGCTGCGATGCTGGCCAACACAAAGGCTTCGCACGAATCAGCGGAAGCCGCGGCAGCCGCCGCTTGCCCAGTCCAACTTCGAGATGTTCCAGGCTGTGGTGTGGGTGCCTTCGCCACGCGTGCCTTGAAACGCGGCGAGTGCATACTTGCCGAACTCCCATTGCTCGAATGGCGGCTGGAAGCTGGGCAGCCGGTGACGAAGGCGAGCCTCGAGGCACGCGTCAGTACGCTCTCTCCCATGGCCGCCGAGCATTTCTTTGCGCTCTGCCAGAACGCCGAGCACGGCGACGTCAAGACGGCCTATGGGATCTGGCTGTCGAACGCCTTCCCCACTGACGGTACAAATGCTGGCACGTCTCCAACGCGCGCCGCGGATGCAGGGCGACGAAGCAGCGCCGTCTACACCACGTACTGCCGCCTCAACCATTCCTGCGTGCCCAACGTGCACGGCGCATGGAATCCGACTCGCCGGCGCCAGACGATGTTTGCCCTCCGGGACATCGAGCGCGGCGAGCAGTTGCTGGTCTCATATCTCGCGGTGCTCGACCAGCCGCGGGACGCACGCCGAGCTGAGCTCGCCTCGAGCTTTGGCTTCGAGTGCCGCTGCACCCGGTGCCAGCTGAGCGGCGCATCTCTCGCCCAGTCGGATGCGCGCCAGCGCCGGCTGCTGCAGCTCCGTCACGAGATTGCGAGCGCCATCAGCGTCGATGGCTTCAGGGCAGAGGTAGCAAGCCTTGTGTGCGAACGGGCTGGCGGTGACAGTGCTAGTGTCGATGGCGGTGGTGGCGGCGCCGGCGCCGGCGCCGGCGCCGGAGCGAGCAGCGATGAGATCAGCGATCTCGAGAGGTTGCTGGTCCAGGCGTCCGTGTTCCCCTCAGGGCGGCGCGCGCTGCTCGAGGTGAGCAGGCGCCGTCTTGAGCGAGGCGTCGACCTTCTTGAGGAGCGGCTAGGACTCCTCGAGGCTGAGGGTGACGCCGCCCTAGCATGGGATACGCTAGACTGCGCGAGCCGACACTGCAAGGGCATGGGCGACGCGGTCCGCGCCAAGCTCTATGGCGCACGCGCGGCACAGTGCGCACGCCTTGCGCTTGGGACCGATTCGGATGAGTATCGGCGCTTCTCGGCAAGTGCGCGCTGAAGCGTCCGAGAGCGAGAGCGGCGAGTCGCGAGACTGGGAGAGCGAAGACCGAAGCCCCGACGCCCGAGAGCCGCGTGTACTAGCTACGACGTACTGTTCAGCCGAGCGCCGGGTGGCCGTGTGCACGTCCCAGGCACAAACCCTGGCGTGGATCATGGCGACGCACGCGAGCGAGCGACGCGAAAGGCGTTCCCGCGCGGCTCTGGATCTACCTGTACCTGCCTCCACCTGTTAGTTCCTACCTGTTCCGGTGTGTTTTCAAGCTACCAAGCTTCGCGCGCCCGGCGTCGCGGAAACTCGACCTCGGCATATTCCAATATAAAGAATAAACACGACACCCGACATTACTCAGACCATAGAGTCGAACCACGACCTCAAAAAAACAGTTAAACCCGGGGCCGGGTTGCGCGCGGTGAGTAGAGAATACTTAGTGTACGTGACTCGTGTGGGCTGCGAGGGTATCAGGGAGGCCGGGCGGGCAGCCGAGCGGGCGCAGACAAGCGCTGCGAGGAGCCCGTGGGTAATGGGGTAGGTCCTACCCCCTTACCGTGGGGCTGCGCGCGCGTGCGCGCGCCTTGGCAGCACTGGCGGCGGCGGCGGTGGAGCGCTGCGCGGGCACCATCATCATGGCGCCGCGGCCTGGCGAAGTGGCTCGGGGGCGCGCGAAGGGCGGCGGCGGCAGGAAGCATTGGATGCACCGTTTGAGGAATGCTTGTAGCTCTCTCTCTGCGTCCGCGCTGGGGCGGGTGGCGGTGCGCGAGCGCGAGGTGCCGAACGAACCCGAGCGCGAGCCGGCTGACCTGGTGGGAGATCGCGAGCCGCCCAGGGAGCCGTTGAGGGAGCCGTTGAAGGGGCCACTGAGGGAGCCGTTGAGGGAGCCGTTGAGGGAGCCGTTGAGGGAGCCTGCCGACAGCGGGCCAGGCTCAACACGGCGCGTCGTGGGCGAGCGCGATCGCTCGCGAGCCCCTCGATCTCGATCTCGATCTCGATCTCGATCTCGATCTCGAGTCTCGAACGCCGTCTCGAGCGGCCTGCGCGCCGTCTCGAGCGGCATGAGCGGGGACCTCTGCCGCTGCGCCACCTCGGCCAGCCGCTGCTCGGCCTCCGCGTCGGACCCCTCACGTGTGGCGAGCAGGTGCTCCGCGAGCATCGCAAAGGCCTCGTCGATGCCGCTGCCCTCGAGCGCGGACGCGGCGGCGAAGAGCATCTTGTGGCTCGAGGCGAGACGCGACGCCTCGCGCGCATCGACTCGCTCGGGCGTCGCTCTCGACGGGGCAGGCGCACCCCTCGCGCCGCGCGCCGAGCGGTGCGCGGCCGCGGCCGCGTCGTCGGAAGCGGGCTTCGAGTCGTACTTGTCGTACTTGGTACCGAGCAGCAAGCGGCTCGCATTGTGCGGCGCCAGAGCCTCGGCGCGCTCGATCCATTTGGGCACGGAGAGGAAAGAGGAGCGGTTCTGTGCGTCGTACATGACGACGACGCCGTGCACGCCGACGCACATTGAGTCGAGCGACGAGGGTCCGCCCAACTCGGCGCCCGATCCGCCCAACTCGGCGCCCGAGGCATCCCAGAGCTGCAGGCGTACCACCGTGTGCTTCGCGCGCACAAGGAGGGAGCGCATGCGCATCTCGACGCCGATGGTCGGCCCCTCGTCCTGCCACTCGTCCTCGGCGAAGCGCTTGAGGGCACATGACTTGCCGCAGCCCGCGTCGCCTAGCAGAACCACCATGAACAGATGATCATACGCGGTGGGCTGCGAGGGGGGCGAGGGCATTGGCGGCAGGAAGGAGGGGTGCGGGCCGTATGGGTCACTAGCGGCGGCGCCGGTGGCGGCGACGAGGCGCGGCGGCTGCTCGGGCAGCTTGATGAGCCTTGACATCACGCCAGTGGGGTTCACTTCGGGCGGCCGGAGCCGCGTGGCGCACTCGAGCATACCGGCCGTGCTCAGCCGCGGCAGATAGTCGAGGTTGAGAGAGCGCAGGCCTGGTGGCAGGCTGCGGGCCAGCATGTGTGCGCCCGCATCGGTCAGCCCCGTGGCGGACACATCGAGCGCCTCCAAGCCGAATGGCAGTGCGGGCAGTAACACTCTGAAGCCCTCATCCGTGATGGGATTGCCTGCCAATTGGAGTTGACGAAGCCGTGGGCAGAGGGGCAAGATCTCCGCGAGCAGAGCAGCCTCGTGGTCGCCCCAGCCGAGCAGTGGCGACCAGAGGACCTCGACTGAGCCGACGAGCACTTCGAAGGCACGCACGTACCCGTCGAGCGCCGCCTTGCGCTCCGCGCCGTCTGTGAACAGCGCACGCGCCGTCTCGAGCTCGCGTTCGAGGCGCAGCGGGAGCATTGGTGGGCGCAGGCGCAGCTGGAACGCATGCGCGGGCGGCGAGCTGAGCGAGCACACCCCGACAACCTCCCGCTCAAAGTCGCGCAGCGTGCGCAGCTCGAGACTCCATGGCAGCCGCCCAAGGTCGAGCACCATGCTGGGCGGCGTGTACAGGCTTGCGAGGGCGAGCTGCACTCGGCACGCGCCAGAGCGTAGGTACGTGGCCGTATCGTGCTCATAGACGCCCTCGTGATGACCCTCGTGCGTGCCGGGCAGGGCGCCGTGCTGGGCGCCCGGGCCGCGGGGGGAGAGGCACGTCTGCAACCAAACGGTCGTCTGCGCGTGCGCAAAGAGCGCCGGGCAAGCGGCGAGGCCCTGGGCGTGCAGCTTGGCCACGGCGCGGCTGGGCATCACTCCTGGCGCGTCGTGGTAGATGCACACATAGTCCCAGAAGACGGCCACCGGTAGAGGCTCGATGCCGGTCGAGGCGCCGTGTTGGGCGTCGAGCATGGCCTTCAGTAGCGGGGCGACCGTAGCGAGATGGAGAGCGCCGGGATGGCCTTCCTCGAGCCACGGGCAACTAAGGACGATGATGCGGCAGTGGTCGGGCGGCCGATCGATGAATGCATGCTCGGGCGCCTGCTGGCGTGATGGTAACGGCTGCCCATTCTGCCACAGCTCGATGAGGAACTGCGCACTCACGAGGCGTACCGGCGCCTCACGCCAGCCGCCCGAGGAAGCCACCAACGAGCCCGGCCCGGCGCCAATCACCGCCGAGAGCGCCGCGAGCTCGGTGTACGTGCGTGCGGCGGAGGAGGCCCAGTCCTCAGCGCCGGTGATGCCCGGAGAGAGGATCGTCGACGGGCGCAGCTTGCGTCGGCCGTCGCCGAGCATCACGAGTTTGCGTAGCCGCATCTCATTGCGGCTGTCGCGCCCGCTCATGGCTGCCTCGCTGGCCGCGCCCAGCGTTCCCGCCGAGCCGCCGCTCAGGTCGATCCCGAGCTCATCCCGCCATGGGCGCGGCACGTCGGCGTTGAGGTACGCCGCGTGCGGCTGCAGCGGCAGCGCGTGCGGCGGCCCGAGATCGCGCTCGAGATCGCGGCGCAGCGGCGAGCGAAGGGGCGAGCCTAACGGCGCCCGATACGGCGCCCGATCCGCCTCCCCCTGCTTGGCCAGCAATCCCCCTCCGCGCGGGAGCATCCTCGTACCTGATTACGGAGGCAATCAGTTGTCCGTCAGTTGTCCATCAGTTGTCCATCAGTTGTCCATCAGTTGTCCATCAGTTGTCCATCAGTTGTCCA
>ENA-UOUZ01001416-UOUZ01001416.1-mixed-culture-metagenome-genome-assembly--contig:-NODE-1416-length-15593-cov-122.689278_pt1 | contig 15593 bp, 8 predicted proteins | sample MGYA00238154_ERZ761575 | MGnify/ENA primary metagenome ERZ761575 (study PRJEB28896, sample SAMN07631632) | mixed culture metagenome | isolation source: Freshwater growth medium | place: USA...
CATCGGTCGTAGGCGAGCTCGGCGTCGTCGCCGCCCGTGACGGCGGCGGCGACGCCCCCCCCGGTCGCATCGACGACGCCAAAGCGCGGCCCGCCGCCCGCGCCGCTGCCCTGCCAAGAGAGTAGGAGCAGCGGCTGTCCCTCGGCGAGGCGCAGCGCCGCGGCGGCGGGCGCATCAACCGGTGGCGGCAGCTCCGATGGCTCGACCGTCGCGCTGTCGGACGCGAGCATCTTGGGCAACACTCGTTGCAGTGCGCCCGCAATTCGATCCACGTACTTCTTGTAAAGGCCGACCACCATGGCCTTGTCGCCCTTGCCAGTGAAGGTGGCTCCCTCGATGCGGGCGACCACCTCGTCGACGCGCGTCTCGAGCCGGCCGGCGCTCAAGTCGACGGTCTCGAGGGGGCACCCGCTGCGGAGCTGGAGCATCTTGGGCGGCAGCTTATCCAGCTCCGCCTTCACCCGCGGGATGGCGGACAGCCGCAGGATGAGCTCGCCGCTCACCGCCGACTCGAAGACGCACCAGCCGCGGCCCTCGTCGTCGTCGAGGCCGGCCTCGCCGTGGCGTCCGTCGTACGAGCGCTCGTTGAAGAGCGTGTCGACGCCGCCGGAAATGTGCGCAAGCTGCGCCGCCGCTCGCTTGGCCGCTTGCGCCGCCGCGTGCGTTGTGAAGCACACGGTCGCAGGTGGAAACCTGCCGAGCGTGCAGCTGACGATGTCGCCGTAGGGCACAAGCGTCGCTTTGATCGCCGCCCCGTCGACACCCGGGGCGAGATCGAAGAGGCAGAGCTTGCCGTCGTACTCTGGCGGTCGCAGCGGCAGCTCCTTGAGCTGCAGCACGGTCGTGCCGATGGCGGAGGCATAGATGTGGCCCATGACGCCAAGGCCTCTTTTGAAGGCGCGTTCCTGCTCCTCGGTGCGCGGGCTCTGGTCGCTGTTCTGGTACAGCGACGGGAAATCCCAGAAAAGGGCCTCAATGTCGGACCGCTCTTGAAGGGCACGCCACAAGGCTTCGATGCGATGGCCGGTGGGGTCCGGGTTGCCCGAGATGGGCCAGCCGAAGGAGAACGCGCCGATGGCGCGCTCGCCCTTGAGAAGAAGACGCTTCGCTTCCTCGGGTTCCAGATGCGGCGAGATCCCGCCCACAGGCTTGAGGTCCTGCCGGCGGACGATGCGGTAGTCCGGCTGCAGGGCGAGCTGGGCGAGCAGCCAGGACGAGCGCACGAGGGCAATATCGCCACTTTCGAGCACCTCAGCCAGATCGTTGTCGAGCGCACTCAACTCGCGCTTCACCTCGGGGTCGAGCTCGACGAGCCGGTGACGGTGTCGGGGGTGGCGGCGGAGCTGGAGGTTGCGGCGGAGGTGGAACCGGAGCCTGAGCCGGTCGATGAGCCGGTCGGCCGCGGCCACATCGAGCTCAGACATCGCGGAGCTCTTCGCAGCGGCGGCGGCGTCAGCGTCGGGCGCAGCGGCCTGCATGCCGCCACGGAGACGCACCACGGAGACGCGAGGATGGCGCACGCGCAGATCGACGGAGATGCAAGGAGAACCACGGAGATGCACGCGCAGATCGACTGCCGCGCGCCATTGGCGGAGCGCGTGCGCGGTGCGAGCGAGCCTAGCTCGCAGTTCAAGGGCGGCGAGCGCGGTGGCGCTTTGCTTCTTCAGCTCGGGCGTCACCACAGCAGGTCGGGTCGTGATTCCGGCGAGCGCCGGAGATGGAGGAGAGTGTGAGACAGCCGCCTGAGCCTTGCGGAGAATCATCTTGCGGTGGCGGCGCCGCAGGTAGCTGCGCAGGCAGCAGCCTGGCTGCCTCATGCGCTGGCGCTCGCGGCCGAGAGCGCGTAGCCACTCGACGTAGTGGCTCAGCAGCGCGGCGCGGCGAGCGCTCGGTGAGCACGGTGAGCACGGCACGCTAGGGGAGCCTCCGAGGCGAGAGAATGCGGAAGCGGCGAGGGCCTCGTCAACCTGCGCCCACTCGGCAGCCGCCGCCGCTCGCTTCGCGGCGCGAGACGCACGCCGCCGCGCGAGCCGCTTCGCAAACGCACCGCGCCGCGTTGCCGGCGGTATCGAGGCGGGCAGCTCGCTCGCGCGGCCCATCCACTGGATGCACCACCGGGCCGAGATCGCGAGCACTGCGATGCACAAGATTCGCAAGATGAACCAGATGCACAAAATGTGGATGGCGATCTCCGCGGCACGATGGACCACGTGTGCGACAGCGGGAGCCTTGCTCGCCTCTCCGCCTGCCGCTGCCTCCTTCTCGTCCTCCCCCTCGTCGTCGAGCTTGAGGGCGTTGGCCTTGCCCATCGCCTTGAGAGCCTCGCGCACCGGCTCGAGCCCCTCGTTAAGGTCCTTTTGACGCAGCATTGCACTTGTCTCGGTCGGCTTTTTTGCGCGGCACAAGTTCACCCGCCGGGGGCACTCAAATTCAGCATCCAAAGCAGCCGTCATTTGTCTGTTGCCGCGCACGTTGCCGCGCGCGAGCACCGACGAAGTCGAGGTACTCCAGCCAGAGGCGAAGCGGTCTCGACTCGCCCAAGTTCTCGCTGCGAACGCTGACATGAGGCTGGAAGTCCCAATTTGGAAAGCTTTCATGTTAATACACACAACACGTAAGCAGCACACAGACACACCAAGCTGTGAAAACGTGCAGAAGATAGAAATATTTTCCCCATCTACAGTACTCACTACTCGGAGCGACTCGATTGCGCTGCGGCGGGCTCCAAAGCAATTCCGTTGTCAGCAGCAAGGAGTCGCGGTGTCCGTGTGCTTTCGGACATTTTGGCTTGCGAAATTCCTGTTGCGATGGAGGACCGTCGGGAGCCACTGAAAGACCTGGATGCTTGAACAGCGCACGTACTAAGTGCCAGTTTGATCCTCAGACGAGCATCTTTGGCACCCACCCCCCGACGAAACGCAGGGTCCGCGGACCGATCGATGAGGTGGTGGCGTTGCGCTGCGTCAGGTGGACTGACGAGCGGAAAGGCGAGCGGACCACTGACTTGCTGATGTTGTCAAAGAGGAGGCAGTTGCGCACGACGCCGACCCCCGATTTGATGTTCTCAGGGGAGTTGTCCTCCGCGAAGCCACCCCAGGACGCACACTCCATGCCATACGCCAAGCCCGTCCACGTGTTGACCCCGACGCAGCCGTAGCGCAGCCCAGCGAGGGCGTCCAAGACTGCAGGCTGGTGGTCCTTCTCGGTCTGCGGGTGGAGGAGCACGGTGACGCTCAGATTGCCAAAGATGTGCTCGTTGGCAAAGGGCACGGCGTGGCGCAGAAAGGCCTCCGGCTCGGCGGTGCCCTCGATCCTCACGATGGCGAGCACGGGCGCGAAGGCCTCGCGCGTGAGGGCATATTCGTCGGCGGCGCACGTGGCGCTGTCGAGCTCGATGAGGAGAAAGCCCGTCGGCGCTCCGAAGCGCGAGGCCGCATCCGCCGCGATGGCGGAGCTGTGAGGAGCTTCAATCTTTTCGGCCGTCGGGTAGGCCTGCTCGAATCGGGCGAATCGCTCGTGCAAGCCGGGGTAGTACGGGGGAGGCGCGTGGATCTGGCGCAGCGCCTCCTTGAGGCTCGTGACGAATTTCTCGGTTTGGGCCCACTCCTTGGGCAGGAGGAGGGCCGTGGGCGAGAGGCAGTTGCACGACGCGTTGGCGACCACGCTGTTGGCGAGCTGCCACGCGTGGTGCTCCAAGTCCGCAGTCGTCCACGCGTCGTCGGGCACCAGAATCCACGGCGTGACACAGCCGAGCTCGGAGCTGAAGGGCTTGGGAAGGAGAGGCTGCTTGGACGCCTTTCGAGTCGCCGTCTCCGGATCGGACGGCAGGCCCCACACCAGCGCGTCGTACGTGGCGCCACCTCCAGTCAGGTGCAGGCCGTCGACGTGAGGATGGTGGGCGAGGAGACGGCCGAGGTCACCGCCGCCCGTGATGGACGCGAAGGCGCCGTACTCCATCACGTCGGCGAAGAGCGTCTCGAGGAATGCGAGCTGGTGCTCGCGGAGCGGATGGTGCTTGAGCAGCACGGCCTCGCCGTGCACGAAGAGCTTGTCCATCACGTCGACCACTGTGAGGAACTCTTGGTTGCCCGCGCCGAGCACGAGGCAGAGCTTGGGAGACGACAATGGATCACAGAGCGTCCGGCCCTGAGTGGGCTCGCCCTTGGTCCATACCTCCGCCGTCCAACCCAGAGCCCCAAGCGGGTTGAGGTACTTGTCTCTCCACGTGCGTGGGAACGCTACCGATGCCGTGTGCCCCTGAGGCATCTGCTTGCTCACACAGGTCGGTGGCGTACCACTACTCACCACGGCAGATAGGCTTTCGATGAGGCGTGTGATCTCGCTACCAATGTTTGCGGCGATGATCATCGTCTCAGCCAGAATCTGCGCGCGTGCGACGCCTGCGCTCGGGTCAAAGCCCTGCACTTTGGAAGACTCCGTTGCCCATGCCAGGAAGTCGATAGACTTGGCGCGCTTGCGGAGACGCTGGAGGCACTTCAGGCGACCAGGGACTCCCAGTTCTTGCCACGTGCGCTTGCCTTCGTTGAGGCGCTCGAGTTTGGCCTCCACCTCGGGAGGCAGGGCAGTGGCGTTGGCGGGCATGACCAGCAGCGAGGTCAGGTCCACAAAGGCACCTTTCCAAGAATCTCGTGCTGAACTTTCCGAGAAATGACGAAATCGCACTTTCACTTTCGTGACGAGAAAAAGGATATCATCGTCCGAATCGCTCGAATCTTACTAAGCGCAGCGCGCGCGCTTCACGGCAGCTCCGCGAGGCGCAAAACTTGTGCCGCGCAAACATGTCGCTTCGAGGCTGTCGGCACGTGCGCGAGCCGTCGGCCGAGGCGCTGCGCGTCCTGCGATCGCAAGAGGCATGGTCGTGCCTCACGTGCGGCTCCACCGATGGCGTTTGGGTTTGCCTCACGTGCGGGCACGTTGGCTGTGGCCGCCGTGCCCAGCACCCCCTGCTTGGCGGCGGCCACGCTCTTCACCATCACTTCGCGTCGGGTGCGAGGCATGCTGTGTGCATGGATGCGTCCAGCCGCGCGGTGCACTGCCACGCGTGCGATGACTGGGTCATCGCCGAGCCGCCATGGCTCGCGCAGCTGCGGGCCGAGCCTCTTCCCGAGCCTCTTCCCGAGCCTCTCCCCGCGCCCGAGCCCGATCCACCGTCCTCGTCGTCAACGGTAGGCGTCCAGACGGTCGGCGTCGAGACGGTCGGCAAGCGTCCGACGCCGCGCGCGGCTGCTGGCCTCAAGAATCTCGGCAACACCTGCTACCTCAACGCGACCCTGCAGGCTCTCTCCCACCTCGAGGGCTTCCGTGCGTTCTTCCACGACTTCGTCAAGGGAGAGACGCGCACCGGCTCGATGACGCTCGGCGCGGTGGTCGTGGCGCGCCAATCGACGCCCGCGTGGAAGATGCAGGCCGAGTCGCAATCCCCGGAGCAGACTCTCGCCTCCGCCTTGCACGGCCTGCTGCGAGCATGCTGGAGTGGCCGCTATGCCGTCATCTCGCCGCACGCGCTCGTGCACGCCGTCTGGCGGCACACCGACCTCTTCGAGTCTCCGCAGCAGCACGATGCCCAGGAGTTCCTGGGCTACCTCCTCGGCCGCCTCTCTGACGAGCTCGCCATCCCAGCCTCGAGCGTCACGCCATTCGTCCTCCCGAGCGCCTTCAACATCGCCCCCCCTGGCCCCAGCAGCCCCAGCTGCTGGTCTGTGAACGTTCACAGCAGCCCCAGCTACTGGTCACTCATCTTTGGCGCGGCGGCCACCGAATCCACCGCCGCCACCCCCGCCACCGCCGCAGCCGCCGCGCCCGTCACGACGCCCGCGAAGGTTCCATCGCCCGTCACCTCGGATGGAACCTTCCCATCGCCCGTCGCCATCGCTCGTCTGGCTTCGGACGCGTCGCCTCGCTCGATCGTGAACGAGCTGTTTGGAGTGACCGTGCACCAGTGCGTGCGCTGCGACGGCTGCGGGCGCACGTTTCGTCAATCGCAGACCTCCGACGGCCTCGTCCTCTCGATGCCCGACACGGCGCCCGACACGGCGCCCGACACGGCGCCCGATCGGGCGAGATCGGGCGAGATGGGATCTGACGAGACGAGATCCGGCGAGATGCACGCGGGTGTGGCCTCAGTCTCGCTCCAGGACTGCTTTGCCGAGCTGCTCGCAGAGGAGAGGCTCGAGGGCGCCGAACAGTACCAGTGCGATGACTGCGGCGTCAAGCGTGACGCGACGCTGACTCGCTCGCTCGGCGCTCTGCCCTTCGCGCTCGTGCTCATGCTCTCCCGCACGCGCTTCTCGATGGCACGGGGACAGTACAAGGACGCACGACACGTGGCCTTTCCGGCGGTGCTGGAGCCGGACGCGATGATCGCTGCAATCGAGGACGAGCGCGCCATGAGGGCGCATGAGAGGCGTATCCAGGCGGCTACGGACGAATCGGACGCGAGGGCCGCTGCGGCACGCAAGGCGGAAGCCGCCATTCTCTCGGCCTCTATGTCCACGGCCGCCGCTTCAGCAACCAGCGCGGCTGGCGGCACCGGCGGCGCCAGCTGTTCTGGAGGGCCGCGGCTACTCGAGGCCACGTTGCATGTGAGCAGGAGGGGGAGGGTGGTGCTGCATCTGGTGCCACCGACTCCCGCCGCCGCCGCCGCAGCCGCAGCCGCAGCCGCCGCCGCCGCAGCCACCGCCGCCGCCGCCGCCGCCGCCGCGCCTCGGCCGCTCACAGGCGTGGTGCAGCGGTTGTCAGTGAATCTGACGCCTCCAGATCCAGATCCAGATCTGGATCTGGATCTGGCGCCTCCGCCGCCACTCAACAGTGGAGTGACCCACGAGCCACCAGGTGCCTCGATGGTGTTGCGCGCGGCATCGGATCTCGTTGGCTCCGTACCCGCCGCCGCCTCCGCCGCCGCAGCCGCCTCCGCCTCCGCCTCTGCCTCCGCCTCCGCCTCCCCCTCCCCCTCCGCCTCCGCCTCAGCCTCTGGCCGCCGGTACCGCCTCCGCTCGGTGGTCGTGCATTCGGGCCAATCGACGCACGTGGGCCATTACTATTGCTACGGCCACTACGCGCCCGGCACGGCGCCAGGCTCGGAGCAGCCTAGTCGAGAGCAGCGCGGCGCTCGATACGGCGCTTGGCGGCTGTACAATGACGCGCGCGTGTACACCGCGACCGAGCGCTCGGTGCTCGATGCGGAGGCGTTCGTGCTGTGCTATGAGCTCTGCGAGACAGGCGACGGCGGCAGGGCCGTCAAGCCGGAGGAGGAGGAGAGAGAGGAGGAGGAGGAGGAGGAGGAGGGGATCGAGGTGTGGCCGAGGGAGCTCGAGACGGCGCTCAGCTCCGGCGGCCTCGGCCGACGTGTCACAGCCGCGCTCGAGACGGCGCTCAGCTTCGGCGGCCTCGGCCGACGTGTCACAGCCGCGCTCGAGACGGCGCTCAGCTTCGGCGGCCTCGGCCGACGTGTCACGGCCGCGCTCGAGACGGCGCTCAGCTTCGGCGGCCTCGGCCGACGTGTCACGGCCGGCGACTGGGGCTACCGGCTCATCATCGGCGCCCTCGTCGCCGCCATCGCGGCCCTGGTGGCGCGCAAGGTCCTTGGCCTCACCTCCCTCTCCGATGCTGACGCTCTCATCATCGCAGGGCTCGAAGCGGTGCGCAGCGCGGCGAGCCGCGGTGCTCCACCGGCACCTGCAGCACCTGCGCCAATATTGTGAAGTAGTGAAGATCTGAACATACAATATTCCCTGGAACAGACGTGTAGCTGTAGGGATGGGCCCTTATACTACATGAAAAATAGTAGCCTTCCCTGTCACGGTCCAGAGAAATTGTTTGTCCTGTGAACAGAACGGCTACTCTTTCGCCTCTACTATACGCGCCTCGGGACCCGCGGCCTCGATGCACCGCACAAGCAGCTTGATGTTGCCCACGCTCCAAGGCACAAACACATTCAGCCCGTGGTTGGGCTCAAGGTCGACGAATCGTAGGCCCGGATGGCGCCAAAAGTCGTGCCCATTTGAGACGACGATGAGTTGTTCGGAGCCGACCGCGCGCGCGCAGTCGTGCACGTACTCCACCATGGACCTGCCGAGCCCCTTGTGCTCCTCGTTGCGGTCGACGGCGAGAAGCAGGAGCTCTGTGAAGTTGCGTTGGCTGGCGCTCGCACGCCGTGGCCGCTCAACGTGCCGGAAGCACGCTGCGACCACCACGCGGCAACCCGCTACCGTGCCGATGGCACAGCAGTAAGCCTCGCGCTCCTTGTGCGCGAGCGGCCGCCCCGAAAGGTGACAGTGCATCTCGCCCTTCGAGAAGCCGAGCAGCTTCGCGATGAGCTGCAGGTTGTCCTTCGTGAGCCTACTCGAGGCGAGGCGCGAAGCGAGCAAATCGCACGCCTTGCGCTTCGAGGTGTCGTCCAAGATGATCGTGAACTCGAGAGGTGCCAGCATCACACCGATGAGGTTCGGGTTTGAGGCGGGAATCCGCTGTGCGTGAACGAACCGTGACAAGCATGACAAGCAGCGAACGTAAACACGACGCATGTAAAAAGAGAAGAGAGAACTGTGATGAATGGCTGTGAACAGTCTTCACGTCTTCTTCGCGCCGGAAATCCATGTCAAAAAACCGTTCGCATACTCGTCGGCAAGATGCCGCCAGCGACGCTGCCAACGAACGCTTCGATCGACGCATCGCTCCGCTACATCTTCGTCTCCTACTGCTCGATCGGCGACGTAACCAACGTCGAGCATCTGGGCTCCGCCCGATTCTCGAAGCTCGTACGCGACGCCGGCCTGCTCGGGCCGCTGCTGACATCGACGGACGTGGACATCGTCTTCGTGCGCGCGAGCCAGTCAGTCGCCGGCCGGCAGCGCACCTCTCGCGTCGGAGGTGGTGCGCCAAGCACCAAGAAGACGCTCACGTACGGCCTGTTCCTCGCAGCGCTCTCCGACCTCGCCAACAAGCGCGCCACAGCTCGGAGCGGCAACAGCTCGGAGCACGCGCTGGTTTTGCTGCTGCTCGAGCACATGCTGCCCCTCGCGGCGCGCGGGCCGCCCGGTGGCTCCAGCGCGCACGGTGCGGCGCCGACCGACCGCGCGGACGGCGGCGCGATCGGCGAGGAGGAACTGCTCTCGCGCGCTGCGGTGCTCGAGGCTATCTTCGCGCACTACAGCAGCTCGGTGCGCCTCGCGCCCGCGGAGGCCGAGACCGAGGCCGCGCCCTTTTGGCAAACGCTCGGCCGCGAGCGCGCCTCGCTCGTGGCGCAGGGTGTCCGCGCCGCGCCGGACGATGAGCCAGCGCTGGCGGCGATGCGACCCAATGAGCCTCAGGCGCGCGGAAGCGCCGCCGTGATGGACTTGGCGGCGTGGCAGCGCTTCGGCGCGCACTTCGACATCTGCCCGACGCTCCTGTCCAAGGCAGAGCTCATGCGCCTCTTCCAGGCCGAGGCGGCCCGCGCGCCGCCCCAGGCGCTTCTGACCTTCCCCCAGTTCGCGCATGCCCTCGGCGCGACAGCAGCAGCTGCCTTCCCACCGCCTCTTGGCGTCAAGTCGTTTGACGACGGCGGCGCGAAGAGCGTGCGCGACCTGCTCGTGACGATGAAGGTCGACCAGGCCAAGGCCCTCGCCGAGCGGCTCGCCCTCACGGGGCGCAAGGTGTGCGGCTGTCAGATGGCCTCTGATGAGCTCTAACTGCCTCCCTTTCTGATGGCTTCTGATGAGCTCTGATGGCCCCTGATGGCCTCTGATGGCCTCTGATGAGCTCGAATTGCCTCCATGCTCATCAGGTGTGCGGCATCATCGACGCGCTTGCGAAAGATAAGACGCGCCCGCCGCTGCAGCCGCTACCGCCCTCGTACATAAAGGAGAACACTGCAGCGTCCTCGGCGCCGTCGCCGTCGGCGGCCGAGGCCGCCCGAGTGGAGGCTGTCCGCGCTGTACGCGGTCTCCAGCCGGTGCTCGCGGCTGCGGCAACCGAGGCGGCCGCAGCGGCGGCATCAAGCGCGGCGCATCAAGCGCAGCTGGCGGCGGATAGCGCGATAGCGAGCGTGCAGGCGGTCATGGAGGCTGCCTTAGAGAGCGGCGGCTGCATGAGTGCCACGGGGATCAGCCTCGCGGTCGAGGCGGCCGTTGACGCTGCCATGGAGCGGGCGGCGAAAGATATGGAGAGGGCGGCGAGAGCCGTGGCCAGCCAATCGCCCTCTACCCCCCACGAGGGCCGTTGCTCCACGTCGGCGGGGCTTCACACCTCTACCCCCCACGAGAGCCGTTGCTCCACGTCGGCGGGGCTTCACACTTCTACCCCCCACGAGAGCCGTTGCTCCACGTCGGCGGGGCTTCACAAGGCGTCGAGCGCTGGCGTGCTCGTGAGCGGTGGAGCTGCAGCAGCCTCGCCCGCTGCCGTGGTGACCTCGCCGACGGCGCCCATGCCGTCCATGGGCCGCTCCTCCTCCGCCGCCTCGCTGCTCACCGACGGCGGCTCCAAAGAGCATATCCACCTTCTCGGAGTGCCGCCGCTCCGTCCCGTCACCGCCCTGTCGCCGCCCCGCTTTGCGCCGTCGCCGCCCAATGAGGCAAGGGCCGCCTCCTTCCCTTACCCGGGCGCTCCGCTCCACGGCGCCGCTAGCACGCCAGCACTGGTGCCCGCGGCAGCGCTCCACGGCGCCGCTAGCACGCCAGCGCTGGTGCCCGCGGCAGCGCTCCACGGCGCCGCTAGCACGCCAGCGCTGGTGCCCGCGACGGACGGCCGCGCTCCGGCGGGGCGCGCGTACGTGTTCAGCGGCTCGCCTCCTTCCGCAGGCCGCTCGCGCACCACGTACGCATCCCAGACGCACTACGCGGGCGGCGGCGGGAGCTCCCCGTTCCACAGAAGCATGGTCGCCTCCGCCTCCGCCCGCCTGCCCAGCTCCACCCAACCCAACTGCTCCCATCGCTCAACGGCTCTCGTCTCCCCACCGATGATCGGGAACACAGAGGACGTGATTGCCGCCAGCTCGGCCGCGGCCGACATTGCGAGCGCCGCGGCGGCGGCGGCCGAAGCGGCGGCCGCGGCGGCGAGTGCGGCGGTGGCCGATGTGGAAGCGATGCTGCGCGAGGGTCGAAAGTCCATTGAAGTGGAGACGCAGCTTCGGATGGAGGTGCTGCTGCAGCAGGCGCGCACCGCCGTGGAGGCATGTACAGCGCCGTCACCGCCAAAGCCGCCGCCGCCGCAGCAGCCGCAGCCGCAGCAGCAGCCGCAGACCGTCGAGGAGGACGCGCTCATCACAGCGCCCAACCTCGAAGCGCTCAGCCGAGCCAAATCGCAAGCGCGCGCGCGGGCAGAGGCACTCCAGAGGGAGACAGCGCTCGTCGAGGAGCGTGCACGTCTGCTCGCACTCCAGATGCGTTCCTCGAGCTCGGCCGCCTTGGATCAGGTGAGGGCCACTGATGACCCCTGATGACCCCTGATGACCACTGATGACCCCCGATGACCCCTGATGACCCCTGATGACCTCTGATGACTCCTCCTTGCTCCTCCTTGGATCAGGAGAGAGAGCTGCGCATCGTCGAGGCACGCTGTGCCGACGCAGCCAAGCGACGCGAGCACGCGGAGGCGGAGGCATTGGAGGCCGAGCAGCACGCTGCCGCCGCGCGCCTGCGTCGCGAGCGCACCGTGTACGCGGAGGCAGAGGCGGCTCAGGCGAATGTGGCCGCGCTCGCGGAGATGCGACGGCGCTCGGCCACAGCCGTGGCGGCCAAGGAGGCCTTGGAGGCGGAGACGAGGCGTTCGGAGGCTGAGGCTGCCCTCGCGGCGGCCGAGGCGCGCCACGCGGCCGCCGAGGCGGCGGCTGTCTCTGCGGAGCGGGATGAGGAGGTGATGAAGCTGCGGACGGCCGAGGAGGCGGCGGCGGCCGAGACGGCGGCGGCTGCGCACCGACTTCTCGAGGCCGAGGCGCATCTGCATGCGGCACTCGCCGCCGCAGAGCTGGCCCAGCGAGAGAGGGAGGCGGCTGACGTGGCGGCGGAGCGGCACGCTGCCCTCGCCGCCCTTACCGCCCAGCACACGCAGCTCTCGGCGGCCCTAGCAGAGCGACGTGAGAACAAGCACGCGCAGCGCGAGGCGATCGTTCAGATGGAGTCACGCCTGCGCTCCACGGCCTCCAAGATTGACGAAACCAGCCACTTGATCTTCCAGCTGGATGCGATCAACGCAACGGAGCAGGCGCGCCTAACCCTAACCCGACCCTTACCTAACCCTCACCCTCACCCTCACCCTCACCCTCACCCTCACCCTAACGCGATCAACACTACGGAGCAGGCACGCCTCGAGGCGCTGCGTGAGCAGCTGCAGGCCGCCGCCGCGCAGAACAAGCGGCAGCTCGCCACGACGCTCCGTGGCGTGCAGCTGCTGCGAGGGCCGAGTGGCCCCGATCCGAAGCTGCTCGCGATGAGCCAGCTGCACGTGCTCGGCGAGGTGCTCAGCTCGGCGCGCCATTGATGACCCCTGATGACCTCCGATGGCCCCTGATGGCACAACTTATGACCCCTGAGCTCGGAAAGGTGCTCAGCGCCACTGATGGCCTCCGAGCACCACTGATTTCCATCGAGCGTCATTGAGTGCCGATCGCCATCGAATGCCTCCCTCGAGTCCACTGAGTGCCACCGATCGGCATCGAATGCCATCGAGTCCGCTGAGTGCCACCGATTGCCTCCCTCATCAGGTGCTCACCGCCCTCTTCGAGCGGTTGCATACGCGCGACGCGGAGGCTGCCGCCCGCGAGGACGCGCTCATCGAGCTGCTGCGCGAGCACGGCGCATCGCTGCCCGCGGTGCTCGGAGCCGCGCCGCCCGCGCGCGCCGACTACCCGCAGCAATTCCCTCAGCCCGAAGCCGAGCCTGCCTTTGCTGCTGACTGAGAACCCACGCGGCGCAGCGCGCGCGCAGCTGTCTCTCGCAACGTGCCTTGAGGGGCGACACAGCGCCAGGCGAACTTCAAACACGCTGACGGCTTTAGACAAAGTTTGGGCTCGACGTGTATTGCCCTGCAGCCGTTGGTTATATGCAGCCGTTGCGTTGGGTGTATGGTGCAGCTGAGTTACGTTGGTTGGGGGGTGCATCTCTCCTGCATCGTGCGCAAGTGAAACTAAAGAAACTAAATTCCCGCGTGTGACTAATTCCCACGTCCCAGTGGACTCAGACATTATACTCTATCTTCTTCGAGATTTCCTTAAATTTACGCCGTGAATGTGTTGCCTGCGCCGCGTTGACACCCTTCTTGCGGTCATCGAAATCGTCACTATCAGCCGCCAATCGTAACTGTTGTGTGGACAGCTCAGGTGCGTTGCCCTTCACCTTCGCCCTTTCAGCCAGAACGCGTTCATAATTGACTTTGGATATGTCACGCACGATCTTGTTGAACGGATTGAAGGTGCCGAACGCCGCCTCGATCACCGCCAACAGCCTCTCCTGGTCGTTCGGGTCGAAGGTCTCCGCCTTGCCCGCGTCAAACTTCAGAAGCCCTAGCTCGAAGTCCTTAGAGACCTCCTCAGCCTTGTCCTTAGAGGTCAGCGACATCACTCGCATTCTATCGTGCACTATCGGTGTCAATTGCACGAAGACAAAGAGCTCAATCACGCACCACAGCCGAGACGCGTACGTGGGCCCCGCGAGCACGAGGAGCTGCTTGCAGCCCGAGATGAAGACGGGTAGCCCCGCGAGGCTCGCTTGGATGTCTCTCTGGTCCAGGCACGCCTTGTCGAGCCAGATGGTGACGCCGACGATGCCGCCATTGCCCTCGTCCGTCACCTTCCCAGCCGCCCCTGCGTGGGTTTGAGATCTCCTCTCCCCCTCTTCCGCCGCCCACTCTTGCAGGCGATCGAACTTGGCGTCGCCGTCGTCGGACCACGAGTGCGAGACGAAGGCGTCGACTTTGCCGAATCTCGCCAAGAACGTCTTATCTAACAACTCCTGGGTGGGCCAGCCGGGCGATGATTTCCAGTCATTGGCAACTGCTCCCGCCTTTCGCCCAGCGATCTCTTCGCGTTTTAGTTCAGCGAGAGGCAGCGCACGGAAGCGCTCGGTTCCCAGCTTGAGCGCCTCGGCGGGGGAGAGTTTGCCGATGAGCGCCGCAAGCGCCGTGGCCTTGCCTTCGGCCTCCAGCCTTTGCACGCTCGATTCGAGTTCCTTCAGGTTGTCTTCGGAGGACGAGAGCTCAGACTGCTCCTCTTGACTCAGCTTGCCCTTCGTATCTTTCAGTCTGAGCTCGTCCACGCGCAAGCGCAACACTGTAGCCTTTCTCCGTGTGGTCGCTGCCATGCCGGACTTGCCGAGCGCGCCGAGCCACGCCACGAATCGGCCGCGGTTGGCGGGCGTGAAGACGAGTGCGACGGCGAGGGCGACAGCGCTGTGAATCACATTCTGAATCGCACCAGCCTCCACCGGGTCCGGGCCATAGAGGTCAACCGACGGGACGTACAGCATCATGCAGAGGAAGACAACCAGATAAAGCAGCGCGACCCCGATGCATACGACGCGGAGCGTGAGCCACAGGCGAAGCAGCTGGCTGCGTGCCCCCTTTGTATACTCGAGGGTGAACTCCATCCACGCACTCTGTGCCGCGACGACGGCTCGCTCTTGCGCAGCCTCGAGCCCGCCCTCGAGCTCGTCCGGCTTTGCGGCTGCCTCTTCGGCATTCCGGCCGCCTCGAAGCTTGAGCTCATCCGGCTTCCCCAAAGAGGCCTGAGTGGTCCTCAAGTTGTGGTAGTAGACCACACCACCCCGGGTGAAGGCGAGGCGGAACGCGAACCACAGGTTGAGCGGCGGCATTGTCAAGACTCGTATTCTGAAGGCGCGGCTTTGTATTGCTACCGTAGCTTTGCTTTTTGATGTGCTTCGAATTGCTTTGAATAGGCCTGATTTGCATGGCCTCGAGGCCGCTTTCTCCTCCGCCGCTTTCTCCTCCGCTGCCATCGCTTCATCCAACAATTTGACTTGCGCTGCGTTTCGACACACGAAGCGCACGCTGACCGTGTCCCAGAAGAGCACACAGGCTACCGTGGCGATGAGGGCGAGGCCGCTGCTGCGGATGATGTTCAACGCAAACACGGAAAGCCCATCAGTGGACGCAGTGCTCGCGACGCTCCACAAGGGCACAAGAGCACCATACAGGGCGGCAGCGCTAAAGAAGACGCCCAAGACGCCCAAGATGTGAATGGGGGTGGCGTAGGTGGGGCGCAGCGCGAGCAGAATGACGGCCGCTCCCGGCGGCAAGGCAAAGTAGTAAGATACGATGTGGCTCGCGATGGGCGTGAGGTCAACGTCGATGACGTTAGCGAAAATCGGCGGAATTGCTCCCAGAGCCAGCAGCATCCAGCCCAACAATACGAGCGTGCCGCTCACGCGCAGCCGGAGCCGATCGGCCTTGGCCACCGCGTCCGTGAGCTTCTCGCGCGTGCGCTTCTCGGCGGGGAAGGTGGCGGACTTTGCATGCTTACCTTTGAATGAGTCTAAGCTTTTGAAGCCTTTCCACGAGTCGGACAAGACACCTGCGTCCTGTGCGGGTTCCTTCTTGCGACGGAGGCGGAGGCAGGCGAGGAGGGCGCAGAAGAAGGCGAGAGG
>ENA-UOUZ01001423-UOUZ01001423.1-mixed-culture-metagenome-genome-assembly--contig:-NODE-1423-length-15532-cov-160.341410_pt1 | contig 15532 bp, 7 predicted proteins | sample MGYA00238154_ERZ761575 | MGnify/ENA primary metagenome ERZ761575 (study PRJEB28896, sample SAMN07631632) | mixed culture metagenome | isolation source: Freshwater growth medium | place: USA...
TGAGCAGCCCGAGCAGCGCGACCGCCATGCTCGCGAGCGTCACCGGCGTCTCGATCGCCGTGCTCGCGGTCGTGGCGCCACCCACCGTAGCGGACGTCCCGCCACCGCCGCCGCCTTCACCATCGCCACCTCCACCCGTGCCGCCTTCACCATCGCCACCTCCACCCGTGTCACCTCCTTCACCATCGCCACCTCCAGCAGTGGAGACGACGGGCATCATTATCGGCGTCATCATCGGCGTCATCATCATCGTCCTTGTCCTCACCCTGGTTATCCTGTACCGTCGTCGCCGAAAGCTGATTGTGGTGACGCCAGCAGTCGCGCCTCCCAAGTCAAGCAGCGACGAGGGTACGAGCTACTTTCACTCGTCCGAGTCGTCGTCCTCTGACATGGTGAGCTCGCTCACGCTCTCCAAGAGTGCGAGCGACAGTGCCAAGGCACGCATGACGCGGGCGCAGGAGCTCCTCAAGGCGTGGGAGCTCGACGCGCGAGATATCACGAGCCTCAAAAAGCTCGGCGAGGGCGGGCAGGCGGTCGTGGTGCGCGGCTTTTGGAATGGCATCGAAGTCGCCATCAAGAAGCCGCGGCCGCCCGAGGAGAGCCGCGGGAATCAGAATGCTTTTGGCTCCACGTCGGCGCACGACTCGTTCTACAACCAGGCGCTCCGGCGTGAGGTGCGCGCGCTCTCGCGCGTGCGCCATCCGAATGTCATCAAGCTGCACGGCGTATGCTTAGGACCTGCACCGATGCTCCTGATGAGCTACGCACCGAGCGGCACGCTGCAGGACGCGCTCGACAACCAAAAGTTCCAGACGTCCTTGGAAATGGTGCGGCTGCTCGCGGGCATCGCGCGCGGCATGGAGGCGGTGCACGCGCACAAGATCATCCACCTCGACCTGAAGCCGGAGAATGTGCTCATCGGGCCGCTCGACGTGCCGTGGATCACCGACTTTGGGCTCTCCACCTCCGCCAACATGACCTCCATGTCGCATTCGACCGTGGGCGGGCGTGGCACGCTGCCCTTCAAGGCGCCCGAGCTCTTCGTCCATCCGCCGCACGTGGGCCCCGAAGCTGACGTCTACGCCTTTTCCATCCTCGCGTGGATCGTCGTCTGTGGCGAGCAGCCGTACGCGAAGATGCTGGCGGCTGCGACGTCGTTACCCCAGGCGGTGGTCCAGGGCGTGCGGCCGACGCTGGCCAACCCAAACGAGGAGTGGCAGGACAAGACCATCGGGCCGATGGTGCGGCTGATCGAGGGATGCTGGCATGCCGAGTATGCGCAGCGCCCGACCTTTGGGGGGTTGGGTGGCAAGGGGGCGGGGAGCGGCGGCGTCGCGATGCTCGAGAAGATGGAGCACTCACTCTCCAACGGCTCCGATCAGGAGGCGTCGCAACTGGCGCTGGCAATGCGGCTGATCTCGACCGAATCCGAGGCGGAGACGCTCAGCGTCACCCTCGTGCAGATTGGCGCGGCACAGGGCGATGCGACGACGACGGCGGCGGAGCAGACACAACTGGCGGAGGAGAAGGCAGGCTTGGAGACGTCACAGGGCCTGCTGCGCCAGAATGCTTTCGCGGTGCTCTCGCAGATGCCTGGTGGTACAAGCGGCGAGCTTGCGAGCGCGCTGAGTGTGATGCTGCAGCATCAGTCGGACATGGTCCGACAGGCCATGCAGGATGTCATCAGTGAGTTCAAGGACGAGGTCTTCAGTGAGCTCAAGGGCGTTAAGCGCAGCCTCAGCCGGCTCGCCGAGGGCGAGCTCGAATGCCCCCGCCTCTTCGTGCTACTGCCGATGGAGGCATCGAGCTCAAAGCTCATGCAGCTCGTCAAGAGGGAGTTTCTGAAGGACAAGTACCGCCTCGTCTTCCTCGACCCGGTGACCGGCCGCGCGGTGCGCTGCGGTCCAGACGGCGACGGCTATAAGCTCGAAGTGCCCAAGAAGTGGCTGGTCGAGAATCGCGAGAGCATCTCGTACGTCCTTCAATTCGTCAAGATGTCCGCCGCAGTAGGCCGCGCTGTTGGGCTGCCGCTGCCATCAGCTTCTGGACTGCCGTCTGAGGTGGTGTCGAAGGCGGAGGTCGAGGCGGTCAAGACCTTTGAGGGAGTGTTTTCGGACAGCGTTCTGATCGGCGAGAGCGCCCTCGGAGAAGATGCAAGCAGAGACGATGCAAGCCCTCGAAGCAGCACGTGGCCGTGCTGCTTGCCCTCGGCGTCTCCGAGGGCGCCGTCCACGGCCAAGGCAGTCAAGCATGCAGTCAAGGCGGCGACGGGCCGGGCATACAAGCAGCTGCGCGAGATGCTCAAGGACCAGTGCAAGGATGAGTACCTCGTGCACTGCGAGATGACCAAGGAGAAGGCGCGCGACGGCTCGATCGAGTTTGTGAGCGCCGACAGCAAGGAACGCTTCCTCCAAAATGGCCAGCAGTGCCTGATCTGGAACGACGAGACGCTGAAGAGAAAGGCGGCGGCCAAGGCGGCGATGCTCAAGGAGTCGCTCGAAAGCCGCGTGCATGACTGCTGACCAAGAGTGAACGTGGATGGTCACGACATTCGTAGCGGCGGTCTCCGCTGCCCAGTGGCTTCGCGTCGCGCCGCCAAGGTTGTGTTTTGGATTATTCACGACATTCGAACGACATTCATCATTATGTGACATGCGTCATGCCGGGAGGGGCGGGGAGAAGGGATTTGGTCTGCTGCAGAGATCTGCTACGTATGCACTGAGTAAGAAAGTGTAAAAAGCTCCTGAATGTGGTGAACTTCCGACGAGCCGCGTGCATGCTTACTGACCAAGTCGCAAGTGTGATGTGTGTGAACGCGAGTGCTGGTCGCGACAATATTGATTAATTCGAATGGTATAGTCACGGGTTAGTTACAAAGTTCTCTCTCACGGGTTAGTGCTGGCACGCTCCGCTCCGTATTGTCTCGTTCAAATGTTGGCACGCTCGTAAGTCGTACTGACACGCTCCTTGTTGTCTGTTTTTCTGTTCACCTCTCCAATCTGCTGACATGCTCGTGTTGGCACGCACGTAGTCGTACTGACACGCTCCGTGTTGTCTGTTCATCTGTCCTCTTCAGCCTGTTCAGTCTGCTGACATGCTTGTGTTGGCACGCACGTAGTCGTACTGACACGCTCCGTGTTGTCTGTTGCCTGTTCACATGCTCGTGTTGACACGCTCGTAAGTCGTACTGACACTCTTGTGTTGATACGCTCATCTTGACGTTGCTGACACGCACGTATTGACGCGCTTCTCTGGCTCGAAGCACCGCGTATACCGCGTCCTGTGAGGGCCTTGCCTGCTGGAGAGGCCGGTGGCTCCTGCGCCTGAGGTAGGGGAGCTTCCACAGCCTCAGGCAGGAGGCTTCTCAGGAGGCTCCTCAGGAGGCTCGAGGTCGCACTCTCCTTCCACAGCCTCAGGAGGCTCGAGGCCGCACGCTCGCAATGTCCGCGTGAGGGCTTCCATCCGCGCGAGCGACTTCGGCGTGGGCGTCGGCGACGGCGTCGTCGGCGGCGACAGCGGCGATAGCCGTAACACTGGCAACAGCTGCGGAAGCGACTGCGGCAGCAACAGCGGCGGAAGCGGCTGCGGCTGCGACTGTGCTGCAGACTGAGCTGGGCTGGTCGTCGTCATCGCAGGTGCGTACCTGGAGGGCGGACATGAAGGGAAGTTCGATTCGAGCTCGCTTTCCGTGCCATAGCTGCTGCCGCCGTTGGAGCCGCTCCGCGCAGTCCTGCTGTTGCCAGGCTTTGCTATGCGCTGATCCAGTTGGCCCATAGTTGAGAGCGCTAGCGGCCCCGCTGCTGTGACAACGGCCGGCCGGCTTCGGGTGGACGGCGACACAGAGCCCCCGGCAGCGGCCGCGAGGGCTGCACTGTCCAGAGGGTCGCCCTGGATGTTCAACGCTTCGACTCGGGAGGGAAAGATCCAACTCCAAGGGCTGACGCGGCTTGCGGTGTCGCATCGCTCATCAATCGGCCGCATCTCGACGCCCTGTGCCCGTCCGATCGACGACGAAGACGAGGAGGTCAAGAAGCGCGAGCCGTGAGTCGCCAAGGAACGTTGCAAAGAAGGAGTCTGACTTGCAAGCAGAGTGGGAGGCTCGACTAGTTCGTCAAGCTCCAGCTCGCGAGATACTTCGAGCGCGGGCTCGAGGTGACCACACGTCTCCGTCTCCATGAGAACTTGAGGTTGCGTTAGCGGCTGTGGCACCGGAGCGGGAGTGAGCGACGATGGTGTCGTCCTCAAAGGAGGCGCTGGCAGGTAGCCCTCGATCTCGCTATTGGAGCCGCAGCTGCTCGTGCCCATCGAGCCATGCCAGCCGCGAGGCCGGGCCACCCACTCAGGCCGGCCCACGACCTGATCAATTGAGGATGCTGCCGCCCCTGCCAAGGCCAATGTTCCCGCTGCCGTGGCGGCGGGCGGCAGGGTTTGGGGGGACGGCGACGCGGCGTCTTTGGAAGCAGGCACGCGGGTAGGCCTGGCACGCAAGCCACGTGGTGATGGTGATGAAGTGAGCGTCTCAAGGAGCGGGCTACAGCGCGGACTATCGACTGGGCTATTCGACGTGAACTGGGAGACGAGCTGCCGCCAGCGGCTGCGTGGCCTGTGCCACGACTGCATCTCGAAGCCAGACGCCGGCGCCGAAGCGACCTCGGCGCCATGATCGTCGTCGCTCCGGGGGGTGCCAGCGCAGTAGTTCCCGGGCAGCCTGGGAAACCCGAGCGGCACCAGGCCGACGCCTTCGGAGACGTTAGGTGGGTGCTCAATGGGAGGGAGCTGGCTCTCGGCCACGGAACAAGGGGCTGAAGGGTAGCTCTGGGTTTGGAGAGCGTGGAGGGCGAACGTGCGCTCATACGAGAGCCTCTCTTTCTCCCGCGCAAGCTGCGCGATTTTCCGGCGGTAGCTCCTGCGCGCAACGTACCTATGGAAACCAACGGAAAAGCACGATCAGTCAGCACAGCGCAGCCAAGGGAGCTGTGCCTTCCTGATTCGAGGGGGGCTCACCCGAACGAGAGTGCTAGCACGAAGAGGATCAAGACCGCGAGGCTGAGCGCGACTGATGCTTCGACGCTCCATGGCAAGGCGAAGTCGGATTTCTGAGGCTGGGACGGCGCCTCTGGCGGCTCTCGCGAACGATGGTACGGAGGAAGCGGAGGCAGCGGAGGTGTTGGAGGCGGCGGCATGAGAGAAGCGGCAAAGGAGTTGATCTGGAGTGGTTGGCTTGCAATCGTGCTCGAGCCCAACGATACGTTGCCTATGAACGCGCCTGTCACGAGGAAGCCTCCGACTTCGTCACCCTGCGCAATGCCATAGCCCCAGGCAGCAAGAGTGCCGCCCAGTTGGATGGCCCAGTCGATGGCGCCCGATGCCGACACGTGCATCAGAAACCCGTCGTATTCGCCACGGCTTTCGAACGACGTCGACCCGAATGATGCCCCGAAATTGAACCAGCCCGTCACGAGTGCTCCGCCCGCGCCATCGTGTGCGATGCTGTTGCCTGTGTCCTCAGACGAGCCGCCCGCCCGGACGGCCCAGTCGAAGGCACCCGATGCTGACACGTGCACCGCGAATACATCACGATCACCCAGGCTTTTGAGAGACGTATTGCCGAATGATGCCTCGCCAGAGAAGGACCCCGTAACGAAAGCACCTCCCGCACCATCGTACGCGATGCCAGTGCCTTGTTCATCCGTCCTCCCCCCCGCCTGGACGGCCCAGTCGATGACGCCCGATGCCGTCACGTGCATCACGAACACGTCTTGATAGCCGCGGCTTACGAGCGACGCGGAGCCAAACAATGCCTTGCCACTGAAGGCGCCTGTCACGAATGCACCGCCCGCGCCATCGCACGCAATACCCGTGCCCTCGTCGGATGACGTGCCGCCCGCCTGGACGGCCCAGTCGATGGCGCCTGATGCCGTCACGTGCATCACGAACACGTCTAGATTGCCGCGGCTGTCGAGCGACGTCGAGCCGAACGTTCCGGCCTCAAAGTAGCCTGTCACGAGTGCACCGCCCGCGCCATCGTTCGCGATGCCACGGCCGGCGATAACGGTCGTGCCGCCCGCGATGGTCGCGGGCGTGCTCGCCTGGACGACCCAGTCGATGACGCCCGATGCCGTCACGTGCATCACGTACGCTCCGTTGTCGCTTGTGTGTACGGCCGGGCCGAACGGCACCTTGCCCCGGAAGGCGCCCGTCACGAGGGCACCTCGAGCTCCATCGTGCGCGATGCTGTAGGCTGTGTTATCAGACGAGGTGTCCCCCTCTCCCTGGATGGCCCAGTCGATGGCGCCCATCGCCGTAACGTGCATCACGAACGTGTCGTAGCCATTGTCGCTTTCGAGTAGCGTCGAGCCGAACCATTGCGCGCCGCTGAAAACACCTGCCACGAAAGCACCGCTCGCACCATCGGGTGCCGTCGACGCGGGAGTTCCGCCCGCGCTGACAGTCCACTCAAAGCCGGGTGGTCGTGGGGGCCGAAGCGGTGGGTGCGGTGGCGGTGGCAGAGAGGGCGGAGAGGGCGGAGGCGGCGATGGAGGGTGTGGCGGCGGCATGAGCAAAGCGGCAAAGCAGGAGTCTTGAGCCGCATGCATTGTGATGTTCGAGCGGAACGATGCGTTGCCCGTGAAGGAGCCCGTCACGAGAGCACCTCCAGCACCATCGTGCGCGATGCTTAGCCCTCGGCTTTCTTCCATGTCGCCCACACGGATGGCCCAGTCGAAGGCTCCCGACGCTGTGACATGAAACACGACGGCGTTCGTGTCTTCGCTTGTGAGTGACGACGAGCCGAACGATGCCTCGCCTCTGAACTGACCCGTCACGAGAGCACCGCCCGCGCCATCGTGCGCGATGCCAACGCCTCGGGAATAGCCCGTGCCTCCTGCCTGGATGGCCCAGTCGATGGCGCCAGTCGCACCTTGCGACATGGTTTGGCTCGACACATTCACGTGCATCACGAAGGCGTTTTCGGTGCTGCTGCATGAGAGTGACGTCGAGCCGAATGATGCTACGGCTCTGAAAGAGCCGGTCACGAGAGCACCTCCCGCGCCATCGTGCGCGATGCCATCACTTTGATCGAAGGACGTGCCGCCTGCACGGACGGCCCAGTCGATGGCGCCCAACGCCGTCACGTGCATCACGAACACGTCGTATTGGCCGCGGCTTTCGAACGACGTTGAGCCGAACGATGCCTTGCCACTGAACAGGCCCGACACGAGAGCACCGCCCGCGCCATCATACGCGATGGCAGTGCCTCGGGCATCCCTCGTGCCGCCCGCCTGGACGGCCCAGTCGATGGCACCCGACGCCGACACGTGAATCACGAACGGGTCATGCCCACTGGAAAGGAGACTTGAGCTTGCTAGTGACGTATTGCCGAATGATGCCGTACCTGAGAAGTAGCCCGTTACGAGAGCACCGCCCGCGCCATCGCAAGCGATACCGGAGCCTTCATCATCGTCCGTGCCGCCTGCCTGGACGGCCCAGTCAATGACGCCCGACGCCGTCACGTGCATCACGAACAAGTCGGAGCTGAGCATCCCGAACACGTCGTAATCGCCACTGGCTTCGAACGAAGTCGAGCCGAATGTTGCCTTGCCATTGAAAGACCCTGTCACGAGAGCACCGCCCGCGCCATCGTGCGCGATGCCATAGCTTATATCGGAGGACGCGCCGCCCGCCCGGACGGCCCAGTCGATGGCGCCCGACGCCGTCACGTGCATCACGAAAACGTCGAACGTGTCATCACCGCTTTGGAACGACGTCGAGCCGAATGATGCCTCGCCACTGAACCCGCCCGTCACGAGTGCTCCGCCCGCGCCATCGTGAGCGATGCTGGTGGCTATGATAGCACCCGTGCCAACCGCCCCGACAGCCCACTCGGAGAGCCCGCGTCCCGCCTTGAGATCGAGGTCGTCGTGCATCCCCACGGTCGCCGGCTCGCCTGTGCTTTCTGGTGAACCTGTATTCATGCACTGTATTCAATGCAAATGAATGCATATGTAGGTTCGTTGGAAACACCTTTCTTGATAAATGGTTCGTCAGCCGCCGAGGGCTCAACTCATTTTCCCATTCGGGCCCCGTATTAATGCTTCGTCATACATAATGGATGACACAACTCCAAGTGTTTCAGCTTTCACAGTTTGAGTTTGCAGTTTCAACTTTCAAGAAGCGGCCAACGGAAGCGGCATTGCCCGAGCAAGCAACAAGCAACATCCAACAAGCAAATTACGGTCTGGGAGCGCCACGCGCAATGTGTCGGCACACCACTGGCCGGACCGACCACAGTGACAGTCATCTGAGTACTGTAGTGTTAAGTGTAACACTCTACAGTACTCTCAACTAACTCTCAACTTCTGTACTCCCTGTCCCTGTGTACACACAGTTCCATTGCACAGTTCACGGCCCACACATTCAATCACAAGATGGTGTCGCGAGCGCAGCATGCCCAGTCAATATCATCCACATATGATGGTTTACATGAATACTTCATATGAGCGCACGCTCTGCTCTCGAGGGCGCGGCATCGGGAATCGCCAGCATCTCAGCCTCACCGCCGGGGCACCGCCGCCATCCGGGGTCCATCCGGGGTCCATGCGGCGCGCGGGCCGCAGGGCTGCCCCAGTTCGCATCATTCCTTCTTGGGCTTCATTTCGCGGCTCACCGTGCAGCGCTTTGCAAACTTGAGCGCGTTCGAAGACGCTTGCGAGATGTCCAAATGATCGAGGTCGATGCCCAGATACGTCCTGACGAGGGGCTGGACCCATTGCCGGTTAAAGTGTTTGGCGGAGAAGAGGACGTCCTGTGGGCCGATCCAGTACACGACCCCCGCCACGATCGCGAGCTCGTCGTACAGTCCGGGCAGGTTGAGCAAGAGCATCGAGAGCCACGCGGGCAGCATCAGGTGGCGCCAGAAGAGCAGCGCGAGCACGCAGACGATCTTGAGGACGACGGCGATGTAGATGATGGCGGCCTTGGCCTGCGCGGCCGCCTGGTCGCGCTCCTCGATCAGCTTCTGGATCTTGACGTCCACTCCCTCGAAGGGCATCAGGCGGGACGTGTCGAGCTCGGGCGCGCTCGCCACAAACTGCCAAAGCTGCTCGACGCCGCTCGACTCGTCCTGCGAGGGCGGCGCGGGCTCGATCTCACCACCGCCGAGCACGAGGATGGGCAGGTCGACGTCGCAGTTCGGCACCTTGGCCTTGATCGCCTCGCGCAGCGCCTTACGCTTCGCCTCGAGCCCCGAGCGCCAAGAGGTCTCGTGCGCGTTGCACTTGGAGTAGCCCACGACCACGTGGCGCCACACGGAGGTGCCCGCCTTGCTGAACTTCTCGTCGACCATCTTGAGGATCTGGTACGTCGCCGGGTTGAGTCGGTTCGAGACCACGTCGTTGTGCAGCACCAAGATCGCATGCACGTGCCCGAGGGCCTTGAGCTTGTTGTGCAGGTCCGCCGCAAGCTTGGCGAGCGTGTCGCGCCCCTCCTGGTCCTCGAGGTTGCAGCCGGCCGAGTCATCGTGGCCGGGCGTGTCGACGACTATGAGCTCGCGCTCGGGGTCTCCGCACATGTGCACGTTCGCGAACGAGGTGAACTTTGTCACCGACTCACTGCTCGCCACGGACTCAAACAGGGGCGGGAGCGGCGGCTCATCGCTCCCCTCGGGCGCGGGCTTGTCCTGCCACTGGTACAAGAAGTCGTTATCCTTCGTCTGCACGAAGCGCCAGCCGGAAAGCACGTTGAGCAATGTCGACTTGCCCGCGCCCGTGCACCCAATCACGACGAGGCGCCTGCGCCCCGGATCGGTGCGAGCAAAGTCCTCGAGCGTGCTGTACAGGTGGTCGAACTTGTTGCGGCGTGCGGTATTGATGTACTTGGCGACCGCCTGCTTGGCCGTCGCCGCGAACTTGGACGCGACGAGAGAGGGCTCATTATGAGAGGGCTCATTATGCGGCGGAGACATTCGAGAGGACGGAAGAGGTACCTTCGCCGAACTCGCGCCCTTATTCGGTCAACTTTCCCGGCTCTACCATGGACGGCCTTGATGTTGGGGTACATGTATCTGGTGTGGAAAGGATCATCGCGACTTCCCTTCAACGAAAGTTGTCCGCGGTCAGTGTCTTCTCGCGGAGGCGCCGTGCGTCTATCTTTGCGTGTTCCCATCTGTCGGCGCACCAGTTACCACCTCGATTCGGGCGCGCGGCGTCGCATTCACGATGATGGACAGCACCGCCGCGCTCGACGGCGGCGCCTCCTCCTATTTCGAGTCTGATACGCTCTCCGCGGCGCCGGCCGCTGGGACTGACAACTTGTCGGCTGCACTACCTGCGCCACCGCTGCCTGCGCCGCGCGCCGCCATCGTCCCCGCCGCCGCCGCCGCTGCGAGCAAGACTGCGAGCTCGTTCCAAGACCTCGACCTCTCGTCGGGCAGCGTGGGCGGAGCGGCGCTCGGCAACGGAGGCCACCCAGCGTCGGGGGCGCGCTTCGACGCAACCGCGAGCCTGCCGCCCGCCGCGGGCGGCGCCTCCCCCGACCTGGCCGTCGTGGTGGGCAGCCCGTCCAAGGTGGGCGAGGGCATGTCGGCTTTCTTCACGTACGAGGTGCGCACGAAGACGTCGCTGCCGCAGTACGTGAATTCCGAGTTCGCCGTCACGCGCCGCTTCCGCGACTTTGACTGGCTCCACACGCAGCTCGTGGCCACGTTTCCGGGCGCCATCGTGCCGCCGCTGCCCGAGAAGCACGCCGCGCAGGTCGCGACGTACAAGGTGACCGCGCAGCAGCAGAGCGCGGCCTTCCTCGAGGAGCGGCGCTCGCAGCTGCAGCGCTTCCTGCAGCGGCTGGTGGCGCATCCGATGATCCACACCGCCCCCGACCTGCAAGCCTTCCTCGAGAAGCCGGACGATGAGCTCGAGCAGTGGCGCGAGAAGGCTAAGGGTGGGGCGCTTGGCACGAAAGCATACTCGCTTCAGGACGTGAAATCGGGGCTGCTCAAGATGGCCAACAGCTCGCTGTCGATGACCGAGATGCCGCCCGCGAGCTTTCTGCCCCTCGCCGACGTGCCGTGCCAGCAGATGGGCAACTACGCGGCGGCGGTGCAGGCGCAGGTGGCCTCGGTCCACAAGCACGCGCGCGGCTACATTGAGCGTCACAAGGCGCTCGGCACGGCGCTGACGGGCTTCGGGCTCACGCTCACCCAGCTCGCCGACTGCCAGCGAACGATCAACGAGTCGCTCGCCAACGGCATCTCGTCGATGGGGCTGTGCGTGGGCCGGCTCTCCGCCACGTATCACGAGCTCGCCGAGCGCGAGAAGCTCGCCTTCGACGAGCCGATGAAGGAGTACGTGCGCATCCTCTCCTCCGCAAAGGCGGCGATCGCGTGCCGAGACGCGGCGGTCAAAAAGTACAATGATGCACAGTTGACGATGCTTCTCAAAAAGGAGCGGCTCGAGAAGCATCGCGCCGCCGGCGGCAAGGAGGAGAAGGCGGCCGTGCTCTCAGGCGAGCTCGCCGTGGCGGAGGAGTCGACCAACCTCGCCAAGGCCGAATACGAGGCGATCGCCGCGCGTGTGGATGCGGAGATGGCGCGCTTCCAAGCTGAGAAACTGGCCGACTTGAAGCGCATCGTCATCAACTTCATCTCCCTCCAGATCGAGTACTCGGTGCGCGTGCAGCAGGCGTGGCGCGAGCTTCTGCCGCGGCTCCAGGCGATCGAGGTGGGAAGCGACGCGCTCCCCTCCGGCGCGCCGCCGCCCCGCCCGATCGTGTCCAACTTCGCACCTCTTGAATGAGGCCGCATCCCTCTCATGCACCCCTCTCTTGTGGGCCGCCGCCAAGCGCCTAGCCAAGCTCGCGAGGCCGCCCTAAGAGCGACCCTCCATGCCAACGCTCATCGCGCGGCAGGCCGCGCAGTCAGCGAAGGAGAGAAGACTAAGGGTCGGCGTGTGCGCGAGCACAGACTGATCCCACACAGGAGGATGCTGTGCGCGTGCGACGCGTCGAGCTGCCCTCAGGTTCGACGCGACGGGCGCATCCAGAGTATTCGAGAGTGTGTGCGTGCAGCGTGGTGTGCGTGGTTTCGCCCATTTTTGACGTCTTTTGCATGCCGGCTAAATGCCCTATGCCGGCCTACGGACCTTCGCGAAAACCGGGCTCGCTCAACAGCTCACAGCTCACTCCCGTCTTCAATTCACGGCGCGGCTCTCGTTGAGCGCGGTTGACTCGGGTGTGTGCCGAACGCGTCCGAATTGTGTTCGACATCGCTCTCGACGTGCTGCTGCGTCCAGCCTCAGAGCGTGTCCAAGCCACGTGTTGCGCGGCTCACATCAAGTGCTTCATGTGAGGATCCGAGATGAAGCCCAGCCCTTTGACCTGTGGTACTGCCGTGCCGCCGGACTTGATGACACTGCCAAGCATCTGCCGCATGCAGCGGTGCTGAATCTCGGCGAAGAACGAAAAGTTGACGTTCTTCTCGTTCGCTGCGTCCGCGCGCAGCGAGGGGTGATCTTCGGCTTTCATGGCAGAGAGGTGATTCTCGACAGAGTCCTTGCCAAACCGGGAGTACAGAAGAGTGATGCACTCGTCCATATCCACCGAGCCCGAGTGGTTCTTGTCGAGCATCAAGAAGTCGACAAGGTTGAAGAGCCGCCGTGGCTCGCAATTGGACTCGTCATCCCGCACTCGGAAGAATGTTGTGCGAAACTCGTCCCAGTCCACCTTGCCGTCATTGTCATCATCGACCTCCCAAACCGTCAGCGCCGCCTCCTTTTCGCTCACCTTGTGACCGAGGAACTCAAACTCCTGCACAAGATCCGAAGCGCTCAGCTTGCCATCGCCACACTTGTTGATGCGCTTGAACGTGCGCCGTAGACTCTCAAGCTCCTGCGCGGCCTTGAATTCCTGGCGCTCCTTTTCGCGCCGCTTTTTCTCCTCCGCCTCCTCGCGTTTACTGGCCATGCTTTTGCGGTCCACTTCGGGTGCTCGCCCAGGCAGGGAGGGCGAGTCCAACAGGCGTCCCCGCTCTGGGTTCAACCGACTTCTCGTGAATGTGAATGGAGAATGGTCCAAACTCACCTGTGCCATTGCCTGAAGAGCGGCGCGTCGTTTTCGGCGACACCCCGCCCGGTGTTCACAGGTGGAGGGCACGTTGGTGACGGCCATGCTGCTGCTCGCCTTGCCCTCTCTCGCTCTCTCGTCTGGTACGCGCGCACGCCTTAGGCTTAGCCCTCGTACGCTTACCGGCCTTACATTGGCCTATTAGCTATTTCGGTATTTGCGGTGGTGGACATCCTCGTCGATCCAATATGATAAAACTATAAAAACTATCTGTCTGACCCAACGCATCACTACCCTAAGCGAAACCATGACATGAAGCGCTCCAGGTGTTCGCGCTGCACGGTCCCACGGTCAGAACATCGGCAATCACACAAGATTTGCCCACCCGCGCGCACACGGTGGAAGCAGAGTGACTGGGTTGCTGGGCGGACATCGCGCATCAGGAAAGCCATGAACTCCTCCGAATGCAGCCCATTCGCGCGCCCTTGCGAAGTGCCTTTCACGTATGTATCGGCCAGACTAAACCGCCGCGTCGCCCATGTCTTTGCGTGCTGGTACGTACCATAGAAAAGACGGTCGTTCATGTAGGAGCCCAGTGTGTTTCGAAGTGGCACGTTGGCGTGTGCGCCGCTCGCGATGTCGATCTTGTCCACGTACAACACATCCAGACGAAAGAGCCCCACGCGCTGGTACACTTTACGCGTGGCGACCATGTGGCTCTTCATCAGGTGCCAAACACGTTCAATGCTGTGCCACTGCTTGATCATGTTGTCCATTGAAGTCGGGTAGACCCAGGTGCGTTCCTTGTGCGGGAAGAGCTTGCGATAGTGTGCCACGTTGCGCGCGCGCCTGAAGTCATCCTCCGTGTCCATGACGACGTTGCTGGTGAGATCAAACACCTCTGACACGTTGAGCTTCTGGTGTGCCTCACTGTTGCGCGGGTTTGACGTCTCACTCACGTTGTACGTGTGCGCGAAGACGTCACAGCCACGGTTGTGCGCGAGAATGTGCTCGCGGATCGACGGCAGCACAGTTTTACGAAATTCTTTTGCCAAGCCGAAAAAGAGCAGAGCACATGCGGCATCCGACATCGCCGCGACCTTCACACCAGCACGTTCCAAAATTCGGAGAATACTTCGTTTGTGAGACGATTTGGACTTCGACTTTTATTTGTGAGACGATGGAACTCATGGTTTCGGTTGTGAGACGATTTAGTTGCGTTTGAGAGACGATAGTTGGTCGGTTGCGTTTGTGAGACGTTTTCATTCTTTCTGTTACAAGTCGAACCGCATCGTCTCACAACATCGTCTCACAGCCGTCAGTTCGTCGAACTGCATCGTCTCACAAACGCAACTAAATCGTCTCACAAACGCAACTAAATCGTCTCACAAACGCAAGTTGTATCGTCTCACAAACGAAAGTTCATCATCGTCTCACAAATGCAAGTTCATATCGTCTCACAAACGCAAGTTGTATCGTCTCACAAACGAAAGTTCATCATCGTCTCACAAATGCAAGTTCATATCGTCTCACAAACGCAACTTCGTCGAACTGCATCGTCTCACAACCGAAAGTTCGAACTGCATCGTCTCACAAAAATCGTCTCTCAAACGGAAGTTCGTCGAACTGCATCGTCTCACAAACGCAACTTGATGCATCGTCTCACAAACGCAAGTTCATATCGTCTCACAAACGCTATAGTCGTCGAACTGTGTTGCAATCGCTAGAACTGTGTTGCGAAGGTCGAGGGGAGGTCGACCGTGTGGTCAGACCGGCGGGGTGGCTCGAGTGGGGGTTAAGCGGGGGTATAGGGCGAGAGATGGGGGGTGGCGTCTGGGCACGCGCCTTCATGTCGCCCAGGGCACTCATTTGGCGTTCCAGAGGCCGCGGTTATGTCGTCAGACTTTCTCCGAAGGTCTTCCACGGACAACGCACTGTGTTGTGGCCTCAATGTTGAACCGCTCTTCTTTCGCTCAGAGGAGCACACCACATCAAGCGAGCCGCCTTTCTGGGAGTACATAGGCCACTGCCCCCCCTGAGCACAGTCGACCCACTCTCGCACTTTCGTGCAAGGGAGCCTTGCCATCCGAAGATGACTCGCTCATGACGGATGGGATGGACCGACTCCCCGGCGGCTCTCCGATGCAGCTAAAGAGGGTGACACGAGAGGCCAGAAACACGTGCGATGCCTCACGCGGAGTAGGCGCTTCGGAGAGTCCATCTGACGACGTCCCTGAGGCCTCCTTCTGATATCCTTCTGAGCTCATCCAGACAGAGGATCAATCTGTGTCCCCATGTCCTCGTCGTTGCGCTTTCCCTGTGCCCAGGGGGGAGGAGGAACACGAATCACGCATCGAGAATCGTAGGAAAGGAGCGCAAGCGCATGCGCAATGTTGCTACAGGTGCCCCACCTGCCACGGTGCCCAACAAATATTTGGCGCCTGGTCCGTGTTGAATCGCACCTCCATGTCCATCTTCCAGA
>ENA-UOUZ01001448-UOUZ01001448.1-mixed-culture-metagenome-genome-assembly--contig:-NODE-1448-length-15342-cov-119.815006_pt1 | contig 15342 bp, 7 predicted proteins | sample MGYA00238154_ERZ761575 | MGnify/ENA primary metagenome ERZ761575 (study PRJEB28896, sample SAMN07631632) | mixed culture metagenome | isolation source: Freshwater growth medium | place: USA...
GGTTCGGTTGGTGTCGCAAAACGCAAAACGCAAAACGCAAAACGCAAAACGCAAACGCAAAACGCAAACGCAAGACGCAAGACGCAAGACGCAAGACGCAAGACGCAAGACGCAAGACGCAAAACGCAAGACGCAAGACGCAAGACGCAAGACGCAAAACGCATGCAAAACGCAAAACGCAATTGCAAAACGCAAAACGCAAAACGCAAAACGCAAAAAACGCATGCAATACGCAATACGCAAAACGCAAAACGGGTCAAAGTGGGCTGGCCCGTACGCAATACGCAATACGCAATACGCAATGCGGGTCAAAGTGGGTTGGTAAATACGCAATACGCAATACGCAATACGCAATGCAGGCCAAAGTGGGCTGGCCAGTACGCAATACGCAACACGCAATACGCAATACGCAAAGCGGGTCAAAGTGGGCTGGATGTGAAAATTGCAGTCATACACAATACGCAATACGCAATACGTAATGCGGGTCAAAAATACGCAAAACGCAAAATGCTGACAATACGCAAAAAAAAAATACGCTGCGTATGGCGTACCGCACACTGATGTTGTGTAGTTTGATGAACCGCCAATCAACCAACGCGACCAAGTTTACTCCTTCGCTCAAAAAGGGCCGGAAAGCACGATCGTAAACGTTCACGCGGAAGCACGATCTCTCCCTCTTCTTCCCGCTCGGCCGTCCATGAGGAAGCGTCCCAAGGGCATCGAGCCGGGCTCGGTGGGCTCGGCTGCAGCCTGCGCCATCAGCCTAGATAGTGACGACGATCCTGATTCACCGCCCCCCAAGGCTGCAAAGCAGCAGCAGGAGCCCGAGGACGGCAACGACGAAGAGGTCGTCGCAATGAAGGAGGCGCCGCCGCCCGCGAAGAAGAACGCACCCGCCGCGTCCTCTTCGGCAATCGACGACGATGAAGACGACGTCGCTTTCCTGCACCGCTCTGGGGACCTCGCGCTGCTCGACTATCCGCATGCGCGAGAGAACTGTATGCAATGCCCCTTCGTCACCGGCAAATACCGTCAGCACTGCCCGAACTGCTACTGCTACGTGTGCGACGCCCCCGCCTCGGGCTGCCCCAAGTGGACCTCCCACGCGCCGGCGACGCACACGAGTGATGCGTGGAAGCAACAGCGCGAGGAGTGGCGGCGCAACGGCAGCGGCGGTGGCGGCGGCGGTGGCGGCGGCGACAGCGCGCCGAACGGCTCGTCCAAGGTCGCGGGCAAGCAGCCATTCGGCACAGGCCCCGCGGCTTCGGTGGCACCCGCGCGACCGGTCTGGAACCGTGAGCGTTGGTCCTGCGATGAGCTGCTCAAGGCGACGGAGATGGTTTTCCCCATCGAGGAGCCCGAGCCCGTTGGCCTTGTGGCGGGCACGCGGCTGCGACCGTACCAGAAGCAATCGCTCGCATTCATGAAGCAGGTCGAGCGTGCCACTGAGCATGCGACCGAAGGCCGCTCGACTATCTACCCGGGCGTTGTCATTCGTGGCGGTTGGCTCGCTGACGAGGTGATGCCCTAGCCCTCTGTGTGGCCTCGACGTGACAAAGTGGCCCTAGCCCTCTGTGTGAGTGCCTGTGAGTGCCTGTGAGTGCCGCAGGTGGGCATGGGCAAGACCCTTGTCATCACGTCGCTCATCCTCGCCGAGCCCGCCAACCTCAAGCCCATCCATGACGAAACCTTCCAACGGCTGTACGAGGATCGGGACGATCTCGGGACGATCTCGGGACGATCTCGGGACGATCTCTACGGCGCCCAAGCCGATGACGACGTTGATGTGAAGGACCCAAAGTTGGGCAAGGCACGCGCCGCCGCCGCCGCCGCTGCTGCCGCCGCTCCCGCCGCCAGCGGCAGCAGCGGTAGCCTCAAGGCAGACGAGCCTCTGCTTCGTGTCAAGGCGACCCTGGTTGTGGTCAACAACACTCTTGTGCAGCAGTGGGTCGACGAGATCGCCAAGTTCGCGCCTGGCCTTGAGGTGCGACCGGCGCGGAGGGCCCACGGATGGCCACGGATGGCCACTGATGGCCACTGATGGCCACTGATGGCCACGGATGGCCACTGATGGCCACTGATGGCCACTGATGGCCACTGATGGCCTCCCTCCTCAGGCGCACACGTCGCCCTACGCGAGCACGCAGAACACTCTGATGACCTCTGAGTGCCCTTGATTGTACCCCTCACCAGGTGCACACGTACTACGCGAGCAAGCAGAACAAGGAGCGCGCGCTCTCGCGGCTACGCGAGGCGGATGTGCTCATCACAACGCCCCACATGGTTGGGCCCAGTCACCTGCCACGCGCATTCTTGAAGAACGTGGCCTTCCACCGGCTGGTGAGTGCCACTGATGACCACTGATGACCTCTGATGGCCAATGAGTGCCACTGATAGCCACTGATAGCCACTGATGGCCTCTGATGACTACTGATGGCCATGGGGTGCTTGTGAGTGTGCCCGTGAGAGTGCCTGCGAGTGTGTCTCCGATGGTTACAGTTTACATATGAGGGTGCGCCGAAATTCGCGCCCGAGTGCGCGCGTGCTTGCGCCTGAGTGCGCACGTGCTGCGCGGGAGAGCGCAGGTGGTGGACGAATCTCATCTGCTTACAGCTGATTGCGAGTGATCGCGCTTGATTGCCCCCTTCATCAGGTGGTGGACGAGTCTCATCTGCTTGCGGCGGGATCGACGGCCTCGTGTCTGGGCTCGCTGATGCACGTGCGCGCCCCTCGCATCTGGCTGGTAAGTGGCACGCCCTTCTCGACCACACTGTCCCAATTAGGCAACCAGGCGGACCTGTTAGGCATGGGGCCCTCGCTGCATGCAATCAGCCGCTCGTGGATCACGAATGAAGCCCTCGTTGATTGGCTTCGTCAGCGCATGATCCGGCATACGAAGAACATGCGCATCGGGGGTGAGGTGGCGCTCGCACTACCGGACGCAGACTGCCGTACACGCTGGCTCGTCATGTCGGAGGATGAGCGTCTGCTGTACGGCGTCCACGAGTGCACCGCTGGCCATGGCCTCAGCATGCAAGACCACAGCCGCTTTCGAGCGGCGAGCCACCTGTATGATCCACTCGTCGTGTGCGGCGAGGCGCACGATATGAAGCATGGCGAGGGGCGCACGCAGGGTGGGAGTAGAGAGAAGTACACTCTGCATCGGCCCGCAACGACGGGATCATTCGCCGCCGCCGCTGCCGCCTTCTTGCGCACGCACGAGGCCGTCCGAGTGAATGCCAAGACAGGCAAGCGAGTCGTGAGCGTTGCACAGGCGGCGGCCGCGCAGGCACAGGCACACGCGCTGGCGCAGCTGGCGCAGGCGCAAGCACAGGCGCAGGCGCCGGCGGCGCAGCCAGCGACAGCGAGCACTGATGTGCTCGGCGGCGGCGGCGGCCAAGCAAGTGGCAAGCGCCCTGCTGCGCCCATCGCGCCTGTGAAGAGCGCGGCGACCGAACGCCCACGTCGCCAGCGGTCAGAGCCCAATGAAGTTGGGATGCCTGACCTTCCCAACAAAAAGGCAGCCAAGCAGGAAGGCCACGAAGAGGGGGAGCAGAACGATGGAGGGCGTGGCGGCGGCGGAGGCAGCGGAGGCGGCGGCGGTGGAGGCGGCGGAGGCAGCGGCGGAGGCGGCGCCAAAGAGGGCGAGGGCGAGACGCGCATTGAGTACTTCCCCCTCCCATCGCTCACCAAGTTCGCCGCCCTCTTTGAGGACTTGCAGGTGATGGCCGGCCACTGATTGCCACTGATTGCCACTGATTGCCATTGATTGCCATTGATTGCCATTGATTGCCAACGGATTGCCAACCTTTGTTTTGGGCCTCACCGAGTTTGCCGCCCTCATATGATCATCAGACGCTGTGGAAGAGCGAGCCCGACTTCCGAGCGGTCGTCTTCACACGATTTGACGAAGTGCAGCGCCGTCTGGTCGAGCTGTGCGAGTTTGCACGGCGCCCTGGAGGCTGCCTGCACAACCCGTCGCTCGCGCTCTCGCAGCAGCTCAAGATCTTTGAGTTCAACCGCACGACGGCGCCCGTTTCCCGCCACAAGCGCATCGCTGAGTTCCAGCAGCCCGACGCGACCGGTGCGAAACTCTTCATCGTCACGTACGCGACCGCCGCGGTGGGCATCACGCTGACCGCTGCGAGCCGCGTCTACCTGCTCGAGCCATGCATGGATCCAGCGCAGGTGAGTAGGCGAACTGTGCCACGGATGGCCACTGAGTGCCACTGCTTGCCACCGAGTGCGCTTGGAGTGCGATTGATCGGCGGCACAGGAGGTGCAAGCGGCGGGCCGCATCCATCGGCTGGGGCAGACGAAGGACATTTTTATCACGCGCTACGCCTTCCGCGATTCGATCGAGCAGGCGACTGCCACGCTGCATGAGAAGGTCAAGAGCGGTGACATCAAGGTGGGCTGGTTGCGACTGATGGCGACTGATTGCGAATCCTTGCGAGTGATCGCGCTTGATTGCCTCCTTCATCAGGTGCGCGACGGGCAGTTCCCGCCCGAGGCGCACGCCCTGTTCAAATCGCACGGCGCCTCCCAAACGCTCTTCCGCGTGCGAGGCGCCGAGAAAAGCAAGATCGTCCAAGGCGACGGCCTCCTCGATTGGGAAGGCGCGCTCAAGCGGCCGGTGGCCAAGAAGGGCGAGCCGCCGATTGTGCTGGCGCCGTCGAGATGGGAGAGGCGGTGCACCGAGGAGGAGTGCCGACTGTGCGCGGTGCGTCTGATTGCTTCCCTTATCAGTCTGATTGCTTCCCTCATCTGAAGAGGAGTGCCGACTGTGTGTGGTGCGTTGGCCACGTCGTGCGACTTCCTGCAACTGCCTGCGACTGAGTACGACTGAGTATGACTGATTGCTTCCCTTATCAATCAGATTGCTTCCCTCATCATCAGATTGCTTCCCTTATCAGTCAGATTGCTTCCCTCATCAGTCAGATTGCTTCCCTCATCAGGTACGCCGCATCCGGCGCGGCTCGTCGACGTGGAGAGGTACGGGTATCTTCAGCTTCCTCAACGATGCGAGCACGTACGATGGGATGGATCCTCCGCGCCCAGGTGAGATGACGTCCGATTATGTCTGATTACGATGGTATGCGTCTGATTGCGGACTCGCCCCTCGACGCAGGCGAAGGCGTCGGTCACTTCCACCAGGTACCCACACCGCCGCCCGATTGGATGCCCGAGCGTTTTGGCTGCCCCAAAGACGCGCCGCCTGCCGAGCTGTACCGTGCCAAGACGGCGCTCCTCAACACACGCACCGCGCGCCTCGCCCTCGAGAACGAATGGACTCGTCTCGGACACATCTTATCTGGAAGCGGCTCGGGCCCACTCGTGTTTTCGAGCTCGATGGCCGCTCGCAATCTCGGCCAATCTGGCGCGGCGAGCTCGTCTCTGGGGGCGAGCGGCACCAAGGACGACGCGATCGAGATCGAGGGCGATGAGGACAGCGACAGCGAGGGCAGGCCCCTGGGCGTGGCTGGTGGGGTGGGCGCCGTGTCGGGCGCGACCCACACGGAGGACGAGGAGGATGAGGAGGACGAGACCTATGCCGAGTCGGAGAGGGAGGACATCGCAGCTGGTCTCACTGATGAGCTCGTGAGTGATTGTGATGTCGACGATCTCTACACTTCAGATTGGCGCCTCTGCTTATATGGGGTGAGCGAGGCAGAGCTGCGCGAAGAGCTGCAGCAAGCGGTCTATCACGAGACTTTTTACATGCAGCTCGGCGTCGGCGGCGACGCCGGCGGCGACAACTCCAACTCCAACGCCGACGGCGAGTCCTCCAAAGCGGACGTGATCCACTCCGGCGAGTACTCCAAAGCGGACGTGATGGACCTTGCAGCGTATCAGTGCGGGATGCCGGCGCGGATTCGGGTCTGATTGGGGTCTGATTGGGGTCTGATTGGGGTCTGATTGGGGTCTGATTGCCCTCCTCATCAGGTGCGGGATGCCGGCGCGGATTCGGGAGGACTGCGTGCGTGCGCGCGTAGATGAGCGTGTGAGGCGCGAGGAGGCCTGGGCGGCGGCGCAGGAGGAGGCAGACGACGAGGACGACGAGGACGACGAGGATGACGACGACGACGACGACGACGACGAGGTACGCTGCTGATGAGCACACCACTGATGACCACTGATGACCGCTGATGACCGCTGATGACCTCTGATGACCTCTGATGACCTCTGAGCGCCCTTGATTGCGTCAGGTGTGCGCGCTAGAGGCGGCCAATGAGTACGCTGCCTTCCTCGAGGCCTTCGACCCCGCGGGGCCCGTGCTAGAGGACGCGGGCTCGGGGGATGAGTTCTACACGGGCGCCGACGGCGAGGCGGAGTGATGACCTCTGATTGCCATTGATTGCGTCCCTCATCACGGGCGCGACGGCGAGGCGGAGTGTGTGACGACTGGCGAGGCGACGAGGAGAGAGCTGGGTGCAGTGTGCGCGCCCTCAGAGGGACGAGCGGCGAAGCCGAAGAAGGCCGAGCATGGCCGAGATGTGGCCGAGATGTGGCTCGTGTGACGTGCTACTGTGTGGGGGGGGTTGAGAAGGCCGCATGGGCCGAATGTTCGCGAGGCCAGAAAAGCAGCATGCTTGCAGGATCCTAACCGAACCTGGATCGGCGACGGGCGGATGTAGTTCGAAAAGACTTTTCAAACGTAACGACTTTTTCTCCGAACCTCATGCTGGGAAGGGTGCTCTCCCTTGCTATTCGCGGCTCACAGTGCAGTGTCGGCGCGCGGGAAGGGCGCGCTTCGCATCATGGAGCTCTTACGTGTGTTCTGTACAGTCGCAGCCACTTGGTGGCACCAGCCCCTGTTCGAGTTTCCGCGGAGACAGCTGCTTCATGAGCTTGCGCCACCGGTCATACCGGCAGCCGTAACAACCATCGTGACGGCAGCACATGGCGCATGGTGGCTGTTTCTTAAGGGGCCGCTACTTCCAGTCGGCGCAGCCGTCACACAGCTTGCTCGGAACTTACTGCGCAATCGAGCCTCGGCCGCAGCCGCGCACGTGCTTATGAACCAGGTCCCACATGCCGCACCGATGCCATGGCGGATCGCATGGTTTTTCATCACGAGCGTGCTCACCTTGATCGGCCCACCAGCGGTGAAGGCGCTCCAGAAGATCCATGCGTCCGGGCAGAAGCGGCAGACGAATGCGATTCCCGGGGACATTCCTACCTTGCTTGAAGCCCTACCTTTGACTCCGCTGGAGGGCAGCTCCGTGGACGCTTGGCAAGACGCAGCCCAAGCCCTGTTGCCCTCGATGATCCCATGCCTGCTTGCCCTCGTCCTGGGCTATGTGATCGGGAGAGCACGGGGCTGGACGAAGGCTCGACCCGATGTATGCATACCGCTTCAGCAGCAGGGCTCTCTGGATGCCAGAGTGCCACCCTACACTCCCGAGACGGACGAAAACCGTGTGGAGCTCGACGCCGAGGCAGCTCGAGATCTCGCGCTCCGTCTTCGATTCACCGCTACCCCTCCCGCTGCCGCTGTCGTCGAGTCGCCGGCTACGGATGAGGCGCCCAGAACTCGTAGCATCGCGCCCGTCACGACGCCCACGGACTCGCCGAGAAGGCACCTGGACATGGAGGAGGAGGAGGAGGAGGTCGTGTTCGATCTGTGGGCGCCTCTGTCTTCATCGCCGAAACAAAAGAGGACTGCTTCATTCGCCAAGAAAGCAGCGGCGGAGAAGGTGTCGGCCGAGGAGGCGTTGGTGGCATCGATGAAGGCTGCGGCGGCGAAGAAGAAGGCGAAGAAGAAGGCGGAGAAGATCGAGGCTTCACATTCACATTCACAGGCTTCACCAAAGCGTTTGGCTATGCAGTGGCTCGGCCACGCTGTCCTGATAGGCCGGCAGGAGGATGAAGACGAGGAGGAAGAGGAGCTGGCGTCAAGTACTAATCCAGAACCACCGTCAGGACCTCGCCCGCCATCTCCGCCACCTTCCGCGAGCGGTGACACTCCCGATACACAAATGAGGCAGGGCTGGATCTATACCAGCCCTGCTGCCATAACACCAATTGACGCCCGGGCTTCGCACTCGTCCTCCAAGTTCCGCCTTCCCCTCCCTTCGTCTTCCGAGTTCCGCCCTCCCCTCCCGAGTGCCTTTGGGAGGGAGACGCTCGGGATGGAGATCTCTCCCTCTCCAGGGGACTGGGAACTCAACCCGGAGATTGGGAAGGCGATGTCGTTGGTGTTTGTCGAGGCGCCGATGGCGCTCATCAAATCGAGCGCTGAGCTCATCGACGGGATCAGTGCTCCTAAACAGGTTCGCTTTCAGCTTCCCTCGGATGACACTCAGCCGGCGACGCTCTTCGATCTCATCGAGCCGCACGAGGCTCTCGCCAAAGCCAAGGAGGCGGGCCTATCGTGCGCTGAGGCACGGGCGGCGGGCTACTCGTGCGCCGACGCAAAGGCGGTAGGCTACGATCTGATGGATGCCAAGGCGGCGGGCTGGACCACGGAAGAGCTGCTGAATGCGGGCTACATCAACAAGGCTCTCGCGATGCGCCTCGATGCAACTAATGCTGAGGAGACGGCCGACAAAGATGATGACGATGACGTTGAATTCGATCTCTTTGACAAGAATGCGGCCAAAAAGGCGGCGGCCGAGGCCGTGCATGCCGCCGTCGAGATGGCGGCGGCTGAGGCGAAGGCAGCGGCCGAAAAGGCGGCGGCCGAGGCCAAGGCGGCGGCCGAGGCCAAGGCGGCGGCCGAGGCGAACATTGTCGATGGCTACAAGAAGGTGCGTGAATACATCGATCAGCGCTCGGCGCGGGAGCGGGAGGTGCTTGCGACGGCGCGTGTGCTGGTGCTTGCGCCTGCTGAGAAGGCGGCCGTGGACGAGAAGGCGGGGGCGGCAGCCAAGAGTGAGTTCATCAGAGACCGCGCAGCGCTCACCAAAGCCAAGGAGGCGGGCTGGCCATGCGCTGAGGCACGGGCGGCGGGCTACTCGTGCGCCGACGCAAAGGCGGTAGGCTACGATCTGATGGATGCCAAGGCGGCGGGCTGGACCACGGAAGAGCTGCTGAATGCGGGCTACATCAACAAGGCTCTCGCGATGCGCCTCGATGCAGCCAACTCCGAGGCTGCTAAGATCTGATGTAAATACGTGTATTGCATACGGGACCGTACTGGTGCCGGCTGGGTACCGGTCCCCCGCTCGGTGAGGTGTCCGGGTAGGCGCGGCTTTTCGCCCTGCATGTACAGCTGTGATTCATGAATAGGATGAGGGAGTTGAGCAGGGACCCAAAGGGTAGTGTGTCCGTAGTGAGTCCGGACCCACATGGACCCACGCGCACGGGTGTTCTTTTCTCTACGTTTTTGCTGCCAAATGCGGAAGCCGCGCAATTGCCAGATTCGGCTATTTGCATGGCGACGCTGACGCGACGCGAGGCTTTGACTGCGGGCGTGGCGTGGGCAAAAGGGCTCCTCGCATCTAAAGAGCGGCGCAATGAGCTGTGCAAGCAAGAGTTTCAAGAATCTGATGCTGATGGTGGAGGTGAGCTGGACGATGGCGAGATCCTGACAACGATCAAGAGAGTTTGTGACAAGTTCCAGCTGCCGCTGCCGAGTGACGAGAAGTGCAGCGAGCTGTTCGCCAAGTGCGACAAGAACGGCGATGGCAGTAAGTTAGCGAAGACTCGAGCGAACCATCCATATTCTCGACCTGTGCGAACCATCCAACGACCTGTGCGAACCCACGACTCTCGCTGTCACAGCGCTTCAACTGAATGAGTTCCAGACGTACTTTAAGTGCGTGATCGAATCGGCAATGCACAAAGCGGAACGGGAGCTTGAGAGCACTCTCGTGTCAGAAGCGACAGCCCGCGAATGTGAGGTCGACAGCCCGCAGGCGCCCGCAGAGGTCGAGGCGACAGTCGCAGTGCTTGAGCCTGGGGCGACGGTGATCGACGGAGCTGAGTTCGATAGCGAGCTGGTGAGCGCGATTGAGAGGCTCGCGCAGCTTGACGCGGAGCGCAGCTCGGTGCTGCTGCGTGCCCTGCGTAGCCAGCGCCGAGACCAGAAGGCGGCGGCCGAAAAGGCCGCAGCGGAGAAGGCAGCGGCCGAGAAGGCCGCAGAGGCAAAGGCAGCCGCCGAGAGAGCCGCAGCTGAGAGGGCCGCAGCTGCGGTCGCGCTTCGCCGTGAGATGGAAGCTGTGCGTGTTGCCGTCGAGATGGCGACCGCCGAGGCGGCCTCGTCGGCCGAGAAGGCGGCAGCCGAGGCCAAGGCGGCGGCCGAGAAGGCGGTGGCCGAAGCCTCAGCCGCGGCCAAGAAGGCAGCCGACGATAAGGCCGCGGCGGAGAAGGCGGCGGCCGAGAAGGCGGCGGCCGAGAAGGCGGCGGCCAAGAAGACAGCCGACGAGAAAGCCGCTGCCGATAAAGTGGCAGCCGAGAGAGCCGCAGCAGCGGCGGCGGCGGAGGCGGCGGCGCTTCGTCGTGAGATGGAAGCTGTGCGTGCCGCCGTCGAGATGGCGGCGGCTGAGGCGAAGGCAGCGGCCGAGAAGGCCGCGGCCGAGGCCAAGGCGGCGGCTGCCGAGAAGGCGGCGGCCGAGGCCTCAGCCGCGGCCAAGAAGGCAGCCGACGAGAAGGCCGCGGCGGAAAAGGCAGCGGCCGAGAAGGCGGCGGCCGAGAAGGCGGCGGCCAAGAAGGCAGCCGACGAGAAAGCCGCTGCCGAGAAGGCGACGGCAAACAAGGCAGCAGACGAGAAGGCAGCGGCCGAGAAGGCCGCAGCAGCGGCGGCGGCGGAGGCGGCGGCGCTTCGTCGTGAGATGGAAGCCGTGCGTGCCGCCGTCGAGATGGCGGCGGCTGAGGCGAAGGCAGCGGCCGGGAAGGCGGCGGTCGAGGCCAAGGCGGCGGCCGCCGAGAAGGCGGCGGCCGAGGCCTCAGCCGCGGCCAAGAAGGCAGCCGACGAGAAGGCCGCGTTAGAAAAAGCAGCGGCCGAGAAAGCGGCGGCCGAGAAGGCGGCGGCCAAGAAGACAGCCGACGAGAAAGCCGCTGCCGAGAAGGCGACGGCAAACAAGGCAGCAGACGAGAAGGCAGCGGCCGAGAAGGCCGCAGCAGCGGCGGCGGCGGAGGCGGCGGCGCTTCGTCGTGAGATGGAAGCCGTGCGTGCTGCCGTCGAGATGGCGGCGGCTGAGGCAAAGGCGGTGGCCGGGAAGGCGGCGGCCGAGGCCAAGGCGGCGGCCGAGAAGTCGGCGGCCGAAGCCTCAGCCGCGGCCAAGAAGGCAGCCGACGACAAGGCCGCGGCGGAGAAGGCGGCGGCCGAGAAGGCGGCGGCCGAGAAGGCGGCGGCCAAGAAGACAGCCGACGAGAAAGCCGCCGCCGAGAAGGCAGCGGCCGAGAAGGCCGCAGCAGCGGCGGCGGCGGAGGCGGCGGCGCTTCGTCGTGAGATGGAAGCCGTGCGTGCCGCCGTCGAGTTGGCGGCGGCTGAGGCGAAGGCAGCGGCCGAAAAGGCGGCGGTCGAGGCCAAGGCGGCGGCCAAGAAGACAGCTGACGAGAAAGCCTCGGCCGAGAAGGCAGCGGCCGAGAAGGCGGCGGCGGAGAAGGCGGCAGCCGAGAAGGCGGCGGCCAAGAAGGCAGCCGACGAGAAGGCCGCAGCCGAGAAGGCGGCGGCCGAGAGAGCCGCCGCCGAGAAGGCAGCGGCCGAGAAGGCCGCAGCAGCGGCGGCGGCGGAGGCGGCGGCGCTTCGTCGTGAGTTAGAAGCCGTGCGTGCCGCCGTCGAGATGGCGGCGGCTGAGGCGAAGGCAGCGGCCGGGAAGGCGGCGGCCGAGGCCAAGGCGGCGGCCGAGGAGGCGGCTGCTTACACGACGGCCGCTGTCAAGGCAACGGCCGAGAAGGCGGCGGCCGAAGCCTCAGCCGCGGCCAAGAAGGCAGCCGACGAGAAGGCGGTGGCCGAGAGAGCCGCAGCCGAGAAGGCTGTCGCCGAGAAGGCAGCGGCCGAGAAGGCCGCAGCAGCGGCGGCGGCGGAGGCGGCGGCGCTTCGTCGTGAGTTAGAAGCCGTGCGTGCCGCCGTCGAGATGGCGGCGGCTGAGGCGAAGGCAGCGGCCGGGAAGGCGGCGGCCGAGGCCAAGGCGGCGGCCGAGGAGGCGGCTGCTTACACGACGGCCGCTGTCAAGGCAACGGCCGAGAAGGCGGCGGCCGAGGCCTCTGCTGTGGCCAAGAAGGCAGCCGACGAGAAGGCCGCAGCCGAGAAGGAGGCGGCCGAGAGAGCCGCAGCGGAAAAGGCAGCGGCCGAGAAGGCCGCAGCAGCAGCGGCGGAGGAGGCGGCGGCGCTTCGTCGTGAGTTGGAAGCCTTGCGTTCAGCCGTCGAAATGATGGCGGCTGAGGCGAAGGCGGCGGCGGAGGCGGCGGCGCTTCGCCGTGAGTTAGAAGCCGTGCGAATTGCCGCCGAGATGGCGGCGGCGGAGGCAAAGGCAGCGGCCGAGAAGGCGGAGGCGGAGGCCAAGGCGGCGGCCGAGGAGGCGGCGGCCGAGGCCTCAGCCGCGGCCAAGAAGGCAGCCGACGAAAAGTCGGCGGCCGAGAAAAGGAGCAAGGCAGCGGCCGAGAGAGCCGCAGCCGAGAAGGCGGCGGCCGAGAAGGCCGCAGCTGAGAAGGCAGCCGCCGAGAAGGCCGCAGCATTGGCGGCGGCGGAGGCGGCGGCGCTTCGTCGTGAGATGGAAGCTGTGCGTGTTGCCGCCGAGATGGCGGCGGCGGAGGCCAAGGCAGCCGCCGAGAAGGCGGCGGCGGAGGCCAAGGCGGCGGCCGAGAAGGCGGCGGCCGAGGCCTCAGCCGCGGCCAAGAAGGCAGCCGACGAGAAGGCCGCGGAGGCAAAGGCAGCCGCCGAGAGAGCCGCAGCTGAGAAGGCGGCGGCCGAGAAGGCCACGGCATTGGCGGCGGCGGAGGCGGCGGCGCTTCGTCGTGAGATGGAAGCTGTGCGTGTTGCCGCCGAGATGGCGGCGGCGGAGGCGAAGGCGGCGACCGAGAAGGCGGCGGCCGAGAAGGCGGCGGCCAAGAAGGCAGCCGACGAGAAGGCCGCAGCCGAGAAGGCAGCGGCAAAGAAGGCAGCGGCGGAGAAGGCGGCGGCCGAGAAGGCGGCGGCCGAGAGAGCCGCAGCTGAGAAGGCGGCGGCCGAGAAGGCCGCAGCTGAGAAGGCAGCCGCCGAGAAGGCCGCAGCAGCGGCGGCGGCGGAGGCGGCGGCGCTTCGTCGTGAGTTAGAAGCCTTGCGTGCCGCCGTCAAGATGTCGGCGGCTGAGGCGAAGGCAGCGGCCGAGAAGGCGGCGGCCGAGGCCAAGGCGGCGACCGAGAAGGCGGCGGCCGAAGCCTCAGCTGCGGCTAAGAAGGCAGCCGACGAGAAGGCGGCTGCGGAGAAGGCAGCGGCCGAGAAGGCCGCAGAGGCAAAGGCAGCTGTCGAGAGAGCCGCAGCTCAGAAGGCAGCGGCCGAGAAGGCCGCAGCAACGGCGGCGGAGGAGGCGGCGGCGCTTCGTCGTGAGTTGGCCCTGCGCGTTGCCGCCAAGAAGGAAGATGACGAGAAGGCGGCGGCGGAGAAGTTAGCGGCCGAGAGAGCCACAGCGGAGAAGGCAGCCGCCGAAAGAGCTGCAGCAGCGGCGGCGGCGGAGGCGGCGGCGCTTCGTCGTGAGTTAGAAGCGGCGGCCGAGCAGGCGGCGGCTGACAAGGCGGCAGCCGAGAAGGCGGCGGCTGACAAGGCGGCGGCTGAAAAGGCGGCGGCCGAGAAGGCGGCGGCTGACAAGGCGGCCGCCGAGGTACCACTGGGTACGTTTTGGCAGAGCATGCTCGCAATTGCGCCGAACGCGCCATCCCAGTACGACCTTTCGGTCGCCCTGTCGGTCGCTGGGTACGCGGATGGCGTGCGCAAGCGGATGAGCGGGCACCGGGAGCGCCATAGTAAGATCTTCCAAGTCTTCGGACGCGGCGCGCAGGTGATCGAGAGCATCGGCGCCGTGCCACGCGAGCACACCTCGCACTATCTGACGCTCAAGCTCTTCCACGGGGCAGATCTGCTCGCGGCAGACGACACGGGCGCCTCGGACCCGTACTGCGACATCAACGTGTGGTGCCCAGAGGCGCAGCTCACGTGCGAGCACATGTGGCGCTCGGAGACCCGTTTGCAGACGATCGTGCCAAAATGGGACAAGGTCGACTGGGGACGTGCGCCGCTCACAAGCGAGCGCGCCCTGCTCCACCTCGTGTGCTTCGATTGGGACCGCCAGGGAAAAGATGACTTTCTCGGCGAGTGCCTGCTCGACCTGTCGTGCTATGCTGATGGCAAGCCGCATCAGCTCAAGTTGTGGCTCGACCAGTACGATAAGGACGCCACCAAAGACAACAAAGGCGCCAAAGACGCGATCACAGGCTGGGTGACGGTCGAGATCCAGCTGCAGCGCGCCGAGGCACCCGTCGCCGATAACGATGAAGAGGTCGTGTTTGATCTCTGGGACGACGAGCTGCCTGACTCGGCTAAAGCAAGGAAGACAGCTTCATTCGCCAAGAAAGCAGCAGTTGATAAGGCGGCGGCCGAGGAGGCGTTGGTGGCATCGATAAAGGCTGCGGAGGCGAAGAAGAAGGCGGCAGCCAGTACAGATACCAAAGGGCCCATCGAGGACGAGGCGTTCAGCTGGGAGGCTTTCCTCGAGTTCGTGTGCGCGCTGCGTGACGAAACGCCGACGATCTCGAACAAGGGCATCCTGACCGCGCTCAAGAGCCAGCGTGAGGCGTGGCCCGTCGGCGCGAAGGAGGTGCGCGACGCCATCCGGGAGCTCGACGAGAACCCGCACATCGTCACACGGTCGGCCAAAGCCAGCCTGCCCGTCGCCGCGGGGTCCGTCGCCGAGGCGCCGCTGCCTCCGCGCCTCGGCGACTATAGAGGAGGCCTTGCGGCCGCGGCCTCGGCTGAGAAGATGGACTCAGGCAGCGAGCCACCGCCGCTGCTCGAGAATCTGCCGCCGGTGCCTCCGGTGCCGCCGCCTGGCGCGCCGGCGGCAGCCAGCCCTGATGCCAAAGGGTCTGTCGAGGACCCCACTTCGCCCTCTCGCAACATTGGGAGTGAGATTGGGAAGGCGTTGTCGTTTGTGTTCGTCGAGTCGCCGATGGCTCTCTTCAATCCAAGCGCCAAGAGCGACGATCTCATCGAGCGACGCGCAACGCTCGCCAAAGCCAAGGAGGCGGGCTGGCCATGCGCTGAGGCACGGGCGGCGGGCTACTCGTGCGCCGACGCAAAGGCGGTAGGCTACGATCTGATGGATGCCAAGGCGGCGGGCTGGACCACGGAAGAGCTGCTGAATGCGGGCTACATCAACAAGGCTCTCGCGATGCGCCTCGATGCAGCCAACTCCGAGG